>Ga0208064_100090_pt1 | contig 22726 bp, 19 predicted proteins | sample DeeseametaMP0145_FD_184220 | JGI IMG/M metagenome (GOLD analysis project Ga0208064, IMG submission 184220) | Marine microbial communities from the Deep Atlantic Ocean - MP0145 (SPAdes) | ecosystem: Environmental > Aquatic > Marine > Oceanic | place: West of Cape Verde, Atlantic Ocean | collected...
TGTGGGATCAATTTTTCTGTTTAACAAAGCTAATTCGCTGAATACACGGGTTTGAGTTGCAGAAAGTGAGATACTTCCTTTTGGAAATTGTCTGTTGATGTTTGCAGAAAAATTTTGTGCGGTGTTTGGGGCAGGATTCTCAATCAGTTCATATTCCTTTTGAAACTGACTGTCGCTGTAAACCAAGGCTGAAGCAATCAGGCGGCTCCGGCCATCCAGTTGTTGATTATGGTTAAATTGGAATTTAAAGCGTTGAGGATGCAATTCGGATGGCTCTATCTCGTGAGCACTCAAACTTCCGGATTCATTTTCTGGATCACGTGCATCCCGTTCAAAAAATCGCTGGTATTTGATTTCACCTCTCACTCCCTCAGTCCATGCGTATTGATAATCAAAACGTAATCCTGGTCCACGTCGCTCCACCCAGTCATAAGTCAGTGTCAAATCCTGTTCTTGATCAATTGCCCAAAAGTATGGTATTCCGAAGCGATATCCTAAATCCCATTTTTTTACACTACTCCGGATTACGAGATATTCTGGAGGAAGAAATCCGGATTGTCGACGTTTAACAGTGGGCCAGGAAAGGTACGGTAAATGAAAAACAGCAACTCCTCCAACTTTTAAAGTAGAAACACTGGATGATGAGAAGTTTTGAACATAATAATTTACTTCACTGCTTGTAATTTCCCAAGCAGGAGATTTGGGATTACAAGTCGTGAATGTGCAGTTTTTCGCCACATAATGGTTTTTTCCCAATCTCCGCACTTCTTTTGCAGTCATGTACGCTTTGTTTGAAGCATCATAAACGATAGTGTCACGAAAAATTCCAGTACCGTCTTTGACGTTTATCTCCAATTCATCCATCACCGCAACAATTTCTCCTTCTGTAACCCGGACATAACCTTTTGCAGTCAATCTGTTTGTTTCCGGGTGGTAATGGATTTCTGTGCTTTCCACAGTAATTCCCTCCCACTCAACTTTTGCGTTACGATAAATAAACGTTCCAGTATCCGGATTGTGAAAGTAAGATTGTGTCTGAATAGAAAGTTGAGGTATGTCAAGGTCGTTTTGAGAAAATACTTGAACAGGAAGGGAAACAAAAAACAACATTAACCATGGAATAAGACATTTTGCGGACTTCATAATGCGGAAAAATGTCCTATTTGGGACAGATATAGATTTTGATTGCCGGTGCATTGATAAGAAAAACTCCGATGAAGGCAAAGGACTCATAATTGGCGGGAAATGGAAAAACGTAAAAATGACTGCAACAACTCTTTAGGTCGCTCATTGAAGACGCAAAACTACAAGTTCCAATCTTATGAAAAACGAAGAATTTACTGTACTTTATCTGAAATTAGGTGACACATGCAAACTTATTGCATCTCCAGTACCATGTCTATACTTATTCTAGATAATCCAAGCTGCTTTCCAAATCAAAACAGCTGGATTATGCTGTATTTTCATAGTATTCTAGGCAAGGCAGCTGACAGATTAATTCCAAAACAACTAGCTAATGTGCAAAATAATGAGGTTTTATAGTTTTTTATTAATGGCAATTATCTTTTTATTCGGAAGTCTGGTTAGCGAGTTCCACGAAGTACGCGCGGAGGAAGGATTATTAAAAACAGAAAGTATCCGTCAGAAACTTTTTGGACGGATGGATGACAGGAAGAAGTCTAAGCCTCTACGTACGGTCAGTGAAAACATCTTAATTGGAGTTTTCAGCAGAGTTACTGATTCAGAAAGCGTTTGGATCCGTATTGAAAGACGTTCAGAATATCGCAAATGGACATTCAAACTATCCAAGAAAAATCTGAATTTACCGCGTCAGGAAGTACGTGTTTGGCTTAAATATGTTTCACCAAAACTTTCCATCAGTCACGGCAAAGAGTATAACGAGTGGTTCCGTAAAAAAGCTGCTTTTGAGATGCAAAAGATTTTTTACAACAGGCAGGTAAGAATCAATTATGATTACTCAGACAAATTATTTCGGCTGGATGGAATGGTCTGGACTGGCGACACAAACATAAATATATGGTTAATCCGGAATGGCTGGTCGTTCTATCTGCTGGAAAATGAACCGCCTCTGGAGCATAAAGATTTACTTGCTGCAGAAAATGAAGCCAAACAACTTAAAGTCGGGCTTTGGAAAGCAGAGTTGCAGTAGGTTTTCAGGCAAAAGATTTAATTGGACTTTCAACAGTCCAGTAATTTTATTCAAACTGATGTCGCCTCCAGCGATAAGGGCTATCAATGATTATTCCCGGTTCGTTTGCAGTTTTCAGTATTTCCAGGCAATCCAGGAAAATTTGCTTTTGCTGAGGCCGGTTAAATGCTTCACCCATGGCATGACCGAATGGATATTTCAAATGGTATGTTCGCGGCGGTTTAACCGACTCGGTAATCTTACGGGCAATCGAAATGCCTACGGTCGCAATTCCTTGTCTCTCGACTTCACGCTGAACCAAACCGACCGTCTGGTTGCAGATACCTCAGGCGGGCACCAACAAAGCTATATCAACTTTCTGCTGCTTGATTTCTTTTGCTGCATCAACAGCGCTTTTTTGGATTAAAGTCGTCAAATAAGGTTCTTCTATGTGTCCCATGAAACTGTAATGAAATTTGTTGGAGGGGCCGACTCTGCCTTCAGCTTGCAGTTCTAGTAAGACCTCAAAGGGCAGGATCAGATTTGGATCCAGATCTGCGTCACGGTGATCATAATATTTGTGAGAAATGGTTAAATCTTCTTTGGTGACACTGTAAGGAATTCGGCGGAAAGAACTGTCTCCATGTGGATCAATCAGATTAAAAGCTTTGTCGGATTTCAAATGAATACCACCAGTTGTAAATAAGGCAATTTTGCATTCTGGCAGTGGTTTGTCAAGCTTTGTCCATGGCACATGATCAAAGAGTACTGCTTCATAGCTGCGTGCCCAATAATTTTTCAGTACAGGAATACGAAAAAGCGCAACCCAAAGTTTGTCAATTAAAGATTCTTTTAACATCAATAATTATTAGAGAGAAAATGAAGTGCCAATCAAAGATAATATATCAATCGTTCAGCAACAATTAAAACAAGCGGCAATCCAGTCCGGACGTACTCAGGAAGACATCCGGCTGATTGCAGTTAGTAAAACCAAATCTACTGAAATGATACTGAAGGCCCTAGCGGCCGGGCAGATCGCATTCGGTGAAAACCGGGTTCAGGAAGCTCTTGGAAAAATTGAGGCCCTGACCGAAAACCCCCTGATAGAATGGCATTTGATTGGTCATTTGCAAAAAAACAAAGTAAAGTTCTGTCCCGGAAATTTTCAGTGGATTCATACGCTTGATTCTACCGAATTAGCAGAAAAATTAGAAGCCCGTAGTGCTTTTGCACAAAAGAAAATCAATGTGTTGCTTCAAGTTAATCTTTCCCAGGAAATTACCAAATCCGGACTTCATGACTGGGAGGATATTTTGCAAGTATCAGAAACTATACTATCAGGGAAATGGCTCAAATTACGTGGACTGATGACTATTCCTGCACCAAATATTGGTGAAACTCCAACTCGAAAAATATATGAGAAACTCCGCGTATGGCGGGATAAACTTCAGCAAGAACTTGATTCTGCAGAAATCACGGAACTTTCAATGGGTATGACAGCTGATTTTCATTGGGCTATTCAGGAGGGGGCAACTATGATTCGAGTGGGAAGTGCTATTTTTGGGGAGAGGAATGAAGATATGGATTGTCCAACGAATATGTAACAATTGGTAAATATTTAGGAGATCGTAGGTAATCACCTAGAAAACCACTCATTTTTTGTTGAAAACCGATCTTGTGCATTACGGCAATGGAAGCCTTGTTTCCCGGATTCGCAACTGATTTTAAGTGAGGAATCCGTATTTTCCTGAAAGCGTGTTCCAAAGCACAACGTGCGGCTTCTGTCGCATAACCTTGTCCCCAAAATCTTTTTGCAATCCACCAGCCGATCTCTAAAAAACCTGTAGGATCAAACACTCCCACTCCACATAATCCGACAAAATTACGTTTTATTTTATCCTCTACGACCCAGCGGCAATAACCTTCTTTCCAGAACAACTTCTCCTGCTTATGAATGAAGCTCCGAATTCGTTTGTCACTCCAAGGTTTTCCCTGATTGACGAAACGCATTATTTGGGGATTTTTTGCTAAACGGGAAAAATTAGGACAATCAGATGATTTCCATGGTCGAAGCAAAAAGCGCTCAGTTTCTAAAAAGAATGATTCTGGGCTACTGTACATGAGAAAAAAGTCGTCTGGAATTGCTCTATCAGTCTAAATCTTCTGTGACATCAACAAAAACCACGTCTAACTTACGCTAATTGAGCAAGGCTGAAATACCTCTAATTCACTGAGCTTTGGGGTTACAAAAAAATGTTGATCAGTTAAAAAATTCAAAATATTCTTTTTTTTAAAAAGCCAGGGGGTAAGTAATGGATTCTCCAGAAAACTTTTTGTATTAAGTATGATGAACCTGTAAAAAGTCCTAAATCCTTGTCATTTCGAGCGAAGCGAGAAATCTTGCATATGCTACTATACTAATATCATTAAGATATCTCCCAACGGTCGGAATGACATATTGTTGATTTCAGACTTATTACGAAACCATCAAGCAGGGTCAACCCATTTCCCATTCTCCTTGATGAGGTCAATTAATCGTTCCACAGCTTGTTCAGCGGGTACATTGCGTTCCTTACATGTTTTTCCGTGAAAGAGATTGATTTTGCCAGGAGCAGCGCCAACGTAGCCAAAATCCGCATCTGCCATTTCACCCGGACCGTTTACTATGCACCCCATGACCGCAATTTTAACTCCCTTGAGGTGTGAAGTGTGTACTTTTATTTGTTCAGTGGTACTTTCTAAGTCAAAAAACGTACGACCGCATGATGGACAAGAAATAAAATCTGCATTAAAAATTCTGGATCGTGTGGACTGTAAAATAGAACGGGCAACAGGGATTTCATTTTCTGACGGTTCTGTAAGTGAAACTCTGATTGTGTCTCCAAAACCGTCGCAAAGCAAGGCGCCGATTCCCACTGCACTTTTTATACGTCCATCCAGTTCATTACCTGCTTCAGTAACTCCCAAATGCAGAGGATAATGCATGTTTTCATCATCCATTACTCGTACAAGCTGCCGATATGACTCAATCATCACCAGGGGATTAGAGGATTTCATGGACAGTACTGTATCCTCAAAATTATGCTTCCGGAGAATACGTAAAAATTCCATAGCAGATTCAACCATTCCTTCCGGCGAATCTCCAAAGCGGTTCATCAGTCGATCTGAGAGTGAACCGTGGTTTGTACCAATTCTCAGAGCGCATCCGTATTTTTTCAGGTTTTGTATCAGCGGAAGCAATTTTTCTTCAACACGTTCCAATTCTTCCTGATACTGCAGATCAGTATATTCGCGTACTTCAAATTTTTTCCGGTCGACATAATTGCCTGGATTAATGCGGACTTTTTCCACAAATTCACATACATTAACTGCCAATTGCGGATTAAAATGAATGTCCGCTACCAGGGGACGTTCGATTCCACGCTTCTTCATTTCAGTACGGATTGCGGGCAGACTGTCAATTGATTTTTGATTCGGGACTGTCAGGCGGATAATTTCACAATCCACTGCATCTAATCGTGCAATTTCTTCAATGCATGATTCAACATTGGTGGTGGCAGAGGTCAGCATTGACTGAATCCGAACAGGTTCAGAACCTCCAATCTTTATGGAACCGATTGAAACAGTGTTGGTATGACGTCTAGTGGGGAGCAATTTAGCTTATTGTGTTTTGGGTTTAAGTTTTTATTGAGTGTGAAAAAATTTCTGCACTCAACATAGTTTCATAGTCTGTCAAACACGGAGCCATGTCCAGGGAGAAACAGGCGTTCATAAAAGCGATTTGCGTATTGATCTGTCATGCCGGCAATATAGTCACAAACTATTCTATTTTGATCCCGAACACTTTTTGCCTCTTTCCATAAAATCTGAAAAGATGAAGGTAAAAGCATCTCAGCTTCAGATGAGAGTGTTTCAAACAGGGAAAGCACAACCTTACGTCCCCGATATGTTGCAGCTTGTACAGTATTTAGTTGGATGACATGACGCGAAACAGTTTCTTTCAGTGATTTGAGGAATTGCAGTGGTTCTTCCGGAAGAACTGCATTCCATCCCAGGAGGGGTTCTTCAAATTTTTCATTAAGTTTCAATTCTGCAGAAGTAATAAGTGCATGAACCAGTGCTCCAACAGCTTGTTTGCGGTTGTGCCCGGAGTTTTCACCATGTTTGAAAAGTTTTTTTTCAATTTGCAGAAGATTATTATCCTCTGCCCATTCTGGATCCAAATGTTTTGTGACTTCCTGCCAGTGGTCACGAGTCAACAATCGCAAAACAACACCATCTTCAAAATCATGAACCCCATAAGCAATATCATCTGCCAAATTCAACAGTGAGGTATCCAGAGCTTTGTGGAACGAAAAACCATGATTTGATTGAGTAGGTAAAGTTTGCTCGTGGAAATGTTTTTGGTCTGAATCTGAAAGGGGTTCTAAAATCCAGTTAAGCACTTCCTGCTCTGTATCCAGATAACACTTTGGAGGTTTCCAAGCTTGTTGCTCATTTGTATTTTTAGAAGTGCCGGATACTTTCGGCAGTTTTTTTTGACGAAGTTTGGAATAGGGTACAGGATATTTTAGAACTCCCAGAAGGTTACGGCGCGTTAAATCTAATCCATACTCGGGTGTGTGTGATTCCAGTTTTGTGAGAATTCGCAATGTCTGTCCATTGCCTTCAAATCCTCCATAGTCGCACATTGCAAAATTGAGAGCAGTCTCTCCGCCGTGTCCAAAAGGTGGATGTCCCAAATCATGGGCCAATCCTGTCGTTTCTATCTGTTCAAGTCGGGGAAGCAGGTCTTTTAGTTCCGGATATCGCTTGACAAAATTAAGTACAAGACCTCGTCCAATTTGAGCTACTTCCATTGAATGTGTCAGACGTGTACGATGAAAATCTCCGTCTAACACTCCGAGTATTTGTGTTTTTGCCTGCAATCTTCGGAATGCTGAAGAATGAATTACCCGTGCTCTGTCTCGCTCATAATCCTCGCGGTGATCGTCTTTCCGTTGAACACCGGAAGGAGCGCGACGTTCTTTCCATGGGTCCATTTAAACGTTTCTATCCGGATGTGAGAATAATTTATGTTTGAAATATTTTTTATTGACTACCATGGATTATAACGGATTTTAATTAGATTTTCACCGGATAAAAAGAAGATATAAAAACCGGATGCATGCTAATCAATTTTCGGTTAAGGAGACAAGAAAGTCTGAACTCTTCAAATCACTTGATATATCCTTGAATTTAATTAGTATAAGTTGTTAAATCTTTATATTAAACTAAAATAACTGAGATAATTTTTTAGTAAAGGAGAACAGCATTTGAGTGAAGATAAACTAGAAGTCGAGGGGATTGTACTTGAATCCTCCAAAGGCATTTTTCGGGTAAAACTTGAAAATGATCATGTTGTTATTGGTCATTTGTCGGGAAAAATGAAAATGTATAAGATTCGTGTACTTCCCGGAGATACAGTCACAATAGAACTTTCCCCCTATGATCTGAAACGTGGAAGAATAGTGCGGCGGGAAAAAGTTGAGGGTTGAAAGAAATTTTATCTTTAAAGTTTCATTAATAATGATGGAAAGCAGGTTTGTTGGGTACTGTGGATAACTGGTTTACCCAAGATTTAACGATTGATCTTGGATGAATATATTTGAACAAACGATCTGTGATTGGACCGCAAAGGTTCTAAACAACATTGATGATTCAAGAACTTGGGATACATCATCATTCAACGAATTAGTTGAGAAACCACCCAATCCTGATATGGGAGATTATGCACTCCCATGCTTTAGCTTTGCTAAAAGTTTGCGACGCCCCCCCTTTCAAATTGCTGTGGAACTGGCAGAGCAGCTTCAATCGTATATCTCACCAGAAACCCCTTTAATTTCAATCCAGGCAAAAGACTCCTATCTGAATTTTACTGTTTCTGCTGCTGTAATGGCTGAAGTAGTCTTACCTGATGTTTTCTGTGGAAAGTATTTCACAGAGCCCTCCAACATTTCCCGTGAACGGGTGATGATTGAATTTTCTCAACCAAATACACACAAAGGTTTTCATGTTGGACATATGCGTAATGTGGCGCTTGGAGATAGTTTGTGCCGTATCTTTTGTTACAACGGCTATGATGTAGTCGGAGCAAACTACATTGGTGACGTTGGAGCACATATCGCAAAATGTTTGTGGTTTTATAGTAATTACAACACTGAAACTCCTCCGGAAAAATTTCGTGGAGAGTGGTTAGGTGAACTTTACACGCATGCTGTAAAAAAACTGGATGAAGCAGAAGGTCAAGAGAAAATTAAGTTTCAGAAAGAAATCAGTCAAATTCAGCAAAAACTGGAAGCAAAAGACGAGCAATTCATTCAAGAATGGGAAAAAACGCGGGAATGGTCTTTGTTGGATTTTCAAGAAATATATGAGTGGCTGGATGTAAGTTTTGACCATATTTTCTATGAGTCCGAGGTTGATGAAGAAGGCAGGCAAATTGTAATTGAAGGAGAAAAAAAAGGGATATTTCAGTATTCAGAAGGTGCAATTGGGATTGATCTTGAGGAGGAAGAACTTGGTTTTTTTATGCTCCTGAAATCAGATGGGAACACCCTCTATTCCTCAAAAGACCTTGCACTTGCACAACACAAATTTGACCAGTTTGGAGTGAAGCGCTCAATTTATGTGGTTGGGGCTGAACAGACGTTGCATTTTAAACAAGTTTTTGCCACCCTCAAAAGAATGGGCTATGAGCAAGTCGACAAGTGTTTCCATTTACCGTATGCACTTGTGATGCTTCCAGAAGGTAAAATGAGTTCTCGTGCAGGAAATGTGATTCTGTTTTCGCAGTTGCGCAAAGAAATCATTGAAAGTATCCAATCCAATCATCTAGGAGAACATCGGCAGGAATGGAGTAAGAAAGAACTTGAAGAAACGGCTCAAAAAATTGCAGTGGCAGCCATTAAATACGGTATGCTAAATCAAGACTCAAATAAGCAGATTGTGTTTTCAATGGACGACTGGCTGGTTTCTGAAGGAGATACCGGCACCTATCTGGTTTATGCCTACGTGCGAATCAGAAGCATTTGTCGGCAAATTTCTCGTGAAGTGGTCTCTGATGTGGACTTTTCACTATTAGCACATCCCAATGAAAAAAGGCTTTTACGACAGATGCTGGATTTCAATCGCACTGTATTTAAATCCGGTGAGCAATACCGTCCTTCATTACTTGCCCGGATGCTCTATGAGTTTTCCAAAGATTTCAGCCGTGCCTACAACACATGTTCAGTAAAGCATGCTGAAACTGAAATGCTGCAAGCTGCCAGATTACTTTTATTTCACTGTGTTGCTGAAACTCTCCTGCAGGGTCTTCACCTCATTGGAATCTCACCACCAGAACGGATGTGACAAGATTGGAAATATTTTTGGATTAAAGACTTTAGGATTCCAGGACCATTCAAGAAAACTATATTTTGTGTCTTTTATGGTACTGGAACAAGATTCTACAATTAGATCATTTATGCTTAAATGGTTGTTTATTTTAATAATTTCACTCATCCTCTCTACGGAATTATTTGCAGACTATTTTAAATGGGAGATTCTGGTTTCCGAAAATGGTTACGGAACTGAGAGCCACACTATCCCTGTTGATTCAGAAGGGAAAATCAAATCTGCAGCAAATTTGGCTGAGTGCAGGATGGTAAGTTTTTGGACCCGGATAGAATCTGAGTTGCTGCTGGAAGGAAAAACTTTGGTCTGTGTTTTTGAAGACAAAAGGCAATCCGTCAGCGTTGTTTGCAGAGACAATCACCTTAACCGCAAATACAACAGGGTCAAAGAGCTTTATCCAGTTGCAAAAGATGGATTTCGGATCAATCCGGAATTAGGCGCAGGTTCACCCTATTTTGAACTGCGCTGCTATTTTTGAAGATCTGCTGCAATTAGAGCAAAGCATTCAAAATGGACTGCACAGTTTCGAATGAACTCTTTGCGGCTTTTTTCAATGATGTAGAGGAAAGTTTGTGTCCATTTGCTCCAGCTAAATCACTGAGACAACGTACCACGATTGCAGGTATTCCAAATTGTTCTGCAACCTGAGCAATTGCTCCTCCTTCCATTTCAACGGCCTGCGCACCAAATTTTTCATACAACTCTTTCCTGGTTTCTTGACACTGAAGAAAAACATCTCCGGTCAGGATAGTACCCATCCGGACATCTGGAAGTGAGGTATTGATTTTTTCCTTTATCACCGGATCTAGAACAAATTCTGCTTTATTTTTCTGTAGCCCCATGGGTATTTCCCCTGCACGGTAAACTCGGATATTTCCGTCTTTCAGTGCACCGTAATCATACTGAATCAAAAACTCACCAATCAAAACTTCTCCAATTTCCATATCCGGATCAATACCTCCCGCGATTCCGGAAAAAATAAGAATTTCACACTTAAATTCCTGAATTAGAATCGTGGAAACCATCGCTGAATTGACTTTCCCTATCCCACATTCAACTATAATCAGCTCATGGAAAGAATGTTTGCTTTTGAAAAAAGTTCTACCACCAACCTGCTGTCCAGAATTTGGAAGCAATTCAAAAAAATGTATTTCTTTGGGGATGGCGCAAAGGATTCCAATTTTCATCAAAGACACAAATATAATTGACTAAAAATATTTTTTACAAATGGCCGGGAATTCTCTTTTTTTGCACCACTCGTAAAACTTCCCGCTTCCAAGTGCACAGGACGTGGTACCAAAGAATAATAAAAGAATTACGATCCACAAACCTTTACTATGTCGTACTTGCAAAACTAGAGCATTAAAAAATTTGCAACATTTTGATTTTAGAACCATTTTCACCTTTCATCAGTTATCTCAAAAACCAACTGTGCAAAATCATTCGTTCCACCATCCTGCAGAATTTCATGAAGCCTTTTCCCCATTTCTCCCGGAACACGTTTTTCCAAAAAACTATTCCACCACTCTAGGCCAGTGGAAGCTAAATCTACCTGCGAAATTATTTCTGCAGCCTTGTATTTTTTGATAATCAAAGCATTATCTTCCTGATGTGTTCCCGGAAGTGGAATGAGAACAGTATCTTTTTGTAAAACAGCAAGTTCACCGAGAATCCCCATTCCTGCGCGTGTCAACACTATTTCACTCCTGGAAAGCAAGTCACCCATGCCTTCATGGATAGTTTCTATCTGGTGGTAATCCGGATGAGAAAAAGCGGAAGATTCTTGTTCCAAAGAATTATTCCATTTTGTTCCAGTGAGGTGTACAACTTGAAAATCAACAAGCCAATGTTTTATCAAGGGAAAGATGGCTTGATTCAAACCAACTGCTCCCTGACCGCCTCCTGTGACAAGTATAAGCGGGCGTTCCGGATGTAGACCAAAACGTTCATTTGCACGTTTTGCACTGGCAGAGTATATTTCCTGACGTACAACCGGGCCTATTTTTCGTTTCAAAGATATGGAAGGAAACTGACTGGCAGTACTATCAAAATAGAATACAAGCGCACTGCTGACTGGAGCCATCAAGCGGTTAGCCAGTCCGGAGCGCAAATCCATTTGCATAATCACGTGAGGGATCCTTAAAAGCCAGGCGGCATAAGCTACCGGTACACTAACAAAACTTCCTGCAGAAACAATAACCTGTGGGCGGAAACGGAGCAAATAAATCAAACCTGTTATTCCACCTCCGAGGATATACAAAGGATCGATAAAATTTCTCCAGTTCCAATAACGCCTGAGTCTCCCTGAAGGAATGGTGGAAAACGGTATCTCAGCTTGCTCTACCATTTTTCTTTCCGGACCGAATTTACTGCCTAAGAAAAGAAATTCGGAGTTCTGTTTTAGTCCTCGGATTTCCTGTGCCAAAGCCAGCAGGGGTATGGTTGGACCACCAGAACCTCCCCCTGTGAATAAAACTCGAACAGTTTTATCACTCATAGCTTGCGTCTCTTTTCCTGTTAGTTGACACTTCCTTCCACAACGAGTGATTGAGCCTTCTTCAATTCTGCTTGAAGAATGCTGCTCAAACCTACTGCGTCATTGCAGAAAATCCATTCCACTCCACGGTTAATTTCTCGAAAAAGATTATTTTTAGACCTGGGATAACCAACTCCAATATTTTGTCCGCAGTCCAAATGTTGCTTTACTAATTTTCTGTGAAGTAACAGATAATGCCCACCAAGACCGGCATAGTTTTCATTTAACGAGATATTACTTAATATTTTTTCATTAAAAACCGCAACCAAAATTTTTGCTGAATTTTCGGTAAAAGTCACTAATTCCAACATTTCTGGAATCAGGCAGAGCAAATGAAAATCTTTTTGAGGTTTTAACTTAGAAAAAAGTTCTTTCAGTATCCTGTTTTGTTTTTCGGGTTGAGGATAATATTCTTCTTTGGCCTCCACCATTAAATGCAATTTTCCCCCGTAGCGCTGAAGTACTTCTTCCAGTGTTGGAATATGAGGGCAGATTCGATTTAGATCTTCCAGTTTTGTTTCTGAAATCCTGGTATTAGAACCGTACAATCTCATTAAATCCGGATCATGGGAAACAACTGGATACAAGTCTTTTGTCCAGCGAAAATCCAGTTCAATACCCCAAATCCCATCCGTTTCTAGCGCATGATCAAATGCAGTCAAAGTGTTTTCAAAAATTTCTTGGTTGTCATGCTGCCCGCGGTGAGAAATAATTTTACATTCCCCTAATTTTTCCAGAGTAGGAGTCTGTTGGGGTATGACAGCAAAGACCAAGTCACAAACCTGCATCAAGCGGGTTTCCAGCCAGGTTGGAAGTTCCATAAAAAATTAGAGTGCTATTCTTTTATTTTTTTGTACACAAACCCCTAAAATTTCCATACCACTAAACACTATCGGGAGATTCTTCCCAGATTTCCTTTACAAATTTTAATGGTCTCAACTTCTCAACTATTTTATGAAAAACTGGCCAGGAAACCGATTCAAGTTTTATACGAATATCTGCCTCTTTATTTTTCCTAGCGGCGGTTTCGGAATTAATTATTGCTACACCTGCATCCTTTATTATTTTCGTTATTTTAAAAAGAATCCCTGTTCCATCAATCACTTGGAAATGAATAATGTGAGAACGAGTTATTTTTTTAGAGATTTTCCAAGCCACATCAATTGGAATTTTGTTTTGATGCAGACGTTTATTTTTACGAGTTAATTTGGAGCAGTTTGTGACGTGTATTTCAATTTCATGATCATTACAGATAAAACCTGTGATTTTGTCTCCAGGAATTGGGAAACAACAACTAGCCAATCGGATTAAGGGGTTTTGAATATCTTCGATCAAAAAAATGTTTTTGTCGCCACCAAATATATTCCCCCAAAATTCTGAACCTATCATCTCTTTTATACGACCAGTATATTGATACTGAAGCAATTTATATTTTCTGAGAAACATTTTCAGAGGACGTTTTTGCAGTCCAATTTCCTGAAAAAATTTGTTTGCTGATATTTTTTCTGCTTTAAGTGCCTCTTTTACAGCCTTGGATTTGATCCATTTCTCTGTGCCTTGCTCATTACCATAATCTCGCAATTTCCGCTCCAATAATGTCCGCCCAGAATTTCTGGCACTGATTATTTTTTGTTGTTCCAAAGCACGTTTAATTTGGGCACGGCTCTTTGCAGTTTTGACTTGTTCAAGCCACTCCTCTCTTGGCTGAACTCCACGGTCTGTGAGAATATGCAAAGCTTCCCCTGCAAACAACTGACGCTCACGAGGGACCCTTTTTTTTGTTGTTCCTACTGAAGAAGGATTTACCAGGGCACCGATGCAATGGTTTCCAAGTTCGGAATGAATCCCATATGCAAAATCTAGCACAGTAGCACTTTTTGGAAAAACAAACATATCACCTTTGGGACTATAGACCTGTACCTGATCAGACTGTACATAGCTCATAACTTCGAGCATGCGAACGTCTTTATCACCAGCCAACTGATCAAGTTGATTGAGGTATATCCTGTAATAGTCAGCTAACTCAGTTGGACTTCCCTGCCAATGAGCCATGATTCCATACTGATTTTTTTTTAGTATTTCTTCTGAAACGATCTCAATACATGTTTGTTCACCCTCAATTCTTAACTCTGTCTGGATTCCTTCATAACCATTCCAGAGAGGGTTGCTTATGTAATCTCTAATTTTCAAAGGAATTACATAAAAACTTGTATGAACTATTCCAAGTGCTTTAAAACAGTCCAAGCTGTTTTTGACAATAATCCTGAAACCTTCCAATACATGGTCAATAGGACCTCTTTCCTGAATTCTGGAAGCAGGATGAACAAATAGCGGCTCGATCGTTTTATATGCTAAATTATTCTTTTCAAGAGTTCTCAGCAAAGAAATCCTCATGCCATTTATTGTTGAAGTACGGGCTTTTTTCAGTTCATCAATTTCTGTGAGTGTTTTATTATATCTCTTTGGGTACAGTAGTTTGAAACAGAGTTCGGTGTGTTCCCGGCAAATCTGTGTTAGTCCCAGTCTTTCGGCTATAGGTACATATACATTTAGAGTTTCAAGGCTGATTCTACGCTGTTTGTGGCGGGGCATGGCTTCCATGTCTCTCATGTTATCGAGTCTGTCAAACAGCTTGATCAGCAAAGCACGAACATCCTGTGTCATGGCTTTCAACATACGCTGATAAGTTGCGTCTAAATAATCTGCTTCTCCTTCTTTTGGACTTTCCGGATTTTTTATTTTAGTTAACCCTCTGACAATATCTGCATACCAGGCACCATATCGATTTTTGATGTCTTTGTGTGTAATTTTAGTATCTTCAATGATATCGTGAAGAAGGGCTGCTACAACTGTTGGGGCATCCAGTCCTGCTCGACAGATATAGTTTGCCACACGAAGGGGGTGAATAATGACCGGTTGTCCGGATTTACGTTTTTGATGTTCGTGGTGTTTCCGGATATCAGCAATGGCTTGTTCAAGCAACTCTGAATCTTTAACTGTACCGTATTCCTGAACATAGCTCCGAATTTGCTTGACTAACTTTGCAATCAAGGCTTTATCACTGGCTGAACTAGCTGTCTTTTTGGTGACAGGCATTATTGCTGTTTTGAGCATATTGTTATTGAGGTAGAAATTCTCGTGCTTGACCAACCCCACTGCAGTAACGCAAAGGGGTTTCAATTCGGATTGGCTTCCAACCTACTTCAAAGTTTAGATCCCACAAAGATTTTCTTATTTCACGGAACATTTCAAAACTGTCTGGATCAACCCAGAAAAAAAAGTAGTTTTCTTCCGGAGGATATTTTTTCATTAATTTTTTCATCACCCCATTACGCTGAGAAAACTGATGCCACCACTGTCCTGCTCTCGGAGAAGGAAGAAATTTAAGACAGTGTGCGTGTCCACTTCCGACTGTAAGTTCAATGGAAAATTGATCCAGATTGACGTGTTTTGGTAAAGGTTCACTACCAGAGAGATATTTTTTTAGCCTTTGATAAACTATTGTACGATCTAGGTACAATAAACGGTCACTCCGCAGAAAAATCAAAAGGATGTTTTTTTGTGAAACATGAGACCAGGGAATTTTCAGTTTTTCAATATTTTCTGTCGATTGTGTTTTTGAAATTACCTGCTCATTTTTTTCCAATAGTGAAAACATTGCCATGAACACAGCTAATATAACGAGTATTCCTACATTGTTGGAAACAATGTCAACCAATGAATCCAAGTTTAATAAATTATGAAAGTCGCCATTTAATCCCCGTTTTCTGTGCATCAAATTCCATCTTTCTGAGATTCATCACCATTATTTTTGCTTTGTTTCAACTCCTCACGAGCTTGTTTTTTTTCTTTTTCCAGAAGAGAATGCTGATACTTGTTAAACCAATCTGTTATTTTTTCGGTTAAATCAGGACGATTGATGTGGACGCAAAGGTCAATTAATTTCTTTAATGTACTGTTTTGTGGTTCAATCTTGATTGCCTCTTGAAAGTAACGGATAGCTCCTTTGTAATCAGTCTTTTTTTCAGCTTCCTCTGCTTTATTGATTTTTTCCTGAACTTTACTTTGAATCTCTTTTCTTTTGATATCTTTCAGCATCTCCTCCAACTCCACTACTCTATTTTCATTTTTGAGCAGAAGGTTGATACTGATAGCTTTTTGAATCAGATTAATACCTGCGGCAATTTTTAGAGCTTTTTCAATTTTCACTGCGGCATTTATTTTGTCATTTTTTTTAAGAAAGTTTTCGGATTCAATCAAATATGCTGTATGAATTGATTTAATACCTTCACGAGCCTCTTTATTTTGACGGTTTTTACGAAGTATACGTTTATAAACTTCAAGTGCGCCATCCAATAATTTTTTATCAAGATAAAGCTTGGCGATTCTATGCAGCAATACTTCCGATGTGATTTCAGAAATAAGTGGTTCATAAATTTCGAGAGCTTTTTTCTTTTGATTGTTGTTGAAAAGTTTATCTGCATTTTCCAAACATGCCTTCATATCGTAGTTCCCCTTAGACTGCTCAAGTAGCCTGAAAGTAGTGAAAAAACGAACTCGGGATTGCTGAATCATTCCTTTTCGTTTTAACAGTATCCCCATGTTTACATTGGTGTAGCGATGATTAGGATTTCGACCAAGTATGCTTTGAAAAGATTCAATTGCTTCATTTATCTTACCATCGATTGAAATTGCAAGAACAAGGAAACAACGTAAATCCACATTTTCTTTATCCCGCATCAGCAATCGTTTCAAAGAATATTGGGCGATCTTTGTTTCATTATTTTTCAAACAATAAATGCCAAGTGTGAAAATAGCTTCCTTTTCTTGTAAGCTTTCTGCCTCCAGATTGGAAGTAATGTATTTGAAAGTTTGAACAGCGTCAATACTGTCTAAATCATTCTTGTCATTAGTATCAGTATCAGTATCAGTATCAGTTTTAATTTTTATATTATTGTCCTCTTTAGCCCCTTTTTCAGGCATTACTTTTGTTTTATTTTTTTCGTCTGGACTTTGTTCTTGATTAACCTCAATCGTATCAACAGCAAAATTAGTTTGCATTTCGACTAATATTCCCATGCCCTCTTCAATGTCAGGAAGGACAAAGTCCTTCATATTTTCAAACTCATCAATGGCTGAGATAGCCATGCCATCTGCAACTTCAACTTTTGCTGTGGTTGCAGCCAGATTATAAACAGCGTTTTTATAATCAGGATGATACTTCAGGCAGTGCAAGTACATATTTTTTGCATGATTCCAGTCTTGTTTTTTGCGGTATGTATTACCAAGTTGATTGGCAAGATCTACGTTTTTAGGGTCCATTTTTAGGGCAATTGTACCCAGACTTATTGTCCCGTCAGGGTTGCCGCTACCTTGCATTTCCTGAAATAGTTTGGTTACAGTTTCTGCGGCAAGTTTTGGGTTCAGTGCAAGAGCTTTGTTAAATTCTACTGTTGCCCATTCATAGAAGTTTTTTTCAAGCAGACTTTTACCACGGGCAAGAATGGCATTGACATCCTTGTGGGAGTCTTCAGGACCAAAAATTTTTTTGAGTATTTCCATTAATATTGTGTTAGCCTGTGAGTCAGATTAACTCAAGTAGTAATACTGAACGGGCACTGCCAAGTTTAAACTTTATCATAACCGAAGGTATCATGATTGTAAATCCCTGTTTAAATCAAAAGTTAATCTTTAACAATGGTATGATTATTATAAAAAAGTAGCAGGTTGATAGAATTTAAAAGCAATTCAAGTTTTTTTATTAACTGAAAAATTGCTAAAATAATTACCTATTTTAAGAAATGACTTGCCAAAACCAAGCCGTATTAGGCGATTTGCTTGTAATCTTTTGCTATTGCAAGGTTTAACAAATGGCGGGTAACAAAATAGTAACAAAATCACAAAAAGGAAGGATAATCAAAAACAGAATTTGTTGCTTGTTTTGGAAGGAAGCCTGCAACCTAATGATTAACAGTCATGCACAGTGGGTAAACAGGGAAAGACTGCAACAAACAAGGATAATAATATCAGTAAGATGATAGCTCTTCATTATTGCCACATCTCCCCAAATATGGCCTGTTTTTGTAAGCTAATGGCACAAAATTGGCACAAAAAACCACCAAAAACCATTTCTAATTCTGGCCGTATAAGATTCTTAACTGTTTGCTTTAGTCAATTGCGCAATTTCATCATCATGTGCACCTTCAGCTAATTTCAAATAATCATGCAGTGGTGAAAAAGCGTGTCCGGCTCCGGCTCGTTCTTCTTGATTATACTTAATGTTTCCAGCTAGTTCACTGGTTGTGGCTGTATCCAAAAAACAGGCCAAAGATTTTGCCATGCTCATCAAATCACCGAACATTGCATTAGCTCCATAACTTACATGAGTCTTATCCAGTGATCCTTTGCGGACTTTGGGTAATGATGCTTTCATTTTCTACACCATTATTTTGGTTGTGCTCAATTTACGTCCTTTTCAAAACGAATGAATACGGCTGATAATTAGAGTTTGAGCGGCTTTTCTTATTATATAACAAATCTGGCCCAAAATACTAATCAATCTAAAATATCGGGTGCTCAGATCGCCGCCTGCTTGTAGTACGAAAGCGGACCGCTGCGAACACTATAACCCATATTTTTGGACGTTTAAGTTGTAGGTGTAACAACTGCGTTGACTGTGAAGAATTAGTGGGGGTTACTCACAGGAGATGATGGGGTTGGTTTTGGTGAGATAAACACTGCTCAAATTAATGTAGTACAATTATTGAGAATTTATTGAAAATAAATACGATAATCCAGTCCTTCAAAATAAAGAGTATGTGAAAATCAACATAGACAGTTTTTTACGTTAACTTTGATGCATTCGTAAAAAGTCAAATTTAGGAAATACGTGCTTAATAATATCAACAAGTTACATTTAAAAAATTGCCAAAAAAGGACTTTTTACGAAACCATCAACTTTATTTAAAAATAAATTTAAAACAGTTGACATTTTTATGACATTCAATTATTGTAATGTTTTAGCCAGTACAATTCATTGAAGAATAGTCTCGTTGGCGATCTAACTAAAACAAACTTAAGGAGGAAGGAAAATGAAAAAAATAATGTTTATTTCTATTCTGGCCACGTTTACAGTGCTGTTGCCGTTGATTGCGGTTGCAGACACGACAGATCAAAAGTGGATGACCAAAGTTGAAGTGAAAAAAACAGGTCCACACTGTGAAAATGACAAAAACTGCTTCAACAGGTACCATCCCAACATACCTGCAGTGGCAAGGGCTAACACTGGTGACATGATAATTCTGCATACCAGAGATGCCCTGGATACAGACTTTACCATGAATTCCGTACCTGCTGATGTGGCAGCGGCTGATCTTAATTTGGTTCACCCAATGACAGGCCCTGTACACATCAACGGGGCCAAGCGGGGAGATGCCATAGAAGTAGAGATTGTGGATGTTGTACCAGATGAGTATGGCTGGACTGTAATTGTACCTGGATTCGGCTTCATGCGTGATGTTTTCCCGGAACCATATATAATCAACTGGCAATTGACCAGAACTGGAGCAGTTTCTTCGCAAATGCCAGGGATCACAGTACCCTTCGAAGCTTTTCCGGGGACGATTGGGGTTCTTCTGGGTATGCCGGAAACCCTCAAGATAAAGAAACGTGAAGCGGCGTTGGCTGGAGCCGGCGGATTTGTACTTACACCTTCACCAACAAAGGCAGTTCCCGCATCTATTTGTGGAGAAAATGGAATCGATAAAGATAACTGTCTCAGGACCATTCCACCCAGAGAAAACGGTGGTAATATGGATGTGCAGCAAATGCAAATTGGAACACGCATCATATTCCCCTGCTTCATAGATGGATGTGGGCTGTTTGCAGGGGACGTCCATTACGCCCAGGGTGACGGAGAGGTCTCAGGGACCGCGATTGAAATGGGGTCCGTTTTAACCTTGCGTGTGAGAAAAATTCACAAAGGCCTCGGTGCAAAAATGGATATGCCTGCCACAAAGGGGAATGATCAGATTGTAGACATGGAGCCCACAAGATTCTACCAAACCATTGGTATTCCACTTAAAGGGAAAGGAGAGATTCCTCCCTCGCATGGTTATCTTGGAGGTGAAAAGATCGGTAACCTGGAGAACTTAAACGAAGATCTGACTATTGCGGCACGTCACGCAATCCTGCAAATGATCGATTATCTCGTATCTGAGCATGGGCTTACACGTGAGAAAGCATATATTCTATGTTCGGTCGCGGTGGACTTACGCATTGGGCAAGTCGTTGACGTACCGAATTTTGTAGTGACTGCTGTGTTAAACCTGGATGTGTTTGACAAGTTCAGACACTACTAAACTCTCACAAAACAAGGGGCGCATTGTGTGCCCCTAGGTATCATGCTTAAATTACTTCTCATCCAAGTCTTTTTTTTTTAATTTCTTCCATTCCTGTCCACGCCCATGCTCCCTATGGGCAGTATCAAGTTTATCGGCAAAAGCATCTGCTGATAATGAGCACAATTGTAGATGAACCAACATATCCCTACTCCAAGAAACTAGTCGAAGCATTAAACCAGGTGATTCCGGAAGCGTTGGCTAGACCTGCACGTGCGAAAAACTTTGAGAGGGTCCACAGCCTTTTCAAGACAAAGCAGCTGCACTTAGTATTGCTTTCTAAAAGTAACGCAAAGGCACTGCTCGAAGGGAGCGGTCCGTTTTCAGACTTTGGTGCTGTTAATGTCCGGACACTATATGCTTTTGGAGATATGCTTCTGCTTGTCCAACCTGATTTTCCGGACAGTCATGTATGGCTTCTGGCCGATGCATTCAAAAAAATACATAGCCGTTTGCCTGGAGCCTTGACACCACAACAAATTATGGTGCTGCCAAATCTGCACCCATCGGCATTATTAGCATTTCGTGGAAATCCAATTCCTTGAATTTGTTTCCCCAAAATTGGATGAAAGTATAATGACCTGCAAACATGAAAATATTATCCTGCTTGAAAACCTTTTGGATTAACAAAACCCCAGTTTCTGTGGTACTCCATATCCCTCAATATCAGCAAGTACGAACAATCTTTTGTTGGAATTATATGATTATGCTGGTTTATGAGAAAAGAAGACATTTTATCATTTAGGGGATTTTACTTGGAGGGTTGTCTGACTTTGAAGAATTAGTGGGGGTTTACTTCAACTGATCACGAATCAAATTCATTCTCTCTACTCCATGAGTTTGAAGAACACTCTCCTTAAATGTAGTGATGTACCAGATTCCCTTTTAGTCCAAGTGGTTGAATCTGGTGAGGTTAAGATGGTCCCGACATTACCCACCATCACAAATTTATCATTTCCATAGGTGATTCCCCTGAGATCTTTTTTAGTTCCGGAATTCCTTTTAGTCCATGATTTTCCGTCTGATGAGGAGAGGACGGTTCCTGTATGACCTACTGCAATGAAGGTACTGTTTCCGTAGGCAGATCCTAATAGTCCCATTGGTGTTCCAGATTTACTTTTAGTCCATGATTTTCCATTTAATGAGGTGCGTATAACTCCTTTATAACCAATCGCCAAGTAGGTATTATTTGCGTAGATGACTTCATTGAATTCTACTGATGTACGAGATTCCCTTTTAGTCCATTTGGTTCCATCTGAGGAAGTGAGGATGGTTCCTTTTTTACCAACTGCCACGAATGTATTGTTTCCGTATGCGACTCCATAGAGAGAGTTTTTTGTTCCAGATTTACTTTTAGTCCATTTGGTTCCATCTGAGGAAGTGAGGATGGTTCCAGAATTACCCACCGCAACGAATATACTGTTTCCGTATGTGACACTCCCGAGATTTTTCGCAGTTCTAGATGATTCCCTTATAGTCCATTTGGTTCCATCCGATGAGGTGAGGATGGTTCCGGAAAAACCAACCACCACCAAGGTATCCTTACCGTAGGCGACTGCTCTGAGTTTAACCTTTGATCCAGAAGTCCTTTTAGTCCATTTGGTTCCATTCGATGAGGTAAGGAGAGTTCCATTTTCACCAACAGAAACAAAAAGAAAATTGAAAGATGGTAGTTTTTCAGAAATAGTAGAATTTGTTGTTTGTTCAAGCTTTGCGTTTGCCTTTTCAGTTTCATCAGCTTCTTTTGAAAAATCATCATACCAAGCGCTAATGTCATCCTTATACCAATATGCCGCTCCTCCTCCTATAGCGCCAATAGCAATTGTAGTACTATTTATTTCAGCACAGGAGATGATAGTAAAACTAAAACAGGAAATTAGTAAAATGTGTAAAATCTTTTTCATCTTTTGCTCTATGGCTAAAGTAAAATACTACTGCCAGTTTGAGATAATGTAAATCATAATACCATTTATTCCCTAGTTGTCAAGTAATGAAGGTATATGTTGTGGAGGCCATTTGCAACAGAATTGATTGTTGCAGAATTATTGATAATGTTTGTGTTGATTGCCTGACTGGGAAGAATTAGTGGGAGTTAATCAGAGGAAATGATGGGGTTGGTTTTAGGGTTTCCCATGACTCACCTCGCTTTTTACCCAATTTAACTCTATTTGCTATATAGGCAGTGTGTGGTTTTCTATGACCGTCTAA
>Ga0208064_100096_pt1 | contig 21230 bp, 18 predicted proteins | sample DeeseametaMP0145_FD_184220 | JGI IMG/M metagenome (GOLD analysis project Ga0208064, IMG submission 184220) | Marine microbial communities from the Deep Atlantic Ocean - MP0145 (SPAdes) | ecosystem: Environmental > Aquatic > Marine > Oceanic | place: West of Cape Verde, Atlantic Ocean | collected...
GAGCCGATGGAAAGTGCAACAGAAAACATACCGCCGATGGTTTCTCCGGAAACACAGGTAAGGGTGAAATGGCAGGGTAAGAGCCTACCGCAGTCTTGGTGACAAGACTGGCAGTGTAAACCCCACCAGTTGCAAGTCCAAATAGAACCGCTATCAGGTGGCCCGCCTGGCGGTCGGGTAGGACGCTAGAGGCGGCCGGTAACGGCAATCCTAGATAAATGGTCACGACTCACATCTGTGAGAACAGAACCCGGCTTATTTCCGGCTCTGACTTTTTCCAAACTGACACAGGCTTTCAGTTCAACATCCCTACGATGCTGTATTGAATTGTACAGTACCAGCATAAAACATTTCAACTCTTTTTAGACTAAAATGAGTTTTTATAGAGAAGAATATAATCTGTTAAAACTTGCTCCTTGGGCAACTGCAGGGCCTCAACGTAGCAAAGCAAATAGCCCTTTAAATAAATCTCAGATGTAAATTTGGAGAAATTTTCGTCTTCAATCGCTTGGAGATAGGTTACACGAATACAGGTGATTTGTGACAGTTCTTCCAGAGTGACCGATTTTATTTTTCTTATTTGCTGTAATACAGTACCGTTGTATAAAAGTTTACCCCCATGGGTTCTGAAAGTGGAGTAAAAATCTTCTAGATTTTCTTCAGCAAGTTTATTTTTTACTGCCAGGGTATGGTAATGGTCACGGCGTTCTTCCTGGCTTTCTGCGCTAATTTCTCTGGCAACACTTTTCTTGATTTCTTTCTCTTTCCCAGCTTCTTCTTTTTCTGGGCGTTTTTTGGCTGGAGGAACTGTTTTAGTTTTTTCCCTTACTGATTTTTTGGAGTACAGTTTTTTAATTTTAGTAAGATGCTCTTTCTCAGTGACAGGCTGCATCTCTGCTGAATCCATACCCTGTTGTAATTCATCATCATATTTTGCCCGGGCAACAGGATTAGCCAGAGTCACAAAAGCCTGACTGAAATTCAGCAATGTTTCTTCAGTCTCATCTTCCGGAAACAAGGAATATGCAGCAAAGGCATCTAATTGAGTTTCCTCCAGTTTACCCTCGTAAGCATCACGGATCTCTACCAATGAAGCAGTTTTTGGTACTTCAAGAATCTGATAATAATTTTCTTCAACCTGTGGATTATTTGTCTGAGAAGTCATAATGCTAGCTGTGACAACAGATTATTTTTTTTAGTTCTTTCCTTCTCTTCCTGTAATAATTTTTCGCAGATTATTGACAGTTGCTGGACTGGCACGCTCTCCAGTGAATTCTTTGCTAAAGGTTCACGATCTATGACCGACTGCCTGACTGTTTCATCGAAATCTAAATATCCCGAAATTTTCACATTCAGGTTAAAATATTTTAAACATGCTTTTTCCATTGCCACACCAATCTTTTTTTCCTTTTCGGAACGTACCTGATTCAGGATAATACTTGGCATGAACAACTGCTGCTGTTCCTCTATAAAAACCGCCGCATTGCCTCCCAGTTGATTCATGTAAGCAATGAGTTGTTTCGGGGTATTTATGTTGAATGGGTTGTCCTTTCGCAAAATATTTTTTATCGTTGATTTCATTCTAAATTTTTCACTGTTGTGAAGAATTTGACGATAAAATGAATTCTTTAAAAAACGATAGGCATTTTCGATTGATGTCGGTTCCGGAATTACAATAATTATTTGCGAGTCTGCCAGCAGAAAAAAATCAACTGTGTTGTATGCAGTGCCTGCACCTAAATCAATCACAATATAATCTGCATCCAATTGTCTCAGGGCAGTTACGAAACGACGTTTTTGAGTGTGTTTCATATTTGCTATTTCGACCCCGTCTTTGGCTCCGCTGATCAGACGCAATCCCGACATATCGGTGGGTATTAATAACTTTTTGATGTCAGGTATGTCTCTTTCAATGAATTCTGTAATCCCTTTAATGGGATTGCTCACACCAAGCCAGGTGTGCAGGTTTGCTCCACCCAAATCCAAGTCAGCTAGAACTACATTGTGACCCTTCTGAGCCAGCAGAATGCCCAAATTGCCGGCAACATAACTTTTGCCAACGCCTCCTTTACCTCCACCAATAGCCCAAATTTTCTTTTTCATTTTAGCCAGTTAAAGTCTGTCGAAATGAGTTGCTTTTTTTGTCGTTCTTACAAAACTGCAAATAGTTGGCCAATTTTAATTTGTAAAGATTAACAGTTAAGCATAACATCTTTGTTTTTAGTGACTTAAGTTGAAGGCAAAAGCAAAATTATGCAAGCCGGATCGTGAAGTTCCTTACTTTTTTAAAGGTTTTTGGCAGGAGGCCGATACATATTACAGGCGGGTTACTATACTCTTTTAAAGAGGAATTGAAACAAGAAATCCAAAAACTTCAGTAATTTTACATAAGACATTCAGCAGGCCAAAACAAATGTTTATGCGCTATTTTATTTTTTATGTTTCAGTCATTATTTTTTTGCACGCTTGTTCAAGTACTACTCCTGATTTTCCACAACAATCCTTTCGCAGCCGGTTAAGCGGAGGAGATCGTCATATGGGATGGAGTCTGAATTATTTTGACAGCTGGCAGAATGGACTTCAGCCCCGCTACCTGCAGTTGGCAGAACAGCACACTATTGCGGCAATAAAAATGTTTGCCCACCTTGAATCTGACACATCGCCGCGAATCAGTGAGTTTTACGTAGTACGTGAAAGACGTACACGCAGTTGCAGACTGCTGGCTGAAATACAGTTTGCAGCAGGAAATCACGGCTACAAGCTAAGTTCCCGTACTCCCGACGGGTGCGTATATTTTTACTGATTTTATTTTAGTCGGTTGAATCCACTGAATCAGGACTTTACTGTACTTCTTCTTCCATTGCCTGCTTGTATTCTAATCCGTCTTTTACTCTTAAAATTTCTGACTGATAGCGTTTTGATGCTTTCAGATCTCCAATATTTGTATAGTGGGCACTGATCAAATCAAGCAAGTGCAACTCACCTTCAATGTCATCCAACTGTTGTTTGATTGCAAGATGTTCTTTGTAGGTAGCTACTAATTCTTCATCATTTTCCATTGTTGAATGTGCACGCTCAATTCTTTCGTAAAGGGGATCCATTGCTGAAATATTCACTCGCTGCCGATTGTAGTTCAGCAGATCCTTTAGCAGCGGCAAGGCTTCTTCATATGAATCTTTTTCTTCAAGAGTCTTCACTATTCCATCCATGACACTTTCATAATTGGTCTGCTCTGGTTCATCCTGAATATTTTTTTCCAGTTCTTTTTCAGTCTCTGTTTTTGTTTCATCAGTTTTCAAAGCAAGTTCCGCAGTCAAAGTTGAATCAAGTGGAATCCCAAGCTTTTCAGCTAAATGCAGCACGTCTGAACTTGGCTTTTGACCAAGCTCTTTGAGCAGATCCAGATAACTTTTAAGACTGGCACCTGCTTCTTCCATTCTGCCTGCTTCGCATGATGTTGTTGCAAGTTTCAGCAGTCCTTCAGCTTCAGCATTTTTTTCTCCCCGAGGAGTTGTTTTCCGTAAAGAAGAAACCAAACCATCCTCATCTTCCAGATTGTCTGTTGCCGGTGCCGGGGCAAATAAGTCTTCATCACTGAACACTCTTTCTTCTGGTTCAGCAAGGGTTTCTCCTCCAGGAATCGGAATCAGTTCATCTGCAAAAAGATCCTCATCGAATTCTTCCTGGGGCTCTGCAGCAATATCTCTTGTTTGTCTTCTTATTTCCTGATGTTTTCGAGAAAGAATTTCCAGAGCTTCTTCTCCAGTACCTAGTTTACGGTCTGTCTTTTCTTTTTCCCTGTATTTTGTTTCCTGTTTTTCAGCAACTTTTTTGTTTTGTTCTTCCGCTGCATCGTCACTCTGCTCCTCAACTGTGTCTTTTGCGTTACCTTCATCCTGTTCTTCTTGAAGATTTTTTGCATCTTTGCTCAAAGTAACTTTCACTTGTTCTACATCCTCCAGTTCTTCAGAAAAAGTATCAGGAGCATTTGTTGAATTGGCTTTTTCATATGCTTCTGCAACCAAGCCTGAGTTTGTATTTTTTTCATAGGATATAGCTGAGTCTCCGGTAGATTCGGAAGGAGGGTGTAAATTTAATTTTTCTCTGAATTGTTCAAAAATAGATTCGTCAACACCAGGAATTAGATTTCCTGATGCAGAAGTATCTTGATCACCTAAAATTTCTTCATTGCCGCCAGAAGTTACTGAATCACGAAACGGTTCTGAAGAAAGAACAAAATCAGGATAAAATACAACTTTTGTAATTTTTTTCAGTACAATCCAGATACAAAATGTAGCAGTGATCAAAACAAAAACACTTAGACCAATTTCCCACGATATTTGAAACATTGAAATAACTGAAATAAAGATAACTATGCCAAACAGTAATTTTATTAAATTCCACATATCTTTTGATATTGAAGTTTTTGCCTGAAATCAGGAACTGAAAATATTAGTTTTGACTCTTGTTACCTGCAAGTTAGTTAAATCCAAGATTGCGCAAATGCTGTGCATTGCTGGACCAATGTTTTAAAACTTTCACATGCAGTGCTAAATGAACCTTGTTTCCAAGTAATCGCTCGATTTTTTTCCGGGCGGCAATCCCGATTGTTTTCAACATTTGACCTTTTTTTCCAATGATGATCCCCTTCTGTGAATCTCGCTCCACACAAATATTGCAGGCAATCTTAATACATTTTTGATCCTCTTCAAATTGTTCCACTACAACTGCAACCGAATAAGGAATTTCCTGCTGCAGGCGCATAAACAGTTCCTCGCGTACAAATTCACTGGCAAGGAAGCGTTCTGACACATCGGTAACCTGGTTGTTTTCAAAGTAAAATGGATGGATAGAAAGATATTTTTTCAGGGTTTCAACCAGGTGTTCAACATTAGTTGATTTCAGCGCTGAGATTGGAACAATTTCAGCAAAGTCTCCCAATTTCGCTAATTTTTCCATGCTGACAAGTGCCTGTTCCTGTAAAATTGTATCAATTTTATTCAAAACTAGCACAGTCCGTTTTTCCTTTCCGGACAACATTTTTAGTATTTCCTGATCTTCACGATGCAAAACAGAGAGACCATCCTTTTTCAAAGAAGTTTCAGGCAAAGGTTCAATTAACCACAAATTCAAATCTGTTTCCCGCAAAGTTTCTGTCGCATATGCCACTATTTTACGGTTCAGCAGCTTTTTTGCAGGATGGATTCCAGGCGTGTCAATGAAAACCATCTGTGTATTTTTTACAGTCCGGATACCAAGAATGCGGTTTCTGGTAGTTTGTGCTTTGTGTGCAGTGATTGAAACTTTCTGTCCAACCAGTTGGTTCAGTAAAGTTGATTTACCAACATTTGGACGGCCTATTAATCCTATAAATCCACAACGCTGATCTTTCTCTATTTTTTCATCATTTTGTTGCCTGTTGACGCTAATTTTTTTCATGCACCAATTTTATACTTTTTTGGAGGTCCATAAATCAGAACCAGTGTGAAATCTTCCATAGGTTTTTCCGTTACCACTGAAACCAGGCTTAACAGTAGTGATTCCTTCAAACCAAAAAAAGGGATGCACAGCTGCTCAGTTCTGAGTTTACTGCCGATTGCCCGGAAGACCGCCAGAGCAGAATTAAAAACTTCTGTCTGTTGCGGACGTAGTTTCCATTGTTCAATTTGTTCATCTTCTGACTGGCTCTGAAAAATCTGTTCGGTGCACTCAAATTCAGTCCAATTCATACTCAGCCAGTTTTTTGCCTCTACCGTACTTGAATTTTCAGGCCGAAGATTTGCTGAAACTTGCGGATAAAGACGCGCAAATGTTTTTGCGTTTCCACCCGTTAAAATCAAATTCGTTCGGTTCTGAGGATTAGCAGAAAGAACCTCATCCAACTGTAATAACTTTTCCGTAATTACTGATTTCAGCTCATTTTCAGGATTGACCATTTTCCGCAGCCGCAACGAGCCGATATCTATACTGTACTGATAATCTCCATTCTTGCAGCTCGGACTTTTTCCTGATTTCAGTAGAGATATTTCCAAACTGCCTCCACCTAAATCCGCCAAAAAAGTTTGTTTTAACGGATAGTCCAAAACCATAGACGGAGGCAAAAAAGATTTTACTCCATCCGCTAAACATTGACACTCTTCTGTTCCGGAAAGAATTTTTAGAGGATATCCAACTATTGATTCAATCCGGGCAGCCGTTTCAGCATTATTTTTTGCTGAGCGCATTGCGCTTGTGGCGCTTATCGATAATTTGAGGTCGGAATATTTATGAACCTTACTTAGCAAACCCTGAATTGTCTGCAGCAACTGTTGAAATAATTGTTCAGAAATTTCTCCGCGCTCAAAATCTGAATCACCCAAACACAAGTGGGCACTCCACCGTTCAAGTACACATAACCTGCAGGAACTCCTCAATTCTCCGACAATCATGCGTACTGCATTACTGCCAATTTCTATGGCGGCAAAGATCTTTGGACTCATCTCTTGAAAAAAAGTAATAAAATTGAGATCATCAGAGACAGTTTCGTATTTTTGCTCCCACTTCTTGCATTTCTCCTTCAGCATATTGGACATGTTCCCGGAAAGGTCCGGGACTGCCTTTGGCGCGCGGCAGCACGTGAAAGTGGACATGCGTTATCTCCTGTCCGGCATTCAAACCGTTGTTGAGGATCAGGTTATAGTCAATTCCATCGAAAGCTGTACTAACTGCTTTTGCCACTTGTTGCATTGTACGCATCAACGACAGAGCCTGCTCTGCAGGTAAATCTTCTAAGCGCTCAACTTCAAGTTTTGGGATCACCAGTGTGTGTCCTGCAGCGCAGGGCATGATGTCTAAAAATGCAATTTCTGAATCCGTTTCAATAATTTTTTCACAAGGAATTTCACCTTGAATAATTTTGGTAAAGATCGAAGCCATTTTGGTGTTTCAGCTTTAAGTTTAAAAGATTCAGGTTCGAGGCTCGAGGTACGCAGTTTGTTGTACTTCGTTTTTCGTTTCCCGTTGCTGTTTTTAGTTGTTCACGGAGTGCTGATTGTAATTTCAACTCAGCTTTTATCTGCAGAATCCCACTTTAAAACGCAGGCCCCGCACTACAAAATAGACGTTTCTTATGATCACGATAAGACACTTCTTGTGGGAAAAATGCAAGTCCGTTTCACTCGAAACGCTTATCCGACTCATGAATTACTCTTTTCTCTACCGGGAAACCGTTTCAATTTTCCGGATGAACGGGGTACCAGAAAACACAAAATAGTACCTGTCTTTTCACTGAGACGCTTTCAAGATAATCTCGAAGATCCAAAAACTCCAACTGGTTTCAGTACCGGAAGCTTAAAGATCAATTCCGTGAGTGCGTTCACTCAAAATCAATCAGTAGAAAAACACCCGCTGAAATATTCACTGGAACCAAATCCTGACCTGGAGGTTGGTTATTCAACTTCAAATGGTCTGCTGCGAATATTGTTGCCAAAAAATCTTCCGGATACAAAAAATTTTCCTGGAGAGTCAACTGTTCTGATAGAGTTTTCTACAAATTTCCCCGAACACGCACAAGAAGGTGCAGTCAATGGAATGTTGCTGACAGTAAATTGGCATCCAAAACTCTTAACCTGGAATGAAAAACCTGGATTGAATGAGAAAAAATGGGAAACTACTGAAGATAATCCGTCACCTGCCACATTTGAGGTTACCTGGAAAGCAGTTCAGGCGGGAACATTAATCACGACCTCGGGTCATCAAAAATTGTTGGCGGGGCAAGTTGTAACTCTTTCTGTTACAAAGAGAACGATTAAATACTTCCCCTTGATTTTTTCCAGAGTTCATCAACAATTTTCCGGAAATGAAGGAAGAGCAATTGTGGTGAAAAATACAAGCACTGCAGCTGCTAAAACTTCTTACCAACTGACTTCATTTTACTTGGAAGGTCATGAACGAAGAGCTGAACTTCTACATAATTGGAGCGCCAGTTTTTTGTCATTTATGCATTCACGTTATGGACTCAAACCGCCCTGGGAATCAATTCGGATAGTTGCAGTTGAAGCAGAATATGAGCAGGTGGACGTTTTGAACAATTTGGTCCTGGTCCCCATGCCGAACTACAAAAGGTCAGATTTCCTGGACCGGCAGGCTCTTGGATTTTTGACACGGCGACTGGCGCAACTTTGGTTTGGAGAGTTAATCTGGAGCAACCAGGATACTCAACAGTGGCTCAATTTGGGGGTTCCAGCTTTTTTTGGATTGCGTTTTTTTCAACATAATTTTGGTGAAGATGCAGGAATTTTTGATAGTCTTGACTGGCTGAATCCACGTTACCGGGATCATTTTTTCGAAAAAATGGCAAACTCTGTTTCACCAAAATTGAGATATCCCATTCTCTCATCATTCCGAAAAAATCCTGACTCTCAAAAATATTTGCAGACACTTACCTACAAGACTGCAATGGTTCTTTCCATGTTGGAATACACACTGGGAGACAAGGCATTTAAAAAAGGTATCCGGTACTTTGCCCAAAATTATCAGCAAAATGTAATTGAACTGGAAGAATTTCAGCAGGCAATGGAGAAGTTTAATTATCACCAACTCAGAACGCCTCCACTTCCTTCCGGGAGTCCTTACAATATGGATGGAAACGGTTCATTGGAATGGTTTTTTTCACAGTGGTTCCGCACTGTACAAACTTTGGATTACAGTTTTGGAGATTCAACTACTCGAACTCTGCCCAATGGGTTGTATGAGACTGAAGTAAATGTCAATAAAATTGGACTTGCTCAAATGCCGCTGGTAGTTTCACTTATCACAAAAGACGGTAAACAGATTCGCAGGCTGGTACCAGGAATTAAACAGCAGGAGACAGTAGTCTTTCAAACGGCGGGTTTTCCGGATAAAGTTTCACTTGATCCAGAAGAACGATTGCTGGAAACATCGAGGATCAATAATCATTCTTATATTTTTTATCGTGTTCGTTTTGGTCTCGACTGGAAAAAACAGCGTGAACATTTGGTCCTTTTAGTTCCTGGATTTGGGAACAATGCCTTAGATGGAAATTCTGTTGGTGTAGGAATAAGATACAGGTTTGATGACTATCGTATTTATGCAATTCCTGGATATGGTTCAAAAAATAAACGAGGACTCTACATTTTTAATCTCGACCGTGAACACCTGGGATTGCATGGATTGGAGGCCGGAGTAAGTGCCCGTGAGTATGGTGGAATCCGTTCCCAGGGCATCCGGGCCACATACAAACCCTCTAATAATCCCGGTGAACTGGAATATAAGTTCCACTCCAGTTTTTCCCGGGAGATTCTTTTTTCGGCTCGCAACAATCCTGACAACAGTGATGTAATTGAAACCGGAGAATCAAACACTTTTCTGCTGGAACATACGGGTGCTGTCAGTCCCATAGACTCCTACCGAATTAACTGGAACATCTGGAACGAACAGCCTTCTCTGGAAATGGAAAGCGATTTTTCTTATGTTCGCGGGCAAGCAAAACTTGGACAAATATTGCGCGTTGGACATCGGAAATGGTTTGAGTTCGATATCATTCACGCTACTACTTCGGGAAAATCTCCGCTGCAGAAAAAATTTCAACTGGGAAGCCCCGCCGTATTACGTGGATATCCTCAACAAACAAATTTGAGTGACGACCATCTGTTGGCTTCAAGATTGAATTTCAAGTTTCCCTTAATCACTAAACCTTTGTGGGGAATGTTGAGTGCCTTTAAAATACAAGGTACTGTGTTTTATGACCAGGGTAAAATATGGTCGGAAAACATTTCATATGAAAAAGCAAAACACCGGGAAAATGCCGGTATGGGTATTGAGTGGACGCTGGATACTGCTTCACTGTTTCAAGTACCTCTGAAAATTGAAGTAGCCTTTCCGTTGAATGATCCTGATTATAAAAAACCACAGTTCATTTTCCTGGGTGTCCTCACAGGAAGTTAAAATACATACGCCTACTATTTCAGGGTAGCCTTGCTTTTTTTTATTTTAAATATAAAATCAGCATCCACTGGACGTTTTCTGTAGATATGCGACAATAATTCAATTCTGAAATTACTTGACGTGGAACATACACTAAAATACTACAACTCGACAGTCACTAGTTTTGTCGTGTTATCCTGAACATAAGTGAGGGATCTTGTACGGTATCAGCACTTTGCCAGATATCTCCCTTCGGCCGAGATGACGAGTGAAAGTCAATAATATCCGTACCTTACTATCACTCATGACTCACGATTAATACAATTATAAACTGATTTAAAATGCTGTCGAGAAAACCAAAAAAATTTTCCCTCCTTGATGAGCTCGGAGTTAAACGATCTTCCTCAGTCAGATCAAAGAATTCAAGTGATAGTCCTTCTGTGAGTATCCGCAAAGAAGGCTTGTCCCTGCTCTCACCAAAACCAAAACGCAAAAAGTCTGCAGCTGATGCTGCAACTTCTATCCTTGATGAGCTCGGAGTTAAAAGATCTTCCTCAGTCAGATCAAAAAAAATAAGTCCGGTAGGGATTCAAAAAAAAGCTGAACAAAAAAAAGAAACAACAGAAGAATTGGAATCCTGGGAAAGAATAATCCTTAAGAACCATGAAATTCAAATACCACTTACTAAAACAAAAATATTAAATAAATCGACGACTAAAAAGACAGAACAGAAAAAGTTTGAGAAAATCGATTCGAGTGCCCAAAAAACGGCTGAACTGCCTGAAGTTAAATTCGGTTTTCATGAAAAATTTGTTTTGCTTTCCATGTTGGTGGTAATGGGTGTTGCGTCTCTTGCCATTATCGGAGGACATCTTAAATTACTGGATTCAGCCATTTTTTACCAGTTGGTCGGCGGTAATGTGCATCAGTTGGAGTTTGCAGGTGAATTTGAGGCAAGACTAGTAGAAAATGGATATAATCGTCTGCCGGTATTTGTAGTCGAAGGATCTATTCGGAACACCTTCAATGAGTCTGACCAGATTAAAAAAATACAATTGAAGGCTTTTGCATTTGATGCCGACCAACAGTTGATTGCAAACCATTTCACCTATGCCGGAACTGTATTGTCAGACGAACAGTTGGAATCACTGAGTCCCATGGATATCAAAGCACTGCGTCATTCCTCCGAATTTGGGATTCAGGACTCCACTGCTTTAACGAACGACAAAAATGATTTATTAAATACGAGCCTTCCTCAAGCCCCGTTGATCCCTTTCCAAGTTGTTTTTATAAAGTCTGTTCCGACCATAAAAAAAACATCACTTCAAATTGTAAGTTATGTACGTAACAATAAGATTGTTTATGTACATGCTCCAAATCTCTAGTGATTAACGAGTTCGGGAAAAAATCCTGAACTTTCCTGCTGGTACAGTCCTGCTGATTTTCACCGTTTTACCAAAATAAAATTTGTGCAATCCAAGTTTGAGCCCAAGATAGGAGCCGTTTCTTCCAAACAGTGGAGTACCTTGAAGGGTACCGAGTTTCCTTTTTCTGAGCATAATTATCTGAATGCTTTGGAAGAGAGCAGCTGTGTTGGCGAAGAATCCGGATGGTTGCCTTGCCATCTGACTTTGTGGGAAAAAAAGCAGTTACAGGGAGCAGTTTGCCTGTACGAAAAATATAACGGATACGGCGAATATATTTTTGACTGGGGCTGGGCAAATGCTTATGAAAAGCATGGTCTGAATTATTATCCAAAATTAGTTTCTGCTATACCTTTTACACCGGCAACCGGCCTGAAATTACTTGTGCATCCGGAAGCAGATACCAGTAATGTCAGGAAGAAACTCTTAGAAGAGGCGTTGCTTTGCATGCGTTCAAGAAACTGTTCCTCTCTCCATTTTTTATTCATTACTGCAGAAGAGCTGCCAGTCTTTGAATCCATGGGATTTCTAATCCGGCACAGTTTCCAGTTCCATTGGAAAAACAATTTTTACCAGGATTTTGATGAATTCCTTGGAAGCTTAAAACGTAAACGCCGGAAGGAAATTATACGGGAACGCAGGCAAATTCAACAGCAGATGATCAAGGTGGAAGTACTGGAGGGAGAGGCTATTCTGGTTGAACATATAAATTATATGTATGAATTTTATCTTTCTACATCTGAAAAAAAGTGGGGACGTCCATATCTTTCAAAAGACTTTTTTTCCCGTATCCATCAAACTATGTGCAATAAGCTGGTGCTTTTTCTTGCTTATGTTGATGGAGATTGTGTCGCAGGAACAATCAATTTTAAAAATGGAAAATGCTTATATGGGCGGTATTGGGGTTGTAAAGGAAATTTTCGGAGTTTGCATTTTGAGTTATGCTACTATCAACCGATAGAATATGCTATCAGGAAAGGAATTAGTTTGTTCGAAGCTGGTGCTCAAGGAGAGCACAAAATACAGCGCGGTTTTCTTCCGGAACTAACCTACAGTGCACATTGGCTGGAGCATCCGGGATTCCGGAGTTCAATTTCAAAATTTCTGGAAGAAGAGAAGGCAGCAATTGATCAAGGTATTGAAGAATTCACCCCACACTCACCTTATCGTTAAACAGTTCCTTATTTGATATTCGAAGTTCGTTTGTAAAGAGAATTTTTGCAAATTCCTTTTATCGTTTCTGCATACCAGCGACCTCCCCGCTTAGACCTCAGTCGCTGGCTATTGAGGAACCTGGCTATTTTGTGGTAACTCAAATTTTCATCCTCCCGCTTTTCCCGGATGAGTTTGGCAATAGCCAGTTCTTTTTCTAAAGGCGCCAGTCGTTTGTTCCGGTACGTATATCCAAAAGGAGCATGGCCTACACGTTCACCAATTTCCCGTTTTCGTTCTATCATTTCGCGGGTCCGGTCCGGAATTGATTTTGCGTCCCAAAGTGCCATTATACTGAGTGCATCTAAAACCATTTTTCCACTTTTTGTTTTCGAATCCAAACCTTCTGCTACAGAAACAAAACGTATTTTATGTTTTTCAAATAAATTAAGTAATTGTTTGTAAAGACGAATTGACCTCGTTAACCGATCCAAACGAGCAACAATGAGTACCGTGACTTTATCCTGTACAATCAGGGTGATAAGTTTTTTTAAATTTGGCAGTTCCAGGCTGGCACTGTTTGATTCAATATCACGGAAAATCTTTTTGAGTTTCAGTTCCTTTTCTTCAGACCATTTTCGAATTATCCCGGCCTGGTTTCGTGTGTCCAATTTATCAGGAGTTGGACGGTGGTTGTTTAAACGTGTATATCCGTAAATACTCATTTTTCTTTTATAAAATGCAAAGCCATGTTTTAAATTTAACAAAATACTCAATTAAACTTGCCTGACGAGACAGTCAGTTTTCTTCTTCTCCCATTAAATCAAAATATATGTCTCGAGCATGATTAAGGTGATTCCTCATGATAGCTTTAGCCCCTTTGGAATCTTTTTGACGAAGAGAGTCCAGTAAACATTGGTGGTCATCCAGAATGGTAGTGTGCAGCTTTTTCTCTTTCATCCGCTCAATCAATTTTGTCCACATCGGAGAATTCTGCTGCTGATCCCAGAGAAATACAGTTATTGTTTCCAAAACACTGTTTCCGGCAGCTTTGGCTACCAGCAAATGAAATTCTCGGTCCCCATCAGCACCAATCTTGTTTTCATGCACCATTTTATCTATTGCCTGCTCCAGTTGCTCCAGGCAGCCCGTGTCAATACGCTGCGCGGCAAGCTCTGCTATGGCACCCTCAATTTCTTTGCGTGCCTCAATTAATTCAAGTGGACCAGGCCCAATGTCAACAGAATTTTTACACATTTTCAGATTTGGACTTGAAGTGTCCAAAACGTAAATTCCAGAACCTACCCTGACTTCAACCAAACCAGAAATTTCAAGTGCAATCATTGCTTCACGCACCGTCGGACGACTTACTTCGAGCTGAAGTGCAAGTTCCCTTTCAGGCGGCAGACGCATACCCGGTTTGAGTTTTCCTTTTTGGATTAATTTAGATATTTGTTCTGCAACTTGTTCAAAACGACGTTGTGAGCGGACTGCTTTCAGGAGCATTTGATTATTCCAACTGATGATTTATTGTTTTGGAAAAAGACAATTAATTTTCATGACGAGTTCGTAGGGAGGCGTCGGCAAAGCTCATCAATTCCTGTAATGAATCCTCTGTTTTCTGAGGACAATGGTCAAGTGGATTCTGTTTTATGACAAATATAATAATTGGTCTTACAATTATACCACTTGATAGAGTGTTTTTAATAAGTTATTCTTAATTCCAGCAATATGTCCCAAACAACTTTATTGAGGCCTGCGAAAACATTTTAATGAAGATCGTTTTCATCACAATATATTAACAAAATTATTTTAATTTTGAGGAGCGTGGAACATGTCATTTGAAAAAAATATCCGCGGAGAGTTTGTCCGGATTCTTGGAAAAGAGTGGGTCAAGGATGATCAAGTAACACTTTACACTTACCGTTGCGACGGTCTGGCTCTTTACACTGCACCACCTATGGGTGTTTTGTTTCCCAGAACAGTTCAGGAACTTTCATCGGTCATCAAACTGCTCAATCAGCACAAGATCAGTTTTGTCGCACGAGGCGCCGGCACCGGGCTTTCGGGAGGCGCAGTTCCTCAGGAAGGAAGTGTGATTATTGAAATGGCGCGTTTCAAGGAAGTGCATGAAGTAGATTGGGTTAACCGCACAATTACAGTCGGTCCCGGAGTAATTAATTTACATATTACTGAGAACGTCCACTCTCACGGCTACCACTATGCTCCTGACCCTTCTTCGCAAAAAGCCTGCACTATTGGCGGCAATGTAGCAGAAAATTCCGGAGGCCCGCACACACTCAAATACGGAGTAACTGTTAATCATGTGCTGGGTTTAGAAATGGTTTTGCCTGACGGTGAGTTAATCTCACTTGGTGGAAAACATCTTGGAATGCCCGGACCGGATTTGCTGGGTTTGGTAACTGGTTCTGAAGGTACTTTTGGCATCATCAGCAAGATTATTTGCCGTCTTACTCCAAACCCGGAAAAAGCGGTGACTATGCTCGGAATTTATAAATCGGTTCATGATGCCTGTGAATCAGTTTCAAGCATCATTCGTCATGGCATAATTCCGGCGGCCATGGAAATGCTGGATAAAATCGTCATTTCCGCAGTCGAAAAAGCACTCAAGCCAGGCTTCCCGCTAGACGCTGAGGCCGTACTGATTGTTGAACTGGACGGTTTGGCAGACGGACTGGATGCTGAAGCTGAGGTAGTTGAAAAATTACTCAAAGAATCCGGAGCTACTAAAGTCAATCGAGCTCAAAATGATGCAGAACGTGCCAAAATTTGGCGTGCCCGTAAAGAAGCCTTTGGTGCAATTGGTCAAATTTCACCTAGCTATTATGTGCAGGATGGTGTAATTCCACGCAGCAAACTTCCGGAAGTACTCGATGAAATCACAGCAATTGGTAAAAAACACGGTTTGACTGTGGCCAATGTTTTTCATGCAGGAGACGGCAATTTGCATCCGCTGATTTTGTATGATTATGAAAATCCTGAAGAGGTTGAAAAATCACATAAAATTGGCGAAGAAATATTATCGGCCTGTATCCGTTACGGCGGTACGCTTTCCGGAGAACATGGAATTGGTATTGAAAAAGCCGAGTGGATGTCTGATCTTTACTCAGAGAATTCGCTTGCTAATATGCAGAATGTACGTGTTTTTTTTAATCCTGAGAATTTGCTCAATCCGGGAAAGCTTTTTCCTCATCCCGGACGCTGTGCTGAGTCCAAAGCAGGAACACCTCCGCCTAATCTGTCTGCCGTTAATAAAACAAAAATGGTTGCCGCAAAATCAGGAATAGCAGTATGAGCAAAATAGAACCGGGCTCCTTGGAAGAATTGCAAAATTGGGTTAACTCCCGTATTGAAACGCAAGTACCATTCAGGATCTGCGGAAATGGTTCCCGATTTGTGAGCACAATTTCAGGCAACCAGAAAGATATTCCCGGCGACATCCTTTCACTGAAAAAACTCGACGGAACATGCTTTTTTGATCCGGATGACATGGTCGTTGGTGTGGAAGCAGGAATGAGTATCCGGACTCTACAGGGAATGCTGGCGGAGAAAAATATGGTCCTGCCTGTCAATCCGTGGTTTCCGGATTCTTGTGTTGGCTCTGTAGTAGCCTGCAATGATTATGGACCAAACCGCATGGACATGGGCGGGCTTCGCGACTGTATCATCGGTATCGAATATATTAACGGGAAAGGTGAATTAGTACAGGCTGGCGGAAAGGTGGTAAAAAACGTTTCCGGTTATGACCTGACACGAATGATGTTAGGAAGTCAAGGCGGTTTGGGTGTTATCACTGCTGTTAATTTTAAGGTTATGCCACGGCCTGTCGAACCGCATGGGATGTTTGGAATTTTCCGGGATGAGGCATGGTTGTCCCAGCTCAAGGAGCTACGCAAACTCAGGATTCCATTGAATTGGATTCAGGCTTTATCTACTTCAGACTCAAGCTGGGTTTTAGGTATGGGATATTCCGGAAACAAGCTGAATCGAAACCGAATTGAAGGTGAAATACGTGAAGTTTTTGGTAATACTCTGAATATTCAGCCTGACGGCAAATCATATTCCGGACAGATTTTCACTCCGGGAGAACAAAGGTTTACAGGGTTTTTACCGTCGATTCGTGATGCATGGAAAATGGAGGAATCACATTTTCATGTTTTTGCAACTTTGCCGACTGAAGAAATCTTTACCTTCCCTTTTGAAACTTTCCGAAAAGCAAATTTCAAAATTGCAGTTCATCCTACAGGAGGTGATATTAATTTTATGCACAAAAGCACAGAACGGAAAGAGCAGCTTCAGCATCTTGAAAAAATAAAATCAGCCCTGATTCATGCTGACAGCAAGCTCCGGTGGGCGAGTTCTACACCGAAATGCTCTTTTAAGGATCTGGGGAAATTTGGTGTGGCCAGTGGATATTCTTTGGTAAAGAGACTTAAAAAACACCTTGATCCTGCAGGTGTTTTTTTTGCTCCATATTATGATTTAGAGTTTGACGAATGAGCATAAATTTTTCGAAAAAAACGGCTGTTTCGACTAAGGAGCTTTTCCGCCAGGCCGAATTTGATAACATTCTAAAATGTGTACATTGCGGACTCTGCCTGGAAAGCTGTCCTACATATCGTGAATTGGAAGATGAAAAAGATTCTCCACGCGGTCGACTTTATTTAATGCGTGGACTCTGGGAGGGAGAACTGGAACTGGAACAATCAGTAATTGATCCTTTAAGCCGCTGCCTTGATTGCCGTGCCTGCGAAAGTGCTTGTCCTTCCGGAGTACCTTATGGAGAACTGCTGGAAAAAACTCGCGGAATTATTCTGGAAAACACGCCTCAAAGTTTGAAAGAGCGGTTTCTTCGGAATCTCTTGTTAAAAGGGTTATTTCGCTACACCAGCATAATGACTGCAGCAAGCCGTATCTTGAAAATATATGCTGCCACAGGATTGCCCAAATTAATTACTAAAACATTTATTGGAAAACTGCTTCCTAAATCATTTGTTTTTCAACAACACCTGTTGCCCAATTGTTCAGGAGAATCGTTCAAACGCAAATATGCTGATCAAATCCTTTCACCTGTTTTTCCAGAAAAAACACTACACACTACACAAAATAGAAAATCTAAGATCAGAGTTGGATTGTTTTCCGGATGTATTATGGATGTTTCAGAATCGGCAATTCATGAATCAACATTGACACTGCTGCGTCATTTCGGTTGTGAAGTGGTTGTACCGGGGAATCAGGGCTGTTGCGGTGCACTTCATGTTCACAGCGGTGACAGAAAGACTGCCCGTGAATTTGCTCTGAAAAATCTTGCTGCCTTTGAACCTCGTCATTTTGATGCAATTATCACGAATGCAGCAGGCTGCGGAGCTCAGTTGAAGGAATATCATCACCTGTTTTCAGATGAAACTAATGGGTCCGAACAGGACTGGTTCGGTTTTGAAAATAAAGTAATAGATATTCTCGAATTCCTTTCGCGCTTCCCGGAACTGCTGGAGAGTCTTTCCTGGCGTGAAGATCAAGACATAGTGCTTTATGATGCACCATGTCATCTTATGCACGCCCAAAAAGTAGACGAAAATCCTCGGCAACTTTTGAACAGTTTGCCTGGAGTGAAACTGGTACCGCTGAAAGAATCCAACTGGTGCTGCGGTTCTGCAGGAATCTACAATCTTGTTCAACCTGACCTCTCACGAGACGTGCTGAAGCGAAAAACCGAATCTGTTCGTCAAACTTTGACGGAAAACCCAAAAGCGAAAACTATTATCACCGGTAATCCCGGGTGCCTGTACCAAATTCGTGCCGGAATCAGGAGTGAAAATATTGATCTTCGGATCCTCCACCCTGCAGTGTACTTAGTGGAACGTTTGAAAAAACTTGGAACCAGGGACATTCCTCAAATTCCGATTTGAAGCCGCAGAAGCAAGTGCTCAATCCACTCCACAATCACTCACCTTTCCAGCGGTATAATTCAAGATTTGTTCGCCCATTCTGATCGAATTGGATACCTTCTGCTTCCAGCAGTTCCTGCTGAAGTAATTCTCCAGATACTCCACTTCTCGTACTTATTCCCCCCTGAAAATTGATGACTCTCTGCCATGGAATATCGGAGTCAAAAGGAATTGCAGATGCAGCATAACCCACCATTCGTGCCGTACAACCACCAACTATATCTGCTATTTGTCCGTAAGTAGCCACCTTACCGACAGGTATGAGCCGGATTATTTCATGAATTTGCTGATAGATTGGCGACTTCACAGAATATTAACTGACGGATTTCGCTAAATCTCTAGTTTTTGTTTCTGTAACAGAATTTTCTGCAGAGGCAACTTTCAACTTATTTTGAACAAGTTGAAGATGCTCCTGTGACTTTGCTGGTAAGGAAGATCCGGATTTTTCAGCGTAAGAAGAGGCGTCCAAAATGCTAAAATCTTTTTCAAAAAAAGTCATCCACTCATAATCTTCAGTCAGGCTTCTCAGACGCAGGATATGATTTTCATAAATAGAGATAATAAAATCATCTTCCAGCATCGGCATGGGATGGGAAACTACCTGGAATTCAGTTGTGCAAGTTCCAATTTCATTCCCCAAAAAAAGGAAATCATCCGGTTCGTTCCCGAAAAGTGCCACCTTGATTTGACCTGAATTTCCAACAATACCAAGACGTTTATAGGAACTGTTGACGCTGATATCGCGTAACTTTGCCATCACATCTTTTGTAACTACTGTCTCAATGAAAGGACCTTCTTCAGGAGGATTCCAGCGGGAAGCAAAATTAAAGGAACTGATTGCAGGTTTCAGGTCCAGAGTCTGCTCTTTGCTTGTACTGTGATTTTTGACATGGAGCCTGTTTGATATCACCTGAAACTCTAATTTTGCCGGATTTTTGTTCTTTAGTAATTTAAAAAATTTTGCCTCTAATGGAATAGACCATACTGGTTCATTTTCCGGAAATTGTGATGTCAGATTAGCAGAAACGTTACCCGATTTTATAAAAACATTTTTTGCAGTTGATTCAAGGACAAGATGTAGAGCTTCATCTCGAAATATCAGCAGCATTCTACCATTAAAGTCCTTTTCCAGATCAACAATAATCTTATGCAGTTTTGCCGACATTTTAAAGGAACCATCATCCTCAATTTTCAAGAATGGAGTCAAAGTTTCAGTGTAAGTATCTCCTTTTTGCTGGAAATGCCCATTCAGTTTTTTTTCATTCCAAAAAGTGAGTAATTCTGCCGGATCTATTCTACGCACATCGCCGGGGAAACTGTTTCGTGCGGTTTGCCATGATAATGCTTTTTTCCCCTTGATCAAATCTGAAATTGTTTTCCCGTTATGATCTGTTTGCTGAGTCCGTTTGGCATTATTTATTAGGAGGATAGAAGCATCTTTAAAGGGGTATATTCCTGCATTATCAATACAAATGAAAGGTCTGAAATCTTTGGTTTTTTCATTCATTGAATAGACCTTGCCTGAAAACTGGTGTTTCTTTTAAAAGTTATGATAATATTCCTGCAAAAAAATCACCAGAAACATGGAGCGAGAAACGGGGCTCGAACCCGTTAAATAGCATTTCTCGCAAATTCTACTTTTTTCTCAATTATTCTGCAATCCCCTACTTTACCTTGCAAATTAAACATCTACAGTCTACAATCATTTCTATTGAGTTCTAACCAGTTCTATCCATTTTATAAAAACTGGTGGGGGATACGGTGGGGGATAATTAAAACCCCTTAAATCTCAAGTTAGCATATGCAGCTTTTCAAGTTACATTATGCAACTCTCAGACGAATTATAGCACATCTGTAAAACTAATCAATTAATAGTAGAAAAAAGTGCCAAAGCAGAGCAGAAATAGTACCAAGCACAGTGGAGTTTTTTTTGTTGAACTTGACAGTGGTGACCAGACATTTTTCATTCGCTACAAGAAAGACAGAAAACTCATTGAAGAGAGAGCCGGAAGGAAAAGCCAGGGATGGACAGCAGCAAAAGCTAATCGTCTCAGAACTGAGCGACTGGCCGGAAAATCTGAATCTAATGTCGAGATACGGGCCAGGGAGAAGGTACGAAAAGAGTCCGCAGAAAACCGGTGGACATTCCAGAAAATCTTTGATGAATATCTTGCCAGTCGCCCTGACCTGAAGGGAAGGGCAAATGATGTGCGAAGGTTTAAGAGATATCTGGGAAAAAGCTTTGCTCACAAAACACCAGAGGAAGTTACTCATTTTGATATAAATAAACTCAAAGAAGGGCTTCATAAAAAGAAACTAAAACCAGCCACAATTCGTCATGCACTGGAAATTTTGAATCGAACTGCAAACTTTGCTGCAAAGCGTGGCTTGTGTCCCGGCATCAGCTTTGTTGTAGAAATGCCAAGAGTAAACAACATCAAAACCGAAGATTTGACACCAGAGGAATTGAGCCGGCTGATTAAAGTATTGGATGAGGAGCAGGACATTCAGGCATCAAACATGTTACGCATAGCTCTTTACACGGGCATGAGGAGAGGTGAATTATTCAGCCTGAAGTGGAGCGATGTTAATTTCCGCAGAAAAATAATTACTATCAGAGACCCCAAAGGTGGACTGGATGTAACAATTCCGTTAAATAACATGGCAGAGGAGGTTTTGAAGGAACATCCTGACACGGCAAGCGAGTTTGTTTTTCCCGGAGAGGGAGGGCAGCTGCGCAAAAAATCACCTCGCTCCTTAA
>Ga0208064_100110_pt1 | contig 19001 bp, 16 predicted proteins | sample DeeseametaMP0145_FD_184220 | JGI IMG/M metagenome (GOLD analysis project Ga0208064, IMG submission 184220) | Marine microbial communities from the Deep Atlantic Ocean - MP0145 (SPAdes) | ecosystem: Environmental > Aquatic > Marine > Oceanic | place: West of Cape Verde, Atlantic Ocean | collected...
TCCCCATTCAGAAAATTCTTCAGGAAGTTTGACGACGATATGGGCACCTTTCAGTCCAATCACTTTGTCAGGTATGACGGATTTCAGTGTTTGGTTGAACCGATTCCCCCAGGGTCCCGTGACATTCAGGATCAACTTAGTTTTTACCATTACTTCTTCAGAAGTTAAGACATCTCTGAGGGTTAGCTGCCAACCTTCAGCTAATTGTTTTGAATGCTGCATCAAGGTGTAATTCCGGACAGTTGCTCCCATTTCTACGGCATCACGAATCGTATCAACCACCAACCTTGCAGCCGATATAAATTGATAATCCTTAAAAACTGAAACACCCTGCAACTGTTTTGAATCTCGAAACCAGTTTTTGAATGGAATTTCTTGCAAATTTTCCCCTGAGAATCTTTGGTACTCCAGCGAATTGTCATGTGGTCCTAACAGATTCAACAATTTAAAAGCAAAATCGACTTGCCACGAACGATAAGGATCATCTTTAAAAATAGGAAAACAAAATCGGAAAGGCCTCACCAACTCCTTCATTGATGAAGAAATGTCACTTCGCGCGATCATCGATTTTCTTGCATTGTGACAGGCAAGATAGAATTTAGATGGATGGAAAACAAAATCCCAAATGGATTTCCCAGGCGCCAAGTGCCGTAAACCGCAATGCAGAATACGGCTGGATTTGCTGGTTGCTCCACCGGCAAAATCTCCTTTGTCAATGATCAAAACTCTGTACCCATCGGAAACCAGCTGCTGTGCCGCACCGGCACCATTTATTCCTGCGCCAACAACTATTACGTCAAATGATTTGTCTGAAAGTTCTGATAACTCACTTCGATTCATTTTTCAAATCTCTACTGATATTTAAAAAAATTAGTATGTTTTTTATTGTCTGTTTAAAAGATTTAAACTTAAATAAACAATTGAAATCACAATCAAGATTTTCCGTAATAGTATAATTAATCTTCATGCAGCAAAGCAAACAACTCCTTCCATACATCTTCCGAATTTTCCTCCTGAATATCCGGAACCGAATTTGCTAAATCTTTTAAATGTTTCCGGAGTTCCTGGACTGAACGGATTTTCAATGACAAAGTCAGATCATCATTTTCAAAATACGGGTCAATTTCCAGTGTTATGCGCGGAGATAAATTCAGTCTTTGACGTCCCTGTTCAAACCTTTGACGCAAATCGCTCAATTCCGGATAGCGCCAAGTATCCAGTTGCTGTTTAAGCAAACGATACCGTACAGGGGCTTGAAGGCTGGAACGTCCAATAATCTCCAAAATTTCCGGAAGTTTCAAAACTTCATCTGCAGACATTTCCCTTAAACGACTGACTTCATCCAAAACCTGAAGCAAATTGCGCCATTTCTTTCCCCCTACTTCCATTCTTTCGCTGAGTGCGGCAAGGTCCGGAAGTGCTGACTGCGAAAATTTCAGCAAAGGCAATAAATCTTCAGACCCCAACCGCAGCAAAGATTCGGGCAGAGTCATTGTTTTCAAAACATTGTGCAAATCCAATAATTGACGAACAAGTCTTGCTGAAGGTTTCAAGCCAAGTCTGGGTAAAACTTGAGCGGCAATTTCTTCGGTAGTAAAATCGGAATCCTGTAACTGTTTTAATACTCTGCCGATTTGTATTCCGGAAAAATTACCTGAAGATGTGGACAAAGTTTCCAGGCGAATATTTGTCGCCTCCCGCTCCGGCATCGATTCAGGAAGAATAAAGCACGGAATTGGTGTTTCTTGTTGTTTTTGATCGGAGGCAGTATTGTTGGACGTGAGCCAGGAAATGCGCTTGAAGCCGTCAATTATACGATATTTTTTACCCGGAACCGCTTGCAGCAGTAGTGGTATGAGGATTCCATTCTGCTCCAGTGATTTTCCGTCCTCTTCGCTTAGATTACCCGGAAACCAGTTAAAACGAGTCTCAGCGGGGTCAATCCGGCAGACAGTGAGAGTTAACAAGTCCCAGGCGGGCGTTTTTTTCATTTGAAGTAATTGTTCAGGAAGGAATTTTGCAGTTCATTTCGATGCTAATATTTTGATACTTTCAGTATCATCAAACTTTGACTCAGATTCAAGTCCGGAACAAAACAAGACAATAAGTATGCTTGATGCATCTATAATAAGTCTAATTGCACTTGGCGGTGCAGCCCTCTTTGGACTGCAGGGATCTATAAGTCTTGCTGTAAGACATCATCTTGTTCGAGAACTTCAACAGCGGTCTGCCTGCGACAGAGTTGCACATTCCAAAGAAGCAAATATTGCAAATATTCCTGTAGCTTATGGAGCAGTAATTTTTTACGGTCTTGTGCTTTTCCTACTATTCCGCGGAATGAATCAACCCGAAATACCGCTTTTCTGGCTTAATTCAGCTATGGTTGCAGCCCTGATTGTGACATGTTATTATGCCTACGTCATGTTTTTCAGATTAAATATTGTTTGTATGGGCTGCCTGCGCATCTACCTTGCAAACTTAATGATGGCCGCAGCGCTGCTGGCTTATCAATTTAACTGAATATTTTCCGCATTTTAACCGGACATTCTCTTGCAGATGAAAATTAAAAACGCAGCAAATTCTTTAGCAAAACTAGGACACTCTACCAGGCTTTCAATATACCGTTTGCTGGTCCAGGCTGGACACAGAGGTCTTACTGTTGGTGAAATAGGCAAGCGGCTTGGAATTGCTCCAACTACTCTCAATCATCACTTCAGGGTCGCGGATTCTTTCAAAACAGTTTGCGAACAGATCGAATTGTTTCGGGCTACGGTTCTTCATGTGGATCGTTTACCTTTTAAAATCAGAACCATTAGTTTGGAGTTTTTGGGGAGAGCAGTCCAGAGTAGCGAATTTCTGGAAAGAATGTTGGGAAACGGGTTGGTTATTGCTGAAATGGATGAGTTTTGCTTTTTTACTGGAAAGCCTGATAGTAGCCCCAATTCCGGCTGAAAAGGTTACACAATGGTTCGGTGGAGAAAGCGGGTGGACAATCCCTTCAGCCCGACAATCGGCATTCCGGCTTACCTCAACGGTTATGCGGTAATTCCATTAGTAGCCGGCCTGATCGAAAAAGGAATGGTACCGGGAACCGCGAAGGCTTTCATGGTAACCGGAGGAGTAACTTCTATTCCTGCCGCAATGGGAGTACACGCTTTAGTCCGACGTGATGTTTTCTTCAGCGATCTCATTTTTGGACTTGGTGCAGAATTTTTGGCCGGCTACGGATTCCAGCTTTGGGTAGAGTTTTTAATGCTAATTTGACTTCCAGCCCAGAACATGCCATACTGTATGCAGAAGTAATTAATATTACCTTTAATGTTAATTCAAAAAAACTTTTGCGGACATTTCCGCGATATGTTTCCAGGCATTTCCTGACAAAAAAGACAATTCCCCGCAGTTTAGCTTTCCATCAGATTTTATTAAAGAATTTGTTTTCTCATTGCCTTTTTGATAGACTTTTAGCGGGTTCATCAGATTTTTCTCCAATCAACATATCAACAGCATGTCTTCTTATTCTACCTCTTCAGTAAACACTCAAAATTATAAACCGTTCAGTCTGCAAGAGCTTGAACAGCGGGACCGTTTTGTACATCGCCACATTGGTCCATCGGAGAACGATATTTCAGAAATGCTGAAAAGCCTCGGTATGAACTCTCTGGATGAGCTGATTAACAGGACAGTTCCGGATTCAATCCGCATGTCTGGTGAACTTGACCTGCCCGGAAGTCGCTCCGAAACGGAAGTGCTCAATGAACTTCGCAGCATGGCAAACAGGAATCAAGTTGCAAAATCAATGATCGGCATGGGCTATCACAGTACAATCCTGCCCGGAGTTATACAGCGTAACCTGCTGGAAAATCCGGGATGGTACACGGCCTATACTCCATATCAGCCTGAAGTTTCTCAAGGTCGCCTGGAAGCCCTGCTGAATTTTCAGCAAATGATTATTGATCTCAGCGGAATGGATGTTGCGAATGCTTCGCTCCTGGATGAAGCTACAGCAGCAGCAGAAGCCATGACCTTCTGCAAGCGTGTATCCCGCAGTAAAAGTATGCGCTTTTTTGTAGCAGATGACTGTCATCCGCAAACAATAGATGTGCTGAAAACCAGGGCGGAACCAATGGGGTTTGAGTTGATCTTTGAAAATATTCGGGAGCAGTTGGAGAATCCCGAAGCAGATTTATTTGGTGCCTTAATTCAATATCCGGGAACTTATGGTGACATTCATGATATTGAAAAACTGATCGAAAAATGGCACGAATTGGGAGCCATGGTAACCGTTGCATCGGATCCGCTGAGTCTTGTTTTGCTTAAGCCGCCCGGAGAATTAGGAGCAGATGTGGTCATAGGCAGTTCACAAAGATTTGGCGTTCCAATGGGATTTGGCGGGCCGCATGCGGCTTTCTTTGCAGCCCGGGATAAAAACATACGCAGCATTCCCGGACGACTTATAGGGGCCTCCATAGACCGCAGGGGAAAAACAGCTTTGCGCATGGCTTTGCAAACGAGGGAACAGCACATTCGCCGTGAAAAAGCGACCAGCAACATTTGCACAGCGCAAGTTTTATTGGGTGTAATTACCGGCTGCTATGCCGTATATCATGGTCCGGACGGCTTGAAAATAATTGCCCAGCGCATACAGAGGCTGACCAATATTCTCAAGGCAGGTATGAAGCAGCTGGGATTTTCTGCCGACAATATTTATTATTTTGATACCCTCACTTTTTCACTTGAAAAAAAGTGCGACAGCATTTACGAACGTGCCCTGGAGGAAGGGATAAATCTACGTAAAACGGATTCCGAACAATTGGGAATCAGTCTGGATGAAGAAACAACAAAAGAAGATATTGTCACACTTTGGCGGGTTTTTGCTGGTGATAAGAAGCTGCCCTCTATTGACGAACTGGATTCGCATTTTATGGATCTCAGCAACGATTCCGGAATCCCAAAAAACCTGCGTCGTACCTCAGAAATTTTAACACATCCTGTTTTTCATCAATACCATTCTGAAACTGCGATGTTACGTTATCTGCGTTATTTGCAGGATAAAGATATTGCCCTGGATCGAGCTATGATTCCGCTGGGTTCCTGCACAATGAAGCTCAATGCAACTTCAGAAATGATACCTATCAGCTGGCCTGAATTTGCGAATATTCACCCCTTTGCACCACCGCAGCAGACAGAGGGTTACCGGGATTTGATCGGTGAACTGGAAAATGCTCTCATACAAATTACCGGATTTGATGCAGTTTCAATGCAGCCGAATTCCGGTGCGCAAGGTGAATATGCCGGTTTGCTGACCATCCGCTCCTATCACAAATCACGAGGTGAAGAACAGCGTAATGTCTGCCTGATTCCCAGCTCTGCGCATGGTACAAATCCAGCGAGTGCAACACTGGCCAGCATGAAAATCATTATTGTAAAATGTGATCAGGATGGAAATATAGATCTGGAAAATTTGCGGATACTGGCAGAAAAACACGCAGAAAATCTTGCTGCCCTGATGATTACCTATCCCTCAACGCATGGTGTATTTGAAGACAGCCTGATACAGATCTGTGACATCATTCATGAAAATGGGGGCCAGGTTTATATGGATGGCGCAAACCTGAATGCTTTGATGGGAATTGCCCAACCCGGTAAATTGGGACCAGACGTTCTGCATATAAATTTGCACAAAACATTCTGTATTCCACACGGCGGAGGCGGTCCGGGGATGGGTCCGATTGGTTTGAAAGAGCATCTTGCTAAGTTTGCGCCGAATCACAGTGTTGTTCCGATAGAAGGCCTCCCCCTGGAAAACACGGCAGTTTCAGCTGCACCATGGGGTAGTCCAGGCATACTGCCAATTTCCCTGGTTTTTATCCAGCTTATGGGTGGAAGTGGTTTGAAAAAATCTTCACAGGTAGCAATTCTAAGTGCGAATTATTTGGCACAACGCTTAAAAGAATACTATCCGATTGTTTATACAGGAAAAAATGGGTTAATTGCACACGAGTGCATTATCGACGTTCGGCCTTTGAAAGAGGTTTCCGGAATTACTGAAGAAGACATTGCCAAACGTTTGATAGACTATGGTTTCCATGCACCAACCATGTCCTGGCCGGTTCCTGGAACATTGATGATTGAACCCACTGAAAGCGAGCCCAAAGCAGAAATCGATCGTTTTTGTGAAGCCATGATTTCGATCAGCAAAGAAACACAACGGGTTGAATCCGGAGCGTGGGACAAAATTGATAATCCTCTTAAAAATTCGCCGCATCCATCCGAAGATCTCACCGATCCTGAATGGTCTCATTCCTATTCTCAAGAAGCTGCTGTTTATCCACTGGCTTCTCTTCGCCGTCACAAATACTGGCCGCCTGTTGCACGTGTGGACAATGTACATGGTGATCGAAATGTGGTTTGTTCCTGCCCGCCCCTGGAAAGTTATGAGGAAGGAGAGTGAACAAAACCGAAGCCTTCGGAATAGTTCACAATCTCCCCTTTGAGGAGTACCGGCAACTACCCGGCCTTAATCAATCCACTCTCAAGCAGTGGCTTTCAACTGCTTCAAAACAGAATGACACATATAAAAATCTACAGGCAATGCAATTTGGGAGTGCAGGACATTGCCTGCTGCTGGAAGAGGAAAAGTTTGAAGAGCTTTATGTCCGTGCTCCAAATGGATTGCGTCAGCGAGGAAAACTTGGGAAAGAACGCTGGGCAGAATTTTCTGAACAGCACAGTAGAAAAACAGTGCTCAAGGCAAATGAGTGGGAGCGCTTACAAAACATCCGCAGAGTCTTTCAAATTCATCCGCAAATTAAAAAACTTTGGGCTTCAGGTAAAGCTGAAGTTTCATTGTTTTGGCAGGATCCGGAATTTTGTCTGGACTGCAAAGCACGGCTGGACTGGTTTGATCCTGATTCCGGAATAATTGTAGATCTTAAATTTACAAATAATGTTGGCAAAGCAGGTGTACAGAAACCAATTCAGGATTATTATGCAGTTCAGGCTGCCTGGTACAGTCGCGGAGTGTATCAATTGACCAAAAAAACTGCAGACTTTTTGTTCGTATTCATCGAAAAATATGCACCACACTCCATCCGTGTGGTTCCTGTATCTGCAGGAGATTTAAAACATGGACTGCAAAAAATAGAGAGTGCAGTAAAAAATATTTCAAACGCAAATAAATAATGAACAATCCACGGCCACTTGAGTCGGTCTCAGTTTTATTTATACACGAGGAGCAGATTTTTGCGGTTCAGCGACAATCGTACCTGCTAGCCTTTCCGGGATATCATGCTTTTCCTGGTGGTAAAATTGATAAAGATGAATCTTCAGTTGAGTTTGAAACAGAATTTCTCTGTGAACACGCTGCACGGCGTATGCGGGCCCTGCAGCGGGAAATTATAGAAGAACTGGGCTATGATCTTGAGGCTGGAATTTTGAACGGTGAGGTGTTGTCAGTTAGTGAACTTGCGGAGGCCCTGGCTCCACCGTTTGCCCCTGTTCGTTTCAGGACATGGTTTTATCGGGTTGACTTGCGGGAACGAATCAGTTTTAAAGTTGATTCAGGAGAATTTGCAGACAGTTTCTGGAGTTCTGCAAAGGATTTGCTGGAAACTTTTCGTACTGGAAAGATCTTGATGGTTCCGCCAACGCGTTGGGTTTTAGAAGGATTGGTGAAAAACCCGGAGGCTGCAGAATTTGGTGATTTGTCACAGGATTTTGCTGAAAAAGACAGAGTACCCTGTCTGGAAATGCTGGATGGAATTCCGATACTGGCAGTCAGATCTGCGACACTTCCGCCAGCTACCAGGACCAATGCTTTACTGCTGGGAGATGCAGATGCCGCAAAATTGCTGGTGGATCCCTCACCAAATTCAGAAGAAGAATACCGCTGTTTACTTAACACAATCGAGGACAAAATGCTGGATGCAGTTTTTCTCACGCATCATCATCCGGATCATCACCAATTTTCAAATAAACTCGCCCGTCATCTGCGTATTCCCATCATTCTCAGTCAAGACACTCAGCAGAGATTAACTCTCAAATATGGAGAAGACTATTTCGAGAATGTTGAGTTGCGATTTGCTACAGAAAACGAAGAAGTAACATGCTGGCATGGTTCATCTGTCCGGGTTTATGAAATACCCGGTCATGATGCCGGACATTTGGGTTTGGCTCCGGACTCACTGGCCTGGTTTCTCGTGGGAGACCTGATTCAGGGTATCGGCACAGTTGTCATTCCCTCACCTGAAGGGGACATGGCAACCTATTTTTCTACTCTCGAAAAAGTAATTGCGCTCAATCCGGAAGTAATTATTCCCTCTCACGGAATTCCGATGCGAAGTACTCACCGTCTGATTGAGACGCTCAAACATCGTCGCGAACGCGAATCACAAATACTAAAATTATCTAAATCCGGAAATTCCAAAGAGGAAATTCTGGAGCAGCTTTACGAAGGACTAGACCCACGGCTTCAACCGTTGGCGATGCAAAATATTGAATCACATTTGGAAAAGCTGAACAAAGAAGAATAAATAACATAATGAAATCAAATAAAAAAGGAATTCTCCGTATGCTGGAAAAGCAAGGAGATTCATTGTCCGTAAAACAAATCCGCGGTTCACTAGGACTGGAAAAAGCAGCGACCGCAAAACTGAAAGCAGAATTACTGAAACTGATAAAAGCCGGAAAAATTGCCAAGCATGGCACCCGTTACCAAAAATCTCAGGAAATAACTGAAAGAACTGGTTCAAAAGCAAAAATCTCAGGAAATAGAGAAAAAGTTAAAAATGAATTAGTCTGGAAACAGACACCTGAAAGGCGGCAAAGAAGGAGTTCAGGAAAAACAGAAACAGGCTATTTCACCCGCAATCCAAAGGGTTTCGGTTTTGTTGCAATTGGAGGAGGACGCCCTGACGTGTTTATCGGTGAGCACGAGCAGGGCTTTGCCATGGAGGGTGACCTGGTTGAAATTGAGGTCTTCCGTAAACGGGGTTTTCGCAGCAAACAAAAGTGTGAAATTATCAAAGTTCTTGAGCGTGCATCAAGAGAAATACTGGCACGTTTAAAAAGAACGAAGCGTGAAACCGTTGCAGTACCGTTACACCGTAATTCAGGGTTACCGTTTCTCCGTATTGCTCCGAAAGATGATCTTCCGGAACTGGAATCCGGAACGTTGGTTGAAGTTGAATTACTGGAAGAAAAAAAACAAACCAAAAAAACATTTCCTGCTCCATGCGGGCGTGTCTTGCGTGCACTGGAAAATACGAGCGACCACGAACTGGGTTTTCAGCTGATTCTCAATGAAAACCTGATTCGTACTGAATATCCTGCAGAAGCTCTGGCACATGTAAATAATTTTTCACAGCAGGTTCGTTTTGATGCATCTTCCGGACGCAGGGATTTACGAGATTTGGATTTTGTGACAATTGATGGAAAATCCGCCCGTGATTTTGACGATGCAGTCTGCGTGATTCCTGACAAAGACTCTTCCGGAGGATTTCGTCTTTTTGTGGCAATTGCAGATGTGGCGCATTACGTTCAACCGGAAGATCCTGTGGACCAGGAAGCACTTCTGCGGGGAACAAGTGTCTATTTCCCAACGCATGCAGTTCCAATGCTTCCGGAAGGACTTTCCAACAATTTGTGCAGTTTGCGACCGCAAGTTAACCGGCTGACACTTACTTGTGAAATGCGGATTACTGCCGAAGGAGAAGTAGTCGGTTATTCGCTTTCAGAAAGCGTCATCCGTAGCCGTGCCCGTCTGATTTATGAGGACGTGGCCGACTTACTTGAAGGAAGAACTTCTTCCATTCGCGATCCGGAACTGCAGACGAACATCCGGAAAATGCACAAGCTGGCAAAGATTCTTGAACGCAAACGGATTCAGCGTGGAGCCGTGCAGTTTAGTTTTGCTGAAGAAGTCTTTGAGTTTGATGCAGATCAGCAAATGACTGGAGTAGGACGAATATATCAATCGAGTGCAATGAAGCTGATTGAACAATTTATGCTGGAAGCAAACGAAACGGTGGCCCGTCACTGTGTGAAAAACAAGATGCCGGCTCTTTACCGGGTGCACGAACGTCCGGACATGCGAAAATTGCAGAAACTGCAGCAAACGTTTTTTCGCTTTGGTGTAAGAACGCCTCTGGCAAAATTGGCAGATCCACGGCAGTTCAATGCAGTCATTGAGCAAATTCAGGAACTGCCGCATTTCGATCAGCTGCAGGTTCTTTTGCTGCGTACGATGGCTTTGGCAGTTTATCAGACAACCAACAAAGGCCATTTTGGACTTGCTGCGGAATATTATGCACACTTCACTTCGCCAATACGCAGATACCCGGACTTGGTGGTGCACCGTGCTATCAAGGATATGCTGCACCAGGATCAAGGTTTAAGGACTGGAAAAAGAACACTTCCACAGGTAAACAGTGAAATGGCAGAACAGTGCTCGCAGCAGGAACGGCGGGCAGAAAAAGCTGAGCGCCAGAGTATTGATTTGATGAAAGTGGATTTTCTGGCGCCTCATGCAGGACAAACTTTTCAGGCAGTAGTGATCTCTGTTGACAGCCAGGGTCTTCGGGTGAACCTTGAACCGCATGGTCTCGAATGGTTTTTGCCGCTGGATTCAATGCATGACGATTCTTATATTTTTGACGAGGTACGACTCAGTTTGCAGGGACGTCGCAAAAACCGAACACTACAGGCAGGACAGCGCCTGGAAATAAGACTGCTCCGTGCAGATCCAATTCACCGTATCCTGGAGTTTGATGTGGAACGCTGGCTAAGTAACAAATACTAAACAAAAAACACATTGAAATTATTAAAAAATGGAAAACACAATCTCAAATAATCGTATCCGCAACTTAGCTATCATTGCCCATGTTGATCATGGAAAAACCACACTCGTTGATCAATTGTTTCGCCAAAGCGGCCTCTTTCGTGAAAATCAGTCTGTGGACGAGCGAATCATGGACAGTATGGATTTGGAGCGTGAAAGGGGAATTACCATTGCTGCGAAAAACTGCTCAGTGACTTGGAATGAAACTAAAATCAATATCCTTGATACTCCGGGACACGCGGATTTTGGTGGAGAGGTGGAGCGTGCCTTGATGATGGTTGATGGTGTAATTCTGCTTGTTGATGCCTCAGAAGGTCCATTGCCACAAACCCGGTTTGTGTTGAAAAAAGCTCTTGAAGGTCAGAAAAAAGTGTTGGTGGTGGTCAATAAAATTGATCGTCAGGATGCACGTGTTGCTGAAGTTCTTGATGAAATATATGATTTGTTCATAGATCTTGATGCAAACGAGGAACAATTGGAATTCCCTGTCTTGTATGCAATCGGCAAGGATGGAATTGCCAAATATGAATTGGAAGATCAGTCTGCTGATCTGCATCCGTTATTTGACACAATTATTAAGGAACTGCCTGCTCCAAAACATACTCCGGAGGAACCTTTTCAGATGCTGGTTGCAGATCTGGATTACTCTGATTATCTGGGACAATTGGCAATTGGCCGTGTTGCAAATGGTACTGTAGCCAAAAACGAACAGTTGGTCTGTATTGGTGAAGGAGACAAGGAAAATGCCTTGCGCGCCAGCAAAGTCCAGGTTTATGAAGGCTTTACCATGCAGGAAGTGGAGAAGATTGAGCCGGGAGAAATAATGATCCTGGCAGGCATCGAAAATGTCCGGATTGGCGACACCATCTGCACCAAAGAACGGCCCAAAGCATTGAAACGGATTACTGTTGATGAGCCTACTATCTCCATGTTTTTCTACACCAACACCTCACCTTTTGCTGCTCAGGAAGGAAAACTGGTTCAGTCAAACAAAATTAAAGAACGGCTTCACAAAGAAACCCTCTCTAATGTTTCGCTGCAGTTTGAAGAAACAAAAGATGCAGAACGCTTTCTGGTCAAAGGCCGGGGTGAACTGCAAATGGCTATTCTCATTGAAACCATGAGGCGGGAAGGATTCGAACTTTCTGTCGGACGTCCTGAAGTGATTTACAAGGAAGAAAACGGAGAACATCTGGAGCCGATCGAACATGTTTATGTGGATTGCGAAGAAGGTTTTCTGGGTGTTGTTTCAGAAAAATTATCACAGCGAAAAGGGAGAATGATCAACCTTGTCAATCACGGATCAGGCCGGGTACAAGTCCAGTTTAACATACCATCACGTGGATTAATCGGTTACCGCAACGAGTTTTTAACTGATACTCGGGGAACCGGAAATTTGAACTCTTATCTTTACGGATATGAACCGTATCGCGGCGATTTCCCGATCCGCTTTACTGGATCAATTGTGGCCGATCGCCAGGGTAAAGGTGTACCGTATGCACTTTTCAATCTGGAACCCAGAGGTATTTTATTCATAATCGAAGGAGAACGAGTCTATGAGGGCATGATAATTGGTGAGCATAATCGTGACTCGGACCTCAACGTAAATCCCTGTAAAGAAAAGAAACTCACCAATCACCGTGCTTCAGGAAAAGATGAAAACGTTGTATTGACTCCAATTATACCGATGACCTTGGAGCGGGCTATTGAATTCATACGTGAGGGTGAGATTGTGGAAGTTACACCGGCAAATATCCGTTTGCGTAAGGTGCTGCTTTCTGCAACAGGCCGGCATACTGCACGACCGCCAAAACTCTGATTCCTGCCAACATCAGAAATTAATCGGGAAAGAATTGAAACTATGATCCGCAGCACAGCCTTTAAGGGAGGATTGAAATCAAGCTTCCCAATTGTGGCAGGCTATCTTCCTGTGGGGTTTGCCTTTGGTGTGGCTGCAGAAGGTGCTCAGGCAGGTACTCTTGCGGCTGTTTTTACTTCACTCTTCATTTATGCGGGAGCCAGCCAGTTTGCGCTGGTTGGTTTGCTCAAAGATGGTGTCCCAATTCTGTCTGCGGCATTGATTACTCTTGGTCTGAATCTCAGGCATTTACTCTATGGGCCTGGCTTATCCCGGGATACTGAAGAGTTTTCCTTGAGAGAACGCCTTGTAGCGGCCTTTGGACTGACGGATGAGGTATTTGCAGTAGCATTTTCGAGAATCGGGATCATGCCCCATGAATCACGGTTCTGGTGGCTAATGGGTTTGGAGTTTGGAGCATATTCATGCTGGATTGGCGGTACTTTAGCCGGAAGCATCAGCGGAGATTTGTTGCTCAGTCATTTTTCTTTTTTAAGACCAGCTCTTTCATTTGCACTGCCCGCCCTTTTTTTAAGTTTACTGCTTCCCATGCTCAATAGCACTACGCGTCCGGCAGTAATGATTTCCTTGCTCCTGGCTGCAGCTTTCCATTGGAGCGGTCACTCAGAAATAGGAATAATTGCCGCAGCTTTAATTGGGCCCGGTATTGGAATCATCGGCAGGAATTTCCAATGAAGACGGATTTTATTTTAGCGGTTATACTGATTGCAGTTGGAACTTATCTCATTCGCGCAGTTCCGTTTGTACTCAGTTCAAAAAAGGAAACAGGAAAGCAAAACCGGCATCAAATCAATCTGTTTTTTAAGCTGATGGGTCCCTCAATGATTGCCGCATTGCTGATGGTTTCAGTAGGATCTCCCTTTGAAATAGAGGATAACTCCCAGTTGATAAACACTGCCCTGGGTTTTGTGGGAGTAGGAGTCAGTCACCGGTTGTGGAATAATTCCGGAATAAGTGTACTTGCGGGTGTCGTCTGTTTTACTGCTGCACTCTTGTTTTTATAGCCGCTGAAATTTCCGGAATTTTGGGTGTTAGCAAAAAAGCTTATTCTTCCGTTTCCGGTAAATCAAAACTCAAACGTCCCAATTTTCCTGCCCTGAAATCCCGCAGCACCAGACTTTCTGCACGCGGATGATCGATTGCCCCACCGCTTTTAAGGCAACCCCTTTTTTCTGCGATTTTCTCCAGCAAATCTGCAGGAAGCAATTCCAGATTTTCCTCAGTCAACTGATAATGCTTCAGGAGCTGTTCCGGAGATTTGAGCATTAAAATACCTAGTAAATAATCACTCAACAGGGAAGTTCCAACTATTGAGTCCTTGATGGCACCCGTAATTGTCAGCCGCAAACCGGCTTCTCGATTTTCGATTTTTGGCCACAAAATACCCGGAGTATCAAGAAGTTCAACATCTTTGCCCAGTTTGATCCAGTCCTGGTGTTTTGTCACTCCCGGTGTCGGCCCTGTTTCGGCTGCCTTTCGTCTTGAAAGCCTGTTGATCAGGCTGGATTTCCCCACATTCGGAATTCCGGTTATTAATAGTTTCAGTGACGGAGGACGAATGCCGCGTTTACGGAAATTGGACCATTTTTCCTGCATCAATTTGCGTGAAAGCGGTAATATTTCTTGAAGATTCTGTTTGTTTAAAGCATCAACAAAGAGGGACGGTGTGTCCATTTTTTTAAAATATGCTTTCCATTTTCTGGTAGTATCCTCATCTGCCAGATTGGTTTTATTAAAAAGCAGGATTCGTTTCTTTTGCTGCAGCAATTCCTCAAAGTCATGATTTGCCGAAGAAACAGGAATCCTTGCATCACGCATTTCCAGCACCACATCAACACGCTTCAGCTGTTTTGCCAACTCTTTTTTGGCCTTGAGCATATGCCCCGGATACCAGTTTATATCCTTGGGATGGATATCTTTAAATCTGTCTAAACTGTTTGTATCACTGGTTATGCGAGACATGGTCAAAAATCTATTTTTGCAAGAAAATGGTACTTTTCGTGTTTATCCATCACTTTATCCAACACTTCCCTCCTAAAAAGAGGGAATTTTTCTACGGCTGATAAATGATTCTCAAACACGATTTTCTAATCAAAGATGCAAGATTCACAACAAGTTATCATTTCCGCTCCATAATCCCAAAAGACCTTATAGATTATTTTAACGGAAGAACTTCATTCACAATTTCGTTGAGAACTGGTATCTATAGGGATGCTCGTTCAATTTCTTTTCTTTTATATTATATTACTCAGTCAATTTTTGAACAAATAAGAATGGGAGAATTGGATTTAGACATTGATGGAATCAAGGAAATTCTAAAAGTTGAGATAGGTCGTTCTGTCAAACACTCACAGTATATCAAATTTGATTCTCAGTACAGTGATATCAAGAAATACGAGAGTTTATTGAAGAATGCCATTGAAAAGAAGAACTTTGACAAGGAAGACCAATCCTTAATTGAAAAAGTTGATGCCAGAATTGAACAACATATGAAGAATCTTGGATACAAATCCACTAAGAAATCTCTTCAATTCAAACAACTCCGTGCTCAATTCATTGAACTATGGTATCTCCGCCACGAATTGAAACAGGAACTTCTGGAATCAAAGGAAGGTTCGGGGATTGATGAAATGTTTTTTCAGAAATGCAACGAAAAGTTTAACATGGATTTACCAGTTTCTCCGCCATCCTCCACCGTTCAAACTGTCAAAATTTCTACGGCTGAAAAACCAAAAGAAATTATTGAAACGAGAGAACAAATTGAAAGTTACGGAGAATTGATAAGTGAGGTGAAACCTAAGTTTATCCAATTTTGGTCAAGACGAGACAACAGACCAAAGACAGTCCTCATCTACAAAACAACTATAAAACATTTCATTGACATAATTGGAGACATTCCAATTGATGCCATTACCAGTAAGACAGTTTTTGAATACAAAGAGAAATTTTTACAAATTCCTAATAGAAGAGAACAGAATCCAAAATATGCAGGAAAAACCATTGCCGAAATATTAGAAATGAATCCATCTGAACTAGAAGAATTTGAAAGTAGGGGGATGCACACATTGAATCAATCGCTCCGAAGATTATCTACATTTGCTAATTGGTGCTGTGGAAATACTGCAATGACACAGAACCCTTTTGCCAATGCCACTGAAAAGAACTTAAAGAAAACAGTAACAGAAAAGAACTGGACTGATGCTGAAGTATCCAGATTATTTGAACCAAAGGTTTTCCTCTCATCAAGTATCTTTTTCAATGGGAATCAACCAAACCGACACTGTAACTTCCTTGTACCACTAATAATGCTATTCACTGGTGCCAGAGTGAATGAAGTTTGCCAGTTACATATTTCTGATATTGAGAGAGTTAGACATAAGGAAAAGAATGATTATTTTTGGATAATAGATTTTAACTCAAATGAGTGTGATTGTTGCCCACCAGAACACAGAAAAAGTATTAAGAACAAATCCTCTCATAGAAGGATTCCGCTTCATCCATCATTGCTTGAAGTGGGATTGATACGTTACAGAAACATTTTAGAAAAAAAAGGGGAGACAAGATTATTTCCAAAGAACAACTTTCAAACTAAAGGTGGTTGGAGTAGTAGTTTCTCACATTGGTGGAATGTAACTTATTTGCCAAAACTTGGATTGAAGAATCTCAAGAACAGGAAGACAGATACACACACATTTCGCCACACCTGCTTGAATAAAATGAAACAAAATGGCGCTGAAGAGGGTCTCGCTATGGAATATGCAGGACACCATCACTCCAATATGACATTCACAACCTATAGTGACCGCTATGACCCTTCTATTTTAAAAGACAGAATTTTAGACAAGATTCATTTTAAAGGATTGGATGTGAGGAAATTGAATGTTAATTGGAGTCAGATATTTAAGAATCCAACAAAAGACCAATTGGGAAGGGAAGTTGAGTAATGAAAAGTCACGCAAGAAAACTAATTGAGAAGTTTGATAGTGGTGCAAATACTTTCAGTATGCGTGCAAACGAATTGTCCTATTGCAAAAGGTGATGTAATAAGTTTGTTGTATGATCAAGGTGTTCTTATTGAGGGACAAGGTGATCCAGACCTTGATGTAGGGACATTGATAGTTTATGAATTTGTAAGAGAGAACTATTACAAAGGTTTCATAGAAAGATTCAATAAGTTTCTGAAAGAAGTGGAAGAAGGGAAACATACCTACCTGAATGAACCCCTGTAACTATCCTCATCATAAAATTAGATTTATGAATAGAGAACAGGAAAGAAAAATCAAGAAGTTAAAGAATCCTTAAATTTCTACGGTTCCAGAAGTTTATTGAAAAAACCATTATTTGATGCCATTTGGTGCTATTTCCTGCCACTTTATGCCACTTTGCCTACTGTAAAGAAAATATTTGTGTCTTACTACTCACAACAAGAAGAAAATTTCAATATAGACCATGTTTGAGGATGCTAAGAAGTGCTTTAATAGAAGGACTTGAGGGGGTATAGGATTTTGGATCATAGTGTTTTATAACACACTATTATTTGAGTGAATTCCCATTAGGATTTCTCAAAATAAAAACCCATGTCTGCTTTTTAATTTTTTTTCTGTGCCAAAAAATGTGCCTGAGAGAATCAGTTTCTACGGCTCCAGAATGAAATAGAATTCGTTAAAAAATGGTTATATATATTATAGACACCTCATAAAGAAGTGTTTAGATAATCATTCTTTCGTCACGATGCAGAAATTTCAAAATTCATACGACTGCAATAACCAATTTTCAAAAGATGACTCGTTCCATTGACATAAGAACCAACTCTGACACAGGTGAAGTGTATAAACGAAGAGGATGGAAACGAACAGACCCAATACCAGAATACATATACGACATTCATCAGTCATTGGTAGAAGAGGGAATCATTGTTCGTCCAGAGATAATCAAGTGTTCCAAAGAATTTATACACAAGTTAGAGAAAGACCTTCCCAATCCAAACAAACCAAGAAGACTAATGAGATGCCATTATGCGAATCGTTGTCCTATCTGCAATTATTTAAGAGAACAACAAGTGGATACTGAAATGAATCCACATCGTCAAAGGTTATTGGATCATGGTGGTAAAAATATTCTAATGACTTTCAAACTCCGTCACAATAATGATTCTCTGCCGAAACTCCAAAATGTATTGAAGAATTCAATCAAAACACTCAAAGAATCTCGTCCATTTTCAAAAGGGTTGTTCCCATCAAAATTTAGATTTTATGTAAAAACAGAATATGAAATAAGTTGGAGTGAAGACAACGGTTGGAATCCACATTGCCATTTACAGATTGGTTCTACTAATCCAATGCCGACAGATGAAATCAAAAAACATGTTGCACCTGTTTGGACAAAAATTGTGACTAAGGTAAGTTCTAACAAGTATTACATTCCTAATCTATCTCATGGTGTTGATGTTAGAGAAAGTTTATCGGGAGGACACTCACAAGATAAAGACCCTTATGAAGATGCTATGAGGAAGTTACACAAGAAATCCATGAAGGAAATGAAAGAGAAATTCAAAGATTTTAAATTTGATACGGCTGGAAATAAAAGAATAAAAGGTTCTTATTCTCTTATGCAAATGCAATCTAATCTAAATGATATTTTCATTCCTTTGCTGAAAGAGTATTACAAAAAAACTGTTAAAGGTTTTCGCAGGATTTTTTTCAATTTAAATTCCCACCATTCCCTTTTTCGTAAAATTACCCCCATAGTGAAGTAAATTGTCTGCATAAATAATTGTAGTTTAAAACGGTAGTTGGTGTGTTAGACAGTCTGCCGAGTTCGGTTTGATAATCAAATAATCATCCAAAAGAGAACTTTATTTTGCAGAATAAAACTGTCGTATATGAAATTAGTTTAAGTGTTCCCCCTCATCTTTTATCTCAACACTTGAAGAAATTTCAGAATGTATTGCAATCGGTAATTAACAAAAGTGCCACTATGAAACAAACAGAAATTGTTTCAGTAAAGACAATCGGATGAAAACACTTACTCAATTCTTAACTGAACTTACGGCTGCAGAAGAAGAATGATGAAAAAAACAGAAGAAGAATGGGAATCTCTTCAAGATGAAAGAAGGGACTATGAAGACATTGATGAATTAAAGGAAATAATTTGCGACTGGTTGGACGACTCAATTGAAAGAGATGGATTCCAAGAGGATTCAAAAGTTTCGAGTGTAACAACTGATGATAAATTTTACTTTTTAATCCACGATGTTGTAATGACCCATCCAGAAAACACAGAAAG
>Ga0208064_100137_pt1 | contig 15936 bp, 10 predicted proteins | sample DeeseametaMP0145_FD_184220 | JGI IMG/M metagenome (GOLD analysis project Ga0208064, IMG submission 184220) | Marine microbial communities from the Deep Atlantic Ocean - MP0145 (SPAdes) | ecosystem: Environmental > Aquatic > Marine > Oceanic | place: West of Cape Verde, Atlantic Ocean | collected...
CATCTGTGAAGAAGTCACCACTATGACAGTTAGCACAGCCTGCTCCACCTTCGTCTTCGGACTGGAAGAACAATAGCGCGCCACGTTTTGTTGACTTATCTATAGCATTGTAGTTACCTTGTACATACGCCCGCCAACTAGTATCCACGAATACCTGAGAACGTTGATAGGCGCTAAGGGCTTTTGTAATGTTATTTTCATTAATCAAATTCCTTGGGTTATCTGTATTTCCGAAAACAGATTGAAACTCAGTCGGCCACCTATTACGTTTCAATTCCCCCTTGCCTTCACCATAGTTACCTAACCTAGCACTGATGTGACGCCTTACAAATCTGCCGGGTCTGTGTGCCTCGAATTCGAAACCCCGCATCTCATCAAGCATAGTAAGGGGGAATCGACTTTGGGCTGCCACTAAATCATCTCCAGCATTTGGATCGGCCTCACCAAAAATTGAATCTGGAGTACGGATACTACTCTGTAATGATGATTTGGTAAATTTGAATGTTCCATCAATGATATTCAACGTGTCAAGTTTTTCGAATCGCCCATCGTAGGTTAGGACATGGTTAAAAAATGCCACATTAAATGTACTTGGAGCATTGCGTGAAACAGTTGGACCTTCTGGATGAGTTCTAGCTGAACCCAACAGATCCTGGTCGTGTGCACCAACACCGATAGAGACCGAAAGGGCATCCCCTCCACCCAACATGGGATGGTGGCAGCTCGCGCAGGCTGAATCCAAATCCCCGCCCAAAGCTTTACTGAAAAACAGTTTTTTGCCTAATTGAGCCAACGGCTCATTAATGGAGGGCATGTCATGGGCATTTCTTGGCTCACCAGTCAGCCCATGCTGGGCGATGATTTTTCGCAATTGTTGGTCAAACTTTTCTTCGGACAGTACATTAGTTACCTTCAAACACTCACTCTGTCTATTTAGTGCATCACATTCAATTTTTGGTGGATAAGCCTGCTTTATGTTTCTATCTTTTTCTTCCTTTTTCTGATCAACAACCGAGTCCTTTTGCGGTATTCTTGAATTTCTGAAAAATCCAGAAAGGCGTGAGACTTTCAGCAACGTCTGTGGGGATAAATCCGTCACTATTGAAACGACATTATCAGGCCAGTGAATTTCAAGAGAATAAAGTGATGTATTGGTAGGAAATCCGAAATGTAACCGTGGTGGATCACCTGAGAGGTAACCGCTGGCAACACGAACATCACGCGTGAAATTGCCTGCACTAGTTTTCAGATAGACAACTGTTCCAATTGCTCGAGTGTTTCTAATTTCGCCCATTTGAGGTTGAAAAGCCAAGGATGAGTCGTTATGCCAGTGCAAATCGACTTGCAGGCTTTCACCACTGCAAAGGCGGTTCTCTAAGAGCTGAGCTGGTCCTCGTAAATTGTTAACCACGATGTCAAGATCACCATCACCGTCCAGGTCCCCCATGCTCATACCACGACCTCCGAAAGTTGATCCAAGTTTCCATTCCGGTGCCGGCTTGAAATAGCCATTACCAATGTTGCGAAAGACTTGGTTAGCTTCTATCAGTTCGTGATTGTCTAAATGAGCAAATACGGTTGACTCAGCCATTCCATTTACGACATACAAATCCAGAAGACCATCCTGATCTAAATCACCGAACTTGGCTGACCAACTCCAACCTGTGGCATCAAGTCCCCTTGGTCGCGCAGCATCTTGATATCCAACTACTCCAGTATTAATCAAGAGAACATTGGCCATGACCTGTGGATCACCTGCATTTCGGTTATGGTCCATGTCTGCCATCAAAGGCTCGTAGGCTGTCACAGTGGAATCCGTCTCATCGTAGGGCATCATGTCAGTAGAGTATAGTTCCGAAATTTGGTCATTGTCCACGTCACCAACATCCAGACTCATGGTACTGTAACTTGTGGTATCAAAGGAAGTTGGAATCCAACCATTGACTTGCAGACTCCAAGGAAACTCTAATATTTTCTCTTTACTATTGATATTTCCTGAAGAGGTGGTCGTAGCCATACGCAGCCAGGCGTAATCAGGCACAGCAAAGTCATTTCCAACAACAATATCTTTCGATCCGTCCCGATTAATATCAAAAAACGCGATAGCCATAGCCTGTGCCTTTTCTGCCAATCGATTGGGGACATATTTACCTTCTTGGTTGGTGTATATCAAAACACCTGCACCGTTACCAATCAGGAAATCGTTGCCTTGGTTCTCCAATAGACTGGCGTCGTATGAGCCGGTAACCAAGTCAAGGTCTCCGTCAAGGTCAAGATCCGCCCAGTTCATGGCGTAGGCTGGCCAAGCAATTCCTGGCAACACCTGTTGAACAAAACTAGTGCCTGACACTCTTTGAATGCTGTTAAGACTGTCCGTAGATCCAGGTTGGCCGGTATTTCTTAAGTAGTTGAACGCTCCGTTACGACGGGTCATGACGATATCAAGCATGCCATCTGCGTCCACATCTACCAAGTTGACTGCTCTTGTATTACCAAAGGACATGTGTTCACTTATAAAATTTGGAAAAAACCCATCATCCATGTTTTGAGTAACCTGGTTCCATAGTATAGTGTTCGTACCTGAGTGATTCCCTAATACAACATCAAGGTCACCATCGCCATCCAGATCACCCAAGGCAACACCGGCACCATTAGCTTCGAACTGGTCCACAGTGTCTCCGTCTACAGAGGTGTAGTGGTCAAGGGTGTGAGTGATGAAGCCGGCAGAACAGGATAACTTTTGTTTGGACAGTTTTTCCGACCATACACTAACCCTCCCAGTTCCGGGAAGGTAAGTAGATTGCACATTTACCCTACCATCAGATTCGTTTGGTCTTGCTAACAAGAAACAAACTACCAAAACTAATCCACTAATGCTAATTCCTCTGATCTGCATTTTGTTCCTATTCTTCCGGTTTAACTTAAGTGCAGTCACCCATAAAGCGATAACCGAAGCTTAATGAGGTCAATTGGATCTAAATGCTGTATATACCTTTCAAGTCGTCAAATATAAAAATCTGCTGTAATCAGCTGAAATTTTGAAACTTTAACCATTATTTCCTGAGTATTGTTAGCCTACTCCATCAAAGAGATCATTCAATCGATCAGCTGGGAATCCTCCACGAGCACCCCCGAGCACAAAGGATTCGAACCTGAAAAAGTCGGGGCGACCATCGAGCAATTCGTTAATGTGCTCTTCCGTTCCAAACTGAGACCGATGTGCATAAACACCTAAACGTTTGCGATCAGCATAACGAGAAATATCAATTTGAGCACAGATTGAGTCATCAGATACTCCGAATATGTTAGGGTCAAGATCGGAGTTTGAAGAACCTGCAAATCTCCTTTGCATTTCTTCCACCTGAGTGATAGTTCTAGCAGGATAATACAGCCTTTGTGGTGCAGGCTGCATCACGCTTCCCGCTGACCAGAAGGCCGCAAGAGCAGCACGATGAATTGTGATGTGATCGATATGACCATACATACCATGAGGATCAAAGGTGATGATGATTTCCGGATGAATAGAACCAATGCGATCCAGTATTTTTTCCTCAATTTTAAAAATATCTGCGTTCATGAAGGCTTGTGGATTCTGTAAACCAACTTCAATTGGGAAGCCTGAATCTTGATAATCCAAGAAAATTGGAGGGGAGATACCTAGAGCTTTGCAAGTAGCCGCAAGTTCATCAACACGTAATAAACCCCGTTCCGGACCTTTTGGGTAACTATTGGGCTCCATGTCTGGGTGGACAATTTCACCCTCTTCTCCTCGTGTGGCACAGATAAGGCTGACCTGATGGCCTTCATCAGCATATCTGGCAAGAGTTCCTCCGCATGAGAAAACTTCGTCATCGGGATGTGCAAATATCGCTAGTAATTTCATATATAATCAACCTTTCATTGAGAAAAAATCTGCTTTGCCGTTTGTTACTGCTTCCTCATTTGGACTTTAGACCATTTGAATAGCAAGGATTTTAGTATTAGAGTAAGGACCAATATTACATGATCAGGAAGAATTTAGCGACCTCCCATTCCAGAAATAGTAATTCCACGAATAATCCATTTTTGTGCAAAAAGATAGATGATTACAATCGGTAATAACGCAATGACAGCTGCTGACATAAGAAGTTCCCATTGCACACTGTACTGTCCCTGAAAAGAACTAAGCCCAACTGGGATTGTGCGCATCTCTACTCTGTTGGTCACCACCAAAGGCCACAAGAACTCGTTCCAATTGCCCAAAAAAGTAAAAATTCCCAAAGCTGCCGTCACTGGACCTGCATTGGGCATAATAACTTTCCACCAGATTTGCCATGAGGATGCCCCGTCTATCCGCGCAGCATCATCAAGCACTGTTGGTATTCCCCGGAATGCTTGACGGTAGAGAAAGGTTGCAACTGCTGAAAATGCTGGTGGTAGAATTAGGGCAGCATAAGTGTCGTACCAACCAAATTCTCGCACGATCAGGAAGTTTGGAATGAGAAGTACAGGGAAAGGAATCATCAAGGTGGCAAGATAAGTAAAAAATAGAATCTCTCGCCCGCGAAACTTAAGTCGTGCGAAAGCAAACGCTGCTAAAGACGACGTGATCAAAACTATGAAAGTCACCGACAACGCTACCACGATACTGTTGACATAGTATCGGCCAAATGGTACCACAGTAAGGGCATCTAGATAATTTTCCCAACGAATCTCGCTTGGGATCCAGGTAGGTGGATAGGTAAATATTTCCTTTGGATTTTTTAGCGATGTGCTTAACATCCAAAGAAAAGGCAGCAGCATAATTAAGCCGACAAGCATCAAAACAAGATGTAAAAATCCTCTCCGGAGCTTTATGTACATTATTTCTTTCCCTTATGATTATTACGAGCTTCAAATAAGTTAAGATTCATAGTGTACCCATCGTCGTTGCGACCAGGTTAGAACAATCATCAGTATCATGATCACCAAGAAGAGCAGCCATGCAATAGCAGCTGCCTTGCCCATCAACCCATATTCAAAAGCATTCTGATAAATGTACTGAACCACGGATAGTGATGATTGCGCTGGCCCCCCCCTCGTGAGAACATAGGGCTCAGCAAACAATTGAAATGCTCCAATCATTTGGATAATGATCAAGAAAAAGGTCGTTGGGCTTACCATTGGAATGGTGACATGAAAAAAACGCTGCCAATTCCCAGCTCCATCAACACGAGCAGCATCATATAACGACTCAGGTACCCCTTGGAGGCCAGCCAAGTAAATCACCATCGAAAAACCCACGTTTTTCCAAATGGTTAGCATGGCAACCGCACTTTTTGATAGTTCTTGACTGTTCAACCAATCAGGCGGTGCAACCGCCCAACCTGTGGCATCGGCAATCTGCCAGATCCAGCCACTTGCAATTCCAAAATCCCTGTTTAAAAAAAACTGAAACACAATTGCAACTGCCACAATATTAGTGATGACTGGCATAAAGATCACTAACCGGTACCAAATAATTCCACGAATAGACTGATTCAGGGCCACAGCTAAGATCAGCCCCAACAGTAGCTGCACTGGGACAATTAAAATTACGTAAATTATGGTATTACCTGCTACCTTCAAAAAAATTCGGTCGGCAGTTAACAACTCGTAGTAGTTTTCAAAACCTACAAAATTTATAGGTTGTATTAGATTCCACTCTGTGAAACTAAGAACTAACGATATTAAGACAGGAATCAATACGAACGCAGTAAATCCAAGTAAACTTGGGAGCAAGAAAAGATACCCCTCGCTCTGTTGGCGGGAACTCCAGCGCCCCCATTGGGAAAAAAAGCGAGTTGATTTTTCCATCGGGGAAATTCGTGGGGTGAGTGTTCAAGAATAGATATACATGAACCTACTTTGATAAACTTGAAAACATTAAAGAGTTTTCATAGAGTACCACAGCCTGATAGACAGAGATATCATCTCTTCAGAGCAACAAACAATTGAAGTCCTGGACATCATTCTACCTAAATGATTAAGTGTGTTTGAATTGTCCTACTCAATTGCAATTGAACGTTTCTTCCTATAGGTTGCTTCTCATTGGTCAGTAACTTTGTGAATGCATCTCACTCATCAGTGTAAATACAACCGTTCAAGTTCCTTACTTTCACAAATCTATCTTTAAGTAAACAATCTCTATTGTGGGTTCCTCGTTATAGACGAACCCACAAAAATCAGTAGGAACTAGAAGCCTAGTCCCTTGCTTTGGAGGAAAGAGTTTACTTCCTTACAAGTTTGCTTGAGTACTGAACGAACAGGCTCACCACCTGACCAGATCCGACTAAGATTTGGTGAGATCACTGTGCCGTTAAGAGTGCCCCAGTTAGGAAAGTAGCCTGAACGTCCCTTTTTTGCATTATTTGCTTCAATTATGAATGCGGCACGATTTGCTGGTGGAGCATTGATTCCAAGGAAAGCGTCAGACACTGCAGTGGAACGAAGCGCTGGTAAAATTTCACCTGAAGTAGAGTAAACCATCTGGCCCCCCTCGGTACTCTGCAACCATGAGAGGAATGTCCATGCGGTATCCTTGTCATCACTGTACTTGCTCATTGTCCAAGCTGCACCACCGGCCGTACCAGAACGCTGCCCACCTGCAGGTATCGGTACTGCAGCCACATCATAATTCATTTTGGCAGCATTAAAAGCTGAAATTCGACTGGCATTCTGAATAATCATAGCTGCTTGTCCACTCTGAAACACACCAGCATCACCGCCAGCCTGACTAAGTGCAGATGGCCGCATAGCCAATTTCTCATCCATCAGCCCCGCAAAAAAACTAATTGCTTCAACTGCGACTGGTTCTGACAATGTACAGGCCGTTGGATTGACCATATCATCAAGGATAGTACCCCGGTTCTGTCCCAGGAACAACTGGTACTTGCCCCCTTCCGCTCCCAGGGCATAGCGCTGTACCCGACCACTGGTAGTGATCTTTGAAAGTTGCTTCGCCGCAGCTTTCAGGTCATCCCATGTCCAAAAATTGGTAGGATAGGATACACCTGCCTCGTCAAAGATGTCCTTGTTGTAGTAAAGGACTTCAATCCCGATGTCGCGTGGCAAGCCATAAATCGTTCCCTTCAGTTTTCCAAAATCTAAAAGTGATGGCCAGTAATCCGATGTGTCATAACCGGAGGCCTTAATGAACGGATCAAGCGGCTCAAGCACACCCTGTCCCGCATAGGTCACCACCGGTGATAGGAACAGCACATCGGGTATGCCTTCCTTGTCCCCTGCCGCCCAGAGAGTCTTGAGCTTGGTAAAGTAATCTCCCCAAGGCTGCCCCCACAGGATTATCTGAATATCGGGGTGAGACGCCATGAAGGCATCCGCAACTATTTGATGGGTCTTAATTTCTGCAGGGCTGCCCCACATTCCCCAAGTCACCGTTGTTTTGGCTTGGGCATTGCCGACACAAACAAGTAGGCCGCAGGCAACTCCTATCAGCGTTTTCATCAGACTACCTGTAATTTTCATTTGTATCTCCTTAACACGTCCAGCGACAGCGGAAGTTGTGATAAATTTGCGCCGACTCGATATATTATTTTGAACTTCGATTTTTTCTTCACTCATAGCACTCTCCGTCTTAGGTGTTGGAGGCAAATCTTTTTTCAAAGCATTTGTCCTCAAAATTCCTGCGTAATTATTGACGCCGGGTTGTTGGGAAAATCACAACTTGATCATAGAAAATCAGGTCATGTAAAAGCTAATGTAAACTAATACAAATTGTTTATCAAGAAAAAAATAAAATTGTTTAAAAGTTTCACTTTTTCTCACTATGTTATGACGGCACGTGGAGGTCCTTTTTAGTATCAGTGAGATTTAAGAATGTGTTTCAGATTGAGGAGGTTGGTTGCCGGCATATCTGACGTAAACGAAACTGGAACAACCCATTTCAACCCACCAATACTTGATATCACCTTTCTCGCTTATAAGAAAATCCGCATTTGATGGTTCAAATTTAAAATATAATAAATAATTCTTGCATTTATAAAAAATTGTGATACCGTATGAACTTTCTATTAATATTCCATCATTTCGGTAGTGGACTGGTTCCTGGTGAAATGCACTTAGCTGATGGACAGGAGCCAGTCGCAGTTGGAAGCTGCGACAATTTGACCGATAACGACACCATTACCGGAACACATCGTCCACACTATTTTGCCATTGCCAAGGGAATTCCCGATGGCCTTGCTCGATGTGACCTCCCAGCAGGTCATGCAAGTGGTCCACAATCTCAACAGCAGACTCATGAAGTGCCTTGGATTCAAGACTCCCAATGAGGCCTTCCGCCAGCTTGCCGGCGTTGATGCTGAAAAAATTCTTGGTTATGCACTTATAACATGAATTCACCCTATCGAATTTCGATACAACCGCTTGTATTTTCAGACTTGAAAGGTGTTCCTTGATTCTTGACAGCCAGAAAAAGTTATACCGGACCAAGATCGATCAATTTATAAAGCGTCTGGAAGCACTCATCCTGAGTCAGTACGAGTTGCTGGAGGCAGAGTTCGCCAACAGCAAGGATCCGGTTCCTTTTGGAGAGAGGCTCCGACTACAGTACCAGCGGATTGAAGAAGGTCAGGAATGGGGTCAGGCCTGGGAAAGCGCCTGGTTTCACCTGCAAGGCCGGATTCCGGAAAAATGGCAGGAGCAGGAGGTGGTGGCCCACCTGGATTTCAATGGCGAGGCCCTTATCTTTTCACCACAAGGAGATCCACTTCAAGGACTGACCAACGGCAGTGTTTTTGGCAATGTCACCCGCCACACCTTCATTCTCACCCCCAAGGCCCAGGGTGGCGAGACTGTCGATCTCTGGGTCGAAGGTGCTGCGAACTCCATCGTGGGAATCAACCAACCCAGTGATCCACCTCGCGGCACTGTTGATCGGCATGGTAACTACCTTGGAAAGGTCAATCGGATGCGTATAGCGCGCTTCCATCGTGAACTCTATGCACTCCGGCTGGATATGGAGCTGCTGAATGGTTTGCTCGATACCGTTCCTGAGTTCAGTACCCGTCATGCTCGTATCCTCAAGAGTCTGGTGGAGTCCACCAACGGCTTCCGGGACGATCCCGATCGTGCCGGGATTTGCCGGGAGATCCTAGCACCGCTGCTTGCTCATCCGGCTCACTCCAGCGCACCCACATTGATTACCGTTGGGCATGCCCATATCGACACCGGTTTTCTTTGGCCTGTACGTGAAACCATCCGTAAAGCAGGACGTACCTTTGCCAGCCAACTTGATCTGATTGAACGCTATCCGGATTACGTCTTTGGGGCTTCACAGCCTCAGCATTATCAGTTTGTAAAGGACCACTATCCCAACCTCTACGAACGCATCAAGAAAGCTGTGGCTGAGGGACGCTGGGAACTCCAGGGTGGCATGTGGGTGGAGCCGGACTGCAACCTGATCAGCGGTGAATCAATGGTGCGTCAGGTGATGCATGGCAAGAACTTCTTCATGGACGAATTCGGAGTGGAAGTAACCAACTGCTGGATTCCGGACGTTTTCGGGTACTCTGCTTCCATGCCGCAGATACTTAAGAGCGCGGGAATACATTACTTGCTGACACAGAAGATGAGCTGGAGTCAGTTCAACCGGTTCCCCTACACCACCTTCCGCTGGCGAGGCATTGAAGGCACAGAGGTGCTCACTCATTTTCCTCCGGAAGACAACTACAACAGTGAACTCCAACCCTGCGGCCTGCAAAAGGCGGAGCGGCAGTTCGTCGAGAAATCGCTTCTGGATGAAATGCTATGCCCGTTCGGTGTGGGTGATGGTGGTGGCGGTCCCACTGCCGAAATGATTGAACGTGGACTTCGCCAGCAAAACCTGGAAGGAGTGCCAAAAGTCCAATTCGGTCGGGCGGATCATTGCTTTGCACGGATCGCCAAGCAACAGGATCAACTGCCCGTGTGGTCGGGAGAGCTTTACCTCGAGATGCATAGGGGAACCTACACCACTCAGGCTCGAACCAAGCGCGGGAATCGACTGTTGGAACAAAGCCTTCGGGAAACCGAATATCTCTTGGCCCTGGGTAAACTTAAGGATTATCCCATCGAGCGGCTGGACGGCATCTGGAAAAAACTGCTGATCAATCAATTTCACGACATCCTGCCGGGTTCCAGCATCAGCGAGGTATATGAGGTGACGGAACGTGAGCATGCGGAAGCACTCGAAGACTGCGCCCGGATTCGGGCCGAGGCCGCTGACAAAATCCTTCAGCATGATGCAGAAGGGCTGACCGTCATCAACACCCTGAATGTACCCTGCACCCGTGAAATCCAACTCCCTGAAGACTGGCAAGGCGGATTGGTGGATGATTCGGGCAACCCCATCGACATGCAACAGGACAGCGACGGCACCCTTACCGCACAGCTGCAGCTGGCTCCTCAGGCCATCTGCACCCTGCATCGAGAAGGAAGAATGGCCCTCGCTCAGTCAGTCCAGTCGCTGGTTATGGAAAATGATCTGGTGCGCTACGAGTTCAACGAGCACGGTCAACTGCTGAGTGCCTTTGATAAGGAAATGCAGCTTGAAATGCTGGCAGAAGGGGAGCCCGGGAACATCTTGACGCTCTATGAAGACCGTCCTCACGACTGGGATGCTTGGGAAGTGGACATCAGCTACGAGGAAATGGCGCTGGAAACTGCCAGGGGCAAGCGATGGACCAGCACAGGCCAGGGAATGGTTCGCCAGGGTCTCAAGTTCGAACTCAGCATAGGCCAGTCAACCATCAAGCAAAAAATCACCCTCAGTCAAAAAAGCAAGGCACTGGAGTTTGAGACGTTAGTGGAGTGGCAGGAGTGCCATCGCATGCTGCGCACGGCCTTCCCCGTCAACGTCCATACGGATTCGGCCACGTTTGACATTCAGTATGGATACGTCCGGCGCCCCACTCACCGGAACACCAGTTGGGATATGGCGCGGTTTGAGGTTGCAGGCCAAAAGTATGCCGATCTCTCTAACCATGAACGAGGGGTAGCGTTGATCAACAACTGCAAATATGGACACAAGGTTCATGAAAACGTTCTTGATCTGAACCTGCTCCGCTCCCCCACCTATCCTGATCCGGATGCTGATTTGGGTCTCCATGAATTCAGTTACTGTCTCTTTATCCATCAGCACGAATTGGTGAAATCAGGTGTGATCGCAGAGGCCCTGCAATTCAATCAGCCTCCCTTGTTGTTCCCCGGCAAGGCTTCAGTAGAATTGCAGCCACCCGTTCGAGTAAACGGCAAAGGCGTTGGCTTGGAGGTACTCAAACGTGCTGAAAAAGAAAACTGCTGGATCTTTCGACTGGTCGAACGCTATGGACAGACAGGCATTGCCCAAATTGAACTGCTGGAATTTGAAGCACGGGTTCAGGAAACCAATCTGCTGGAATGGGAAGACATGGGTGGATTACTCACATCTCCACTCACTCTGAAGTTTAAACCCTTTGAAATTCGCACCTTTAAAATACGATCAGGACTAAGGCAAGGGCCATCTTGACCGCTGGAGAACACACAGGTGTGCAAATCTCTTTCTCTTCTTGAACCTACCCTATTCTTTCTTGTAAAACAAATCGAATGATGATATATCTTGTGTGCTCCTGTCTGTTTTTAATGCATGTCAATTTATGTTTGTGCTCTTGATGAGGTCATTTTTTCAATCCTCAGCGCATAAAGTCTTCACTTTGAGGGAATTGTGTTATGTAAAAAATGAAAAACACTTAACAACGTCTAAGAAGGAAGGTAGTAGAAGATAAAGGAGCCAAAATGTCTGCGCTTAAAAAATGTTTCAAGTTAAAAAGTCAAGGGTAGGACGAGGAAGAGTTACACAATCACCATCATGATGAATTTGTCTTGAAGCCCAATTTGCCTGAAACAGGAATTCTGGGAGTAAAAACCGACACTTAACATGCAAGGAAATTCCTTGATTAAAGAAGCTCGTAAAAGAGCTCTGGATGTGTTGCATAACTGCATCACTCCGCATGGGTTTCGCGCTTCAGCTTTAGCTGAAGGATATCCACAGATATGGGCACGAGATAGTATGATCGTATCTTTGGGAGCGACCACTACTGGTGATCCTGATATACTGGCAGCCAGCCGCGCTTCCTTGGAGACAATGAGTACCCACCAATCTTCACGTGGCCTGATCCATCTTAATGTTAATCCGGATACAGGTTACGTTAGTACGGAAAATGCAGGTGGAACAGACTCGAATCTATGGTACATTCTCGGTCATTTTCTTTACCAGCAAGCCTCTAGTGACTCCGATTTTTTGAGATCTTACTGGCCTCAGATTGAACGGGCCATGATCTGGTTAGGCTATCAGGATATAAATGAGTGTGGCCTTTTGGAAGTTCCTGAGGCCGGAAACTGGATGGATTTGCTTGCCGTCCGCTATAACGTTCTCTATGATAACGTACTTTACTATGCTGCCACTCTAGCCTACGAAGAAATGTCTGCTCAAATGGCTCTTCAAGCAGATGTGCAAAATTTGATTGACCCTGCAGGCATCCATCAACGCATTAACTTATTACTGTGGATTGAAAGGACTTGGGATGCTGTACATTTTGCTGAGCATTTAGAGAAACTAAAGTCCATGCACTTAGAGTGGTTTATGCTGTACCACAACATGGGAACAATCTCAAGTCGCCCATACTATATGCCATGGGTTGCCTTTCGCGAGTACGGCGATTGGTGTGACAGCTTCGGGAATCTATTGGCAATCTTAACAGGAGTCGCTGACTATAATCGATCTGAACAAATACTGTGTTACATGCGACAGGTTGGCATGACTATCCCTTTACCCACCAAAGCAATTCACCCACCAATTTTTCCCGGTGACAGTAACTGGCGCGAGTACTATCGCAGCAGGAATCTAAACCTTCCGGATCAATACCATAACGGTGGTATTTGGCCAATGATTGGTGGATTCCATGTTGCGGCACTGGTTAGCCACGGTTGCCAAAAAAAGGCTGAATCCTTGCTGACTTTGCTGGCTGAGGCAAACCTAACGGGCATTTCTGATGGTTTAGAATTCAACGAATGGATACACGGCAAAAGCGGTCAACCCATGGGATATGCACGACAGGCTTGGTCTGCGTCTATGTTCCTTTATGCTGACCATGCGGTTCATTCAGGGAAATTACCACTCTTCGATGAACTCCAGTCAGTAAAACCCGAAGTTGTACGTGCCAGTGAAGTTAATGAAGTTAAATATTCTGGTGGGGGCGGACCAGTGTGAATCAAATAATTCTGTTGCGAATGTATTAGGGATTTTAAAATTGTTTTATTGCTCCATAACATATTGACAATTTAGAGGATTAAAAGGTGCGATCACCCTTGTCTTCACCTTTCCTCATAATTTACCATTATATATCCGATAATATTAAAGATTAATGAATTGCCAATTTCAGTAATGGGACGAATCAAATGGGACAGGTTTGTCCAATCACATTCCCTCTCCAACCAATATAAATACTCAGAATTAGTATATCCATAGAGTTCCCCCTTTAAGTTTCCGCAGAAATATCAAGTCCTGTCTATCTATTAAAATTATATACTTTGTCAACTTAATGAACATAAGGTGGTAAAAGCCGTATCCGTTATAGATAAAAAGATCTCAGATTTTGATGCTTAATTATTCGGTGGACTTTTGAAAACTCTAATTCATTGAACCTATAGAATAGATAAAATCAATTGGAGTATATTACAAGAATTGGGGGAGGTTGTGGATGGCTACCTGACTGTGAAGAATTAGCGGGGGTCACTCACAGGGGATGATGGGGGCAGTCTAAAAAAAAATCTAAGCGCGCACAGATTGTGTATTCGCGCACTACGCACGCGCGAGGCTAAAAATGTGCCAATTTTGTGCCATTAGCTTACAAAAACAGGCCATATTTGCCGATATTCAGCAAAATGTATATCCTGTTATCTTATTGATAATATTATCCTTGTTTGTTGTGGACTGTACCTGTTTACCCACTCTGAAAGACTTCGGATCTGGGTATTGGGGGGGGTCGAAACCTCCCGCCCGCGCCAGAAATATCAATGACTTACTTGCATTTATCACATTTTAAATTAATTAAATGGTTACTATTTGGCGCATTCCTTGTCCACCAAAACCAGCATAAGGTTCCGGCCTATTGTCAAGAATGTTATCAATATCTTTCATGTGTTCGCTTGTGAGATTTTCTACAACTGAGAGGCAACCAATGTTCTCTTCAAGCTGCTCTGGTTTTGTGATTCCAAGCAATATAGTGGAAACATTTTTGTTTTTAACACACCAAGCTAATGCTAGTTTAGTCATGCTGCACCCTAAATTGGATGATGCATAATCAGCAAGCTTAAGAATCTTTTCAATGTTACCTTTCTCTTTATGCAGTTCTAAATTATCTATTAAAAATTCGTAGCCTTTCTGCGTTAATCGAGAGCCTTCTGGTATACCATTGTTGTATTTTCCAGTAAGTATTCCCGAAGCTAAGGGACTCCAAATTGTAGTTCCTATATGATATGGGCGTTGGTAGAGAGGATGATACTCCGTTTCCACACGATCCCGTTTTAACATGTTGTACTGCGGTTGTTCAAATTGGGGAGGCTCAAGTCCCTGCATAATTGCCATCCAATATGCTTCAGTAATCTGTTGTGCTGACCATTCACTTGTACCCCATGCAGTTGCTCGCCCAGATCGTACTATATCTGTCATGGATCTAACAATAGTCTCAGTTGGTGTAAAAGGATCAGGTCGATGACAGAATAACAGATCAACGTAATTCACTTGTAAGCGCTTCAAAGCTGCATCTAAGCCCTCATTTATGTGCTTTCTGGATAAGCCTCGTTCATTCACCCCAACTCCTCCCCAAAAGATCTTGGTGCTCACTATAATTTCTGAGCGTTTCCAAATTTCTGGATCTTCTTTTTGCAGCTGGGCCATTGCCTCACCCATGATCTCTTCGGCTGCACCAGCTGGGTTACCGTATGCTTCAGCATTGTCAAAAAGATTAATACCTTTTTGGCGGGCTAGTGACATGCATTCTTTAGCCATGGTAATGCCTTCTTCATTGGTTAATCCATCTTTGACTCCATACGTTGCCCAGAACCCAAATGACAGAACAGACACTTGCAGTCCTGTACCGCCAAGCATGCGGTAATACATCTTTTGATCAGACTTATTGTTTTCTTCCATGCTCAATATTTTCAATAATAAATTAAATGCGTCTCTTTATAAATGCTGCGTAATGTATTTTCTTATCTGATATTAACTAACCAGATTGATATAGCTGAACCTAAAATATATCATCATTTGGTTTTTTTTACAAGAATTTGGGGTTTTACCTGGAGGGTGTCTGACTGTGAAGAATGAATGGTGGTTACTCACACAGAAGATGATCAAACCACTTTATTTGTTCTAAATTATTACTTCAAAACCTTCAAATTCTGGGTGCCCAAGATAAATGCTGCTATGTTCTCCGGCACCTTTGTGTGCTTGACGAAATGCCTCTGATTTAGTCCAGACTTCAAAGTCTTTACGAGAATTCCAGGTAGAATGAGATGCATACACTGTATGGGTTTCTTCAGAATTGCCTTTTACCAAATGAAATTCTATAAAACCTGAAACATCATTTAGATGTGTTTCTCTGTTTTTCCAAATATTTTCAAAATCCTTTTCTCGGTTTGGAACAATCTTAAACCTATTCATTGCTATAAATTTCATTTTTTCCTTTAATGTATTCTCATCTTCAATAATATTTTCTGTTGTTTTAGATATAGGATTCTCAATATTCAACTCTGTTTCTCCTAATGTCTCTCGTTTCTATTGGTTATTATAAAAGAATCCGACAAATAACACCAATTAGATTGTGCAGTATGAATTGGGTAGGTTCAGGTAACTTGTCTGACTGTGAAGAATTAGTGAGGGGCAATCACAGGATTGTA
>Ga0208064_100140_pt1 | contig 15851 bp, 17 predicted proteins | sample DeeseametaMP0145_FD_184220 | JGI IMG/M metagenome (GOLD analysis project Ga0208064, IMG submission 184220) | Marine microbial communities from the Deep Atlantic Ocean - MP0145 (SPAdes) | ecosystem: Environmental > Aquatic > Marine > Oceanic | place: West of Cape Verde, Atlantic Ocean | collected...
ATATGCCTTATCTTTATCTTGATATGAAGCTGCAATTCCTATACGCCCTGTATTTTTATTAATAGTTACTCCATTTATTATTTTATTCCAGACAAGGCCTGCATCTTCACTTTTGTAAACTGCACTTTTTTTGCCGTTTACATCTGGATAGTTTTCCCAAGTTGTAGCATACACAATTTTAGGATTTGCCCGAGAAAAAACAATGTCATTCGCGCCAGTATTTTCATCAATGAATAAAACGTGTTCCCATGACTTTCCACCATCGGTGGTGCGGTAGACACCGCGCTCTTTTTGAGGGCCGTGAGCATGACCCAATGCTGCTGCATAAACAATATTCGGATTGGTTGGGTGAATGACAATGCGGCCGATTCGAGCCGTTTTTTCTAGGCCCATATTTGTCCATGTATCGCCGCCATCGGTGGATTTATAAATTCCATCTCCTATTGCATGTGCCGGGCGAATGAGAAAAGTTTCCCCCGTCCCCGCCCAAATAATATTAGGATCTTTTTGTGAAACGGCGAGAGCGCTAACGGATGAGACATCCTGGTCATCAAAAATGGGTTGCCAGGAGATACCGTTATTTTTTGTGCGAAAGAGGCCGCCGGAAGCAGCGCCTACATAGTATGTGTTGTGATCAGAAGATACACCGGCTACAGCAATGGCACGATTCCCATCGGGACCGATAAAACGGAATTTCAGATTTTTGAAATGGTCGGCATTTAGGCCATTCGCAAATATGAGTGAACATAGTATGCCGAAAGTAAGTATTGATTTCCTCATTTTAACCTCAATGTGAAAAGAAACAGTGGGAAATATACGAATAAGGCTTACATTACTGTAGGAACAGAAATGACGAAAAGCCAGTTCAATTTAACAGGACATATATTTAAGTTCTTTCAATGAAGATGATATTCAATACGAGAATAATTAACTTCTTTGGATCTATTATTTTTTTACTGGCAGGCTTAGCTGAGGCCCAGCCGTACCAAAAATATGTTCGTACTATTTGCTATTTTTCTGACCGACCTTCCATAAAGGATATTAATAAACTTAATTTTTTAAAATCACAATTGGAAGAACAAGGCTTTACCGTCCAAACTTTACGACTTGTTTCTAAACAAAAATCCATAAAGGCACTTGAGGAAGCTATCCACGACGAATCAATTATACTGGGGATTGGAACAATTTCATTTAAAGATGCACTGGATTCCAGAAAATCTTTTTATAAATCACGCATAAGTATGAATGTAGATTTGACAAATGAAAAGATAAATATGAATCATGTAGATTTCCTTTTGGATATGATGATTAAATCTCCAGATAAAATGTTTGATTTTGCCTATGTCTTTAATAACGCTGATAATACGCCATTCTTTCCTGCTGCTAATTATAATAAAAAGGGTTTTGCCATTGGACTTCAACCAACAAACTTAGCTGAAGGGGCTTCTACGATTGATGAATGGCTAAATCGTAAAAAATCAGTCTGGGAAGAGATCAATACAATATTTAAACGGGATCGGTATTTTCTAGGTATTGATGCGAGTACAGCCCCACTTCATAGAGGATCTGGCAGTTTAGTAGGATTTATTAAAAAATTGGGGTATGATTTTTCTAAATCAACAACAACAGATTTGTGGACAAAAATCACGCATTTTATAAAAGACGAAAATTTGAATTCAATTGGTTTAAATGGTCTTATGCTTCCCTGTTTAGAGGATTTTGAACTTGCCGATGAATATGAGAGAGGTAATTTTTCAATTGAAAGAAATTTATTTCTTTCACTTCAATCTGGTCTTGGAATAGATACCTATCCTATAGGAATAGATGAAGACACAAAACGTATTTTAAATATTTTAAAGTCCGTTCAATCTTTATCTAATAAATACAATAAACCTTTATCCGTGAGATTTGTTTCCGATGGCAAAGCCAAAATCGGTGAAATAACAGATTTCAATAATCAGTATTTAAAAGATGTGGTTGTGAGGCCGCTCTAATAGATTATCTCCATTTAAATCTCCAACCGAAGGGTTAAAGTCTTCTATGAGTCCTTGAATACTCATTAAATAATTTGGATCTTCGATAAATTCAATCTTTTGGTCAGTTTTTTTTGTAAAAAAAGATAAAGATAATTATCATCATTAATCGCCTCATTATATCCAATCATTATAACTAAGTCTCCTAATCCATCATTATTCCAATCTGAAAGATTATAATATTGATTTATATAAAATTGAAGTCCATATAACTGAAATATATCTATTGTACTTTGACTGAGTTCCACAATATTCCTGTCTACTTTCAGGGCCTTAATTGAATAAATATCTGAACTTTGAGCATGAATCAGTGAGAGGTTTGCTACCAACAAAAGTAGAAAAACTATTTTCCCAACGGGAAGATTTTTGTAGAGCTACGGTTACCTACTGAATATAAAGCATCTTTTTTCAGGAGAGTACCCCGAGTAGGACTCGAACCTACAACCCTCGCCTTAGAAGGGCGATGCTCTATCCAGTTGAGCTATCGGGGCATAGATGCTTAAAAACAGGGTTGGAAAATTAAGGATTCAGAGAGTGACAGAATAGGCCAAAAATCACTTAATATTTCTCCTCGGAGGCTCCTCGAGAAAAAACTTGCATTTTACCGAGAGGCGAATGTATGTTTACCGAAGAGAAACGAAATAAGTATATCAAATAACATACTAAGGGAGGTCATATTATGGCTGAAGTTGTAAAATCGACTGGAGTTTCTAAAGAATCCGGTTATCTGTATTACCTTGGAAAAGATGGTAATGTTTGGCGTTCAAAAATGGCCCGTGCCGGTAAAGGCGGCGGCAATGCTGAAAAAGTAGCAGATGCTGGCGTTACTCGGGAATCAGGATACCTTTATTTTATAGACAAAGGTGGAAATGTCGCCCGTGCTCCAATGGCAAGGGGACGGAAATAACCGTTCAAACCCTCGACAAAAAAGCCCCGTAAATCGGGGCTTTTTTGTTTCTTACTGATATGCAAAAATATTTAAAACTCCTCATATTCTTTTTAGTGGGCTGTAGTGATTTTGGAACCAACCCCAAAGAGGAAGTGGTTTTAGACGATGTTAGCTTTGCAGAAGATATTCAGCCCATGTTGAATGCCAGTTGTATTAACTGTCACGGAAACAAGGGGAGGTTATCTGTCCGTACATATGATAATTTAATGAAGGGCACAAGCAATAATGGTCCAGTCGTTATTCCGAATAATGGTGTCGGTAGTTTCATTGTGAAAAAATTAAAGGGAAATGCTTCAGGCGATCGCATGCCTCCGGAGCCTGCAAATCCGTGGGATGATTCGAAAATTGAAATTATCATAAAGTGGATTGATCAGGGCGCAAAAAATAATTGACAAGTCAACGTTTTAAATATTCATATTTTCTTTTTATTATAATACTCACAGGAACATTGTGGGCCGTTCCACGATATGCACTTGAAAACGGCTCGTCCTGTATTCTTTGTCACATTGATCCAAGCGGAGGTGGCCTGCGAAATGATTATGGCATTGCCTATGGCCAGGATGATTTAGCTGCGAAATTACCAAAAAGGCTATCAAGTTATACCGGAATCATTATAAAACATTTCCAAATTGGAGGCGACGTCCGATTTCAATCTGTCTCCAAAAAAAAGGGTGAAGTTCCCAGTGGACTTGCCATTTTTCCGATGCAGGCGAATTTCCATATAAAGACAGAAGTAAAAAAACTAACTGTTTTGGCTGAATTGGCGACCCTCCAATCGGACTATGGGGTCCAATTTAGATTCAATGGAAAAATTGGGTATGTAAAAACAGGGATCGGGAAACCATCTTTTGGATTAAAACTGGATGACCATACTGTTTTTACCCGCGGTGGTAATATTCGTTTAATCCACGGAAATCACCGGGAGGGGATGCCTTTTGTACCAGCACTCAAAAATGCACCTTTTTTGGAATTAGGCCATTACAAGGGGAATACCCATTATTCTTTTGGAATGATTAAAGGATATTTATATGAAAAGTCCGAGTCATCTTATGGACGATTAGAACACTTCTTCTCAAATGGATCCTTGAATAAAATGATCGGCGCATCCTTTTTTAGGGAAACCACTGCAGCAAAAGATCTACAAATGGTCAACTTGTTTGGTGGACTTAATCGCGGGAACCTATCCTGGATGGGAGAAGTGACTGTTGCAGAAAACTTGGTTTCAGACCGATCTATTGCCAGTTACAGTGAATTGACATGGAATGTGAAAAAGGGCTATACTATTTTGGCCCGGATTGATTTTTTTGATGAAAGTATGATTTATACGGAAGATGCAATTCGTCGTACCACTTTTGGACTGAATTATGTACCTTTACCCTTAGTAGATATTAAATTTCAAATCAGATCCACCCAATTGTCGGGTGGAGCGCCATCAAAGGGTATCGAATTTTTATCTCAACTACACTTATGGTTTTAGGAAATACAAAATGAAAAAAGTAATGATAATTGTTTTATTTCTGACGGGGTTAATGCTGGGACAGAAACGCGAATTAAAAAATGTGAAAGTGCTTCCATTTAAAACAAAGCGAGAATTGGTTTCATTTATGAAAACAGTTGTGGCACCTGAATTGGGTGTTAAATGTAATTTTTGCCACAATTTGACTGATTATTCCAGCGATGAAAAGGATCATAAAAAGGTGGCACGCAAAATGATGGCCATGGTGAATACCGCCAATCAAACTATGAATGAATTAAATTTTCATGAAATTTCTTGTTGGGTGTGTCATCGAGGGAATGAACATCCGGAACATCCGCCTAAGAAAAAATAATTAAAATGAAATTAATTAAACATACCGCTACAATTATTGTTTGTTTGGGATGCGTGAGCTGCATTTGGCGTACACCGGAACCCATGGTAATAGATATCCCGGAACCAACCGAAATAACGGAATCGACCACACCTGAACCTAGGGAGTCAACATCCGTTCGACCGGCATCGAACCCGGCTCGAACCACATTCCAACTTAAATCCCTTCCTGAAGGGTGGACTGTTGATCGCCACCCGGTAGCCAAATGGGGAATGAGCCTCCCTACGGTGATGTCCAATGTGATGGATTCGGCCCAAACGGTGGAATATTGGGAAGAAATAATTGACTTGCCCACGGGGTATAAATTGCCATTGAAGCGCTCAAAGGTTTTATTCCAAATCATCACCCGACTCACCATTGAAACAGTTGAACTTCATTTTATTAATGTGGATCATATTTACAGCTCCACCAATCATGAGCCATCTCATTTTATATTGAATGGTGTTGTGCGATCAATTGAATTGAAACCCACCGGGTTTCCGCAACTTATTGCAGCAGATGTGATCAAGTATAAATTCTTAATGGAATATGGTACCCCCCAAGAATTTACTGACGGTTTTCATAAATATGAGAATGACCAAACAGTTTTGAAGGTACGTGAATTGGATAAAAGTCATGTCCAAATCCAAATGAACAGCATTGCCGTTGATCAAAAACTGAGGACAGCCATTGATGACATTTATTCAGCAGAAGGGATCGAGTATCAAAAGAAGCTTCTTCTGCGAAGTATTGATATTTAATAAAGGCTTTTTATGAAATTGCGGGGATTTCTTTTTCTTATACCCATATTGGGTTTTTGTCAGGAGTTGATCGTTTCCGAGATAATCCATAAGGGCAATACACTCACCAAAGATTATATTATTGCACGAGAGATTCAACATCATGTAGGGGAACCCTTGGACAGTATCATTGCAATTGAAGATCGGAACCGCCTCATTAATCTTGGGATTTTTGCCGATGTAAATTGGCGTGCCATACCTTTAGATAATAAAAATGTCCGTCTGGAATATGAAATATTAGAAAATACTAAATTTTATGGCGGTCGATTCTTTGGTGGCCCTTCTCCCAGTTATGATGAAGAAACGGGCTGGTCCTTTGGCGGCGGCGGAGTATTTAAAAACTTCCGTGGCCGAAATGAACAGTTAGGCGGCGGTTTTATGCTGGGGGGTCGTAATACGTTTGGTATATCCTATTTTAATCCCTGGATCACTGGGGACCATGTATCCCTCAAAGCTGATGTAGCCAAAGTTATGTTTCACCATCCTTATCTGCAGTATGATGTGGAACTCAGAACAATGGAATTAAATGTTGGAAGATTTTTTGGATATGAGAAAAAAGCAGCCATTGGTTTTGAAATTGAAGCTATGGATTTTAAAGGGGATTCAACCAAAATTAGTTATCAGTATTTTGCTCCCATGGGGTCCTTCCATTATGATACACGGGACCTTTATGCCAATCCGACGACGGGTGTTTTATTCAAACAAGCCTTTGTGAGCCGCTTGGATTTAAATGGAAAATTTGAAAATAATTTTATCTGGTTTCAATCCTACAGTTTTTACAAACGCCTGAGTAGGCTGGAGAATAATAAACCATGGATCTTGGCATGGGGATTTAAAACGCACATGAATTTTGGAATCAAGGATCAGCACTTCATGGCATCTATGGGTGAATCTGGTTCTGTCCGCGGATGGCATTATCCCAATCATGCTAATTATAACGATCCAGACCAGGTGTATCGATTTGGATTTCACAATATGAAGACTGCAATTGAATTGCGAAAAGTGGTTGTGCCCCGTTTCCCTATGGCGGATTTGTATGAATTTGGTATAACAATTGGGGCATTTATCGATTTGGGTGTGACAACCCAAAATAATTTTACAGACTTATTCCAAATAAAACCGATCTTAGGAACAGGATTTACATTCCAGTTTCAGGTACCCTTCGTAAACGTATTACGTCTGGATTATGGTTGGGGATTTTATAATGGTCAACAGGTAGATCAGGCTTTTCATATAGCGACAGATCATCAGATATAAGTTCTTAATCTGAATCTTTTTTTCGAAAGATCATTGCTTTTTTAAATTGATTTTCTTTACTATTCCGTAATTGTTGGATATTGCTCCGGTGTGTAAAAATAATAAAGAAGGGAATCAATAGACTAAAAACCATAAGTGAAAGGGGTGCCGGGTCAGTCCCCAGAAAAGGTGGTAAAATCAGGATAAAAACTGGTAAGGAAACGGATGCGAATATGGAAGCCATAGACACATACCCCGTGAATATAATTGTCAGAATGCCCACTGTCAGGCAAAATAGAAAAGCGGAGGGAAATAGCGCCAGGAGCATTCCGCCCAATGTACCAACACCCTTACCACCTTTAAATCCGGCAAAGATAGTAAAGGTATGCCCTAATACAGCTGCAAAACCGCACAGGATTTGAACCACACCCAGATCAGGAATAGCTTGTGCATTAAAAAATGCCGGTGCTAATACTGCTACTGAAAACCATCCTTTAAAACCATCAACAACTAATACAACCAGAGCTGGTTTCCAACCCAATACACGAAAGACATTTGTACCGCCGGCATTTCCGCTACCATGTTCACGAATATCGATTCCACGGATGAACCGCCCCATTATAATACTGGATGGTATGGATCCAGCTAAATAACTGGCGAAAAGCAATAGGACCAAGAAAGTAATTTCACTCATGAAATTAATATGATGATTTACTGGGTAATTTTCCGCTTAATGAAATGCCAGAATCCAGAATACCTCCTGATATAATTGCCTTTAATCCATCCTCAACAGAAATATTTGGGTGTACCACATCCTTCTTCGGAACAATAATAAATACACCGGATGTAGGATTGGGTGTGGTGGGTACAAATACGTGATAAAATTCTTCCCCAGTTTCATTTTGGGATTCATTGGTTACAAAACACATGGTCCAGAGCCCGATACGGGGATATTGAATGAAGATAACCTGTTGGAAAGATTTTAATGTAGAACCGCTAAATGCAGAAGTAATCTGCTTAATTGTTTTATAAATGGTATTGACGATGGGCAGTTTTGCCAAAATGCGCTCTCCCCAGTTGAACAAGGATTTCCCCAATACATTTGTCACCAATAATCCAAGGACAAAAACAATAACCAGCGTCAGGATAATACCGAGACCTGGAATTTCAATTCCGATTCGCTTTAAAATTGGTGCTGCAAATCCATCGAAAAATGTAAATAATAACTTAAGAATCCAAAAGGTAACAGCGATAGGTACAATAGCCAAAAGACCAGCAAAAATCCGCCGTTTAATTGATTGCCACATAATGATTTAAATCCGTTTTATTGAAAAAGCAGGAATGAAAGTTACAGGGCGCCTTCCAGTTTCAGAAGATAATTTTTCATTTTTAGTCCCCCACCGTACCCACCTAATCCGCCACCCGTAGCTATAACGCGATGGCAGGGGATCACAATGGGAAGTGGGTTATTTGCATTGGCAGACCCCGCAGCTCTCGATGCCTTGGAGTTTCCGGCACATGCAGCCACATATTGATAAGATTGTGTCTTTCCATAAGGGATATTTTTCACGGCCATGAGTACCTTATAATGAAAAGGGGGCATCACCAAGTCTAAACTGAGATCAAAGGATTGGCGCTTGCGGGAAAAATATTCATTGATTTGCTGAACTGCATGGGAAAGTGCTCTCTCTTCCCGTACAATTGTACTTTGGGGAAATTTTCTTTTAATAATAGATTCAGATTTTGAGATTTCATATTCAAATAGGATATGAGTTAACCCTTTATTTGATTGCGCGAGAAGTAATTTCCCGATGGGGGAGTCCATAATGGTGGTTTGAATCATATTGGAATTTACAGAAAAAATGAGGCATGAATCTTCAGGTACTCATTGATAATCCTTGTAAAATCCCAAATAAATTTGATTTAATTTTCCCCATTAATAAATATTAAATCAATTGATTTAAGGGGACGTATGATTCAGGTTCAAAATCTAACCAAAGATTTTTCTCTCAACAAAAAACAGCGGAGAGAACTTGGGGAAGAATATAAAGATTCCAAAACGCTTCGGGCTGTGGACGACATCAGTTTTGAATGTAGACCAGGTAAAATATTTGGTTTATTGGGGCCCAATGGTGCGGGAAAAACAACCACCCTTCGGATGATAGCCACAATGCTCATACCAACCTCGGGAAGCATTTGTGTTTCGGGATCCGATTCTGTTTCTGATGGTCAGAAAGTCCGGGAGAAAATTGGTTTTATGACAGGGCAAACAGCTCTTTATGACCGACTGACCCCAACAGAAATGGTAAAATATATTGCCGATCTCCACGGCATGGACAAAACTACTTTTCAGAAACGGAAAAATAAACTATTTGATGTTTTGGATATGCATAGTTTTGCAGACCGTCGTATTGCAAGATTAAGCACGGGAATGAAACAGAAAACGTCTATTGCGCGGACCATCATTCATGATCCGCCGGTAATGGTATTTGATGAACCCACCTCCGGTTTGGATGTGATGACGTCCCGGGCCATAATGGATTTGATTCGTTCCTGTCGGGAAGAAGGGAAAACAGTTATCTTTTCTACCCATCGTATGGGAGAGGTAAACCAAGTCTGTGATGATATTGCCATTATTTATAAGGGCAGATTCTTTTACAATGATACTTTGGATCAGTTTAAGGAAGAAATGACACAACCAACTTTTGAAGATGAATTCATATACAGAGTGGGTGAGGCTTAATATGAAATTCCTCACCATTGCGAAAAAAGAAGTAATCGATATTTCTCGGGACAGACGAACTATGATAATGATGGTTGTGGTGCCTCTATTACTTATACCGGTTCTTTTGGGAACTGTATTAAAAATCACCAAGTCTATGGCCGAAAAAGCCAGCGAAAAACAATTGAAAGTACAAATTTACGGTCAGGAATATGCGCCGGATTTATACCAGGCTTTTGCTGATATGGAAAAGGTGATCATTTTGGATCAAATTCCTACGGATAGCATCCAGTCATATATACAACAGGAATTCCTTGATGTGGCTATTCATGTTGATTCGGATTATAAAGTGAATATTGCCAAAAATGGTCAAGCCAAAATCAGGATTCAATTTAAAGGCACCGATTCTTTTGGGATTACCAAGGATAGAATTAATGGTGTTCTGAAAAAGTTTGAAAATCAAATTATATCTGAGCGGATGGACCGTCTCAACCTTAAGCCAGAAGTGGTCAGAGCTTACAATATTAATTATGAAGATGTTGCTTCGAGGCAGGAAAAATTTGGCAAGATTGCCGGTGGATGGTTTCCATATGTATTTATAATTTTTGGATTCATGGGAGCAATGTATCCCGCCCTGGATTTAGGTGCGGGAGAAAAAGAGAGAGGTACCTTAGAGACCATTCTTTCCTCACCAGCCAGCCGATTGGATATTGTATTGGGAAAATTTCTGGTTGTCTTGTTAGCCGCATTTTTAACGGCATTTCTTGCTTTAGGCGGTATGGCTGTGGGGATTCAGTACATTCCTGATATTCCGCCTGAGGTGTTAATTGTGATCAATGGGGTTCTTAACCTCAAGACTATTGGGTTAATCATGACATTGGTTCTACCTGTGGCTGCTTTTTTCAGCGCAATGCTGTTGGGCCTTTCAATCTATGCAAGATCCTTCAAAGAAGCCCAAAGCATAGTAGCGCCCTTGAATATTGTCATTATTTTTCCAGCGGTTATTGGCACATTACCGGGGATGGAGTTAAACGCGATTACGGCCCTTATACCTGTTTTAAATGTATCACTAGCTTCCAAGGATATTATTGCCGGTGTCATTAATCCAGTTTATATGGCTGAAGTGTATGCTTCCCTTTTTGGATTTGCAGGTTTAGCTATTTTTTGGTGTGTGAAAATGTTTAACAGGGAAAAAACTATTTTTAGGAGTTAAACGACCCTATAGAAAATTAAATAAAAAAGCCCCGACAGTCTCCGGGGCTTTTTTTGTATCTGAATAATTAAATCTATTTGGTAGCAGTTTCGTGAAGATGGACCACAATAGGACTGGCAATATATATGGATGAATACGTTCCCACAATCACGCCAATAATCATCGCAAATGCAAAATTATGAATCACTTCCCCACCGAATAGCCATAAGACCAGAACGACAAAAAATGTTGTGAGTGAGGTAATAATCGTCCGGGAAAGGGAATCATTAATACTATGATTCACAATTGTATGATACGCTTCTCGTTTGGAGGCTTTTACATTTTCACGAATACGATCAAAAATAACAATGGTATCATTCAAAGAATAACCCACAATAGTTAGAAAAGCCGCAATAATGGGTAGACTGATTTCAAATCCAAGTAAAGAAAAGATGCCCAATGTAATTAATACATCATGAGCGAGAGCGGCTATGGCACCCAATGCAAATCGAAATTCAAACCGAATGGAAATGTATAGAAGAATTAGTCCTAATGCAGATATGATTGCCATGAGGGCTTTACCGCTTAACTCCGCACCAATTTTTGGCCCCACACTGCCTTTCCCTAAAATAAAATCTGTTTTATTATCAGGTACTTGACCGGGGAAACTATCATATAGATGATCAACAATTTTTTGAGCAAAGTTCTCAGGTGCATCATCAATGTGCGGCACACGGACAGATACGGCATCTGGTCCGCCAAAATGTTTTATTTCTTCCCGGCTGAAGTCAAAGGATTGTCCATCGATATTGATTTTCCCGAGAGATGTACGAATGGCCGTTACATCCATTGGTTCTGTGTATTGCACGGATACTAATATACCACCCTTAAAGTCGATACTAAGTTTGGGTCCGCCATTGATTATAAGGGATATAACGCCAGCAAGAATGACGAATGCAGACAGGATTGCACTCAGTTTTCGCTGACCCATAAAATTGATATTGGTTTCTTTGATAATTCTCATATGCTCAATTTGGTAAAGCCTTTGCGGCTGGTAAGTGAATTAAAAATAGTTCTGGTTACAAAAATTGCAGTAAACATGGATATCAAAATTCCCCAGAAAAGCACAGTTGCAAATCCTTTTATTGGCCCCGTTCCAAACTGCCATAAAACCAATGCAGCGATAACGGTTGTCATATTTGCATCAATAATGGTTGTGAGTGCACGATCATATCCACTTTTAACAGCTGCTTTTGGCGTCTTGCCCTTTCGAAGCTCTTCCCTAATTCGCTCAAAAATAATTACATTGGCATCGATGGACATACCCACTGTCAGAATCAATCCTGCAATACCAGGTAAGGTTAAGGTTGCCTGGAGGGAGGCCAACACGGCCAGAACAAGCACAATATTCCAAATGAGTGCAAAGTCAGCGATGAGTCCGGAAAAACGGTAATAAATTATCATAAATACTAAGACGAGCCCCAAACCGATAATAATAGACAGGGTACCACTGCGTACTGAATCGGCACCTAAGGAAGGCCCAATGACCCGTTCTTCAATAATATCTACCGGTGCCGGCAGTGCCCCGGCCCGGAGCACAATCGCAATATCTTTTGCTTCATTAATATCTGCAAAGCCTTCAATTAAGGTGCTCCCTCCGGAAATTTTTTCTCTGATATTTGGTGCCATGTGTACTTTTTTATCCAATACAAGTGCCACCTGACGTCCCACATTAGATCCAGTGACGATGGACCATTTGCGGGCACCATCAGAATTCATCGTCAAATTAACAATGGGTTGCCCCGCAGATGTGGACCCTTGGGAACCTAAATTTGCTTTTGCTTCTTCCACAACGCCGCCAGTGAGTTCCGCTGCATCTTCGACTAGGAATAAACTGTACATCATTTCCAATGTACCATCCACCAGTGGATATTCTTCTGCTTTGTTACTAAAGAGAAACATGCCCCCGACTGCCGCAAGTTTTTCTTGAACTTCTGGCCGTTCTAAAATCTTTTTTACCGCATATACATTTTTCTCCGGAACACCAATTGTTTGTCCTAAATTTCTCAGCATGGCAGAAAATGGTCGTTCTGCAAAAATATTTTCATCAACAACAGCCGAATCAGATGATGCTTCTGAACCCTCTGTTTCTCCAAATAACTCACTCACGGATATAGTTTGATCATCACTCTCTTGAAATTCATTCGATTTTTTATCTATTGTTGTTTTCGTAACGGCAGCAATGGATTCATCACCTTTCAGCACTTGATCGATTCTGACCATTAACTGGTTCGTCGTATTGATATCCTTTACGATAAAGAATTCAAGAAGTGCGGTGCTTTCTAAAAGGGTTCGGGCTCTTTCAGAATCCTGGACACCAGCCAATTCAACGATGATTCGTTGGTTCCCCTGTTTTTGGATGGTGGGTTCAGCCACACCAAATTGATCTACGCGATTGACGAGAATTTCTAATACGCGATTAATGGCATCTTCTGCTTCATCCTGAAGTGCAACAATAATATCACTGTTGTTAGAACCGTAATCATAATAATAACGGGACAGTTTAAGATTATTTTCTCCCGAAGTGGTTGTAAATAATGTGAAAAAATTTGCTTCAGGTATTCGTTTTAATTGATTCCGAACAGATGCAATGCTCCGATTGAACTTACCATCTTTATTTTCTGCAAGTGTTTCCATGAGCGTTGGGAGGTCAACTTCAAGGACGATATACATTCCCCCCTTTAAATCGAGTCCTTGTTTAATCGTACGGGATTCGATTTGCGCAAGTTTTCCTTCTTCACGAAGCATCTCCTTTTCGGCATCGGATAATCTCTGATACTGAAAAGTAGGCCAAATGGCCCATATGGCCCAGATAAGGACAAGGCCAATAATTAAAAATCTTGGTGCCAGTTTACTGTTCATTGAATTTTATTATTATATGGTTAAAAAAGCCGAGGAATATAACCCCTGTTTCGGAGGGGAGCAAGAGCGATGGAAGTAACATTATATTATTTTTAACAATAACTAGATTTTTGCGAATATTCGCAAAATCAGGTTAACCATTCAATTGATTTTGGAAGAGGCTGTCTCTTGTTTGGCTTTAGAAAGAAAAGGAACAAAATCAGCAAGATTCAATTTAGGAGAGGACTCCTAAGTCATTCCCTACCTTTGTAAAGGCTAAAACTGCCTGGTCAAGATGATCTTTATCCATTCCAGCTGAAATCTGTACCCGAATTCGGGCTTCTCCTTTAGGTACAACAGGGAAGAAGAAACCGATCACATATATTCCTTCATTCAATAAAGCAGCGGCCATGTCCTGAGCCAATACCGCATCATATAACATGATGGGTACGATGGGATGAATGCCCACTTTGATGTCAAAACCAGCTGCAGTCATTTTTTCCCGAAAGTAAGACGTATTTTCTTCGACTTTGTCCCGTAGTTGGGTAGATGCAGATAATAATTCAAATGCTTTTATGCTTGCGGCCACGATGGAGGGTGCAACCGAATTGGAAAATAAATAGGGCCTGGATCTTTGTCTCAGCAGCCTGATGATTTCCTGTCGCCCTGTGGTAAATCCACCGGAAGCGCCGCCCAATGCCTTTCCCAATGTGGAAGTAAAAATATCAATTTTATTCAAGACACCACGATATTCTGCGGAACCACGACCGGTTTTTCCCACAAACCCTGTGGCGTGTGAATCATCCACCATCACCATTGCATCGTACTTTTCTGCCAGTATTGTAATTTCATCCAACCTGGCGATAAATCCATCCATAGAAAAAACGCCATCTGTGGCAATCAGGCGAATACGTGCATCTTTGGATTCTTTAAGTTTTTCTTCCAAATTCGCCATATCATTATTGGCATAGCGAAGCCGTTGTGCCTTGCAGAGGCGAATTCCATCGATGATAGATGCATGGTTCAGTGCATCCGAAATAATCGCATCTTCTGGCCCAAGCAATGTTTCAAATAATCCGCCGTTTGCATCGAAACAGCTCGTATAGAGAATGGTGTCATCTGTACCAAAAAATTGAGAAATACTTGTTTCTAATTCTTTATGAATATCTTGCGTACCGCAAATAAACCGGACAGATGCCAAACCAAATCCATGATCATCCAATGCTTGTTTAGCCGCAGCAATTAAATCGGGGTGATTGGCCAACCCCAAATAATTATTGGCGCAAAAATTGAGAACATCGCCCCCTTCTTGGGTGGAAATGCCTACACCTTGGGGCGTTGTTATGGTCCGTTCTTTTTTATAAAGCCCTTCAGATTCAATCTGGGAAAGGGTTTCCACGAAATATTGCTTAGAATCATTCATTTGTAATAAATAGGTTTTTTCCTTCAAATAGTTTTGTACCATTTTTATAGCTAAAATATTTCCGGTTTTCACACGAAATGTATTCAACATCAACCGGTGTCAGCTGTCTCCGAATTGATGGCCAGTATTCACCTTGTAACGATATCATCTTTTTTATGGTTGCATGATGATTCTCCAAATCAAGATGGTTTTGTAATCGATCTAAGTATGGCTTTGCGCCAATGCCAGTAGGCACAGGGCTTTCTGGACTTATGATGTCAGGTCTAAACCAAGAGATGTCTATAACAGTCATAAAAATCGGGAAATCATTGGTCATTTGAAAAGTTTGATTTATTAAATTAGTTGCCGTTACAACATTACGATTAGATGCTAAAATATTATCTAAAAGGAAATTGATAATGTTTGGAAAAAGTTCAGTGCAGGCTTCCAGCCTTTCGTATTTGATTCCATCCCAGTGTACAGGTACAACAGGATAAGCTTCAGATGACCAAGGTTGGTCCATTTGGTTTAACAAAAGGTCCTTAAGGCTCGATGGGTTCTTTAAATCTGAAAGGGTAAGACGATTTAATGTTGTTTGTTGGTTGCACCAACGGGCGAAGAAAAGGGCATGGATTAATTCTTTTAAAGAACTTTTTACGGGATCACAAAATTGTAATACAGCTTTTGATCCTTTGTCGTCTTCTCTGAAAGTATTGAGAAAACGTCCTTGTTGAAAAATTGGATCAGAAGTCCATGGTGGCTTTTCACC
>Ga0208064_100149_pt1 | contig 15078 bp, 15 predicted proteins | sample DeeseametaMP0145_FD_184220 | JGI IMG/M metagenome (GOLD analysis project Ga0208064, IMG submission 184220) | Marine microbial communities from the Deep Atlantic Ocean - MP0145 (SPAdes) | ecosystem: Environmental > Aquatic > Marine > Oceanic | place: West of Cape Verde, Atlantic Ocean | collected...
ATTTTTCCTTCTAATCCCATCTCTTTTGCAACTTCACTTGCAATTTCATCTGAGACATTTCCTAATCCAATCTCTTTAATGATTTGATTTTTTACTGATTCAATCTCAACCCCCCCATCTGATGACGCAATGATTGTGTAGCATCTTTTTGAACGGTTCAAAAATATTGATAGGTACAACTCCTTTTTGATGTCTGCCATCTTTTCAAGCAGAATGGCCCTTGCTTTTTCCCCCTTGATTACTAAATCCATGACTTGAGGATATTTTAGCTCAAATTCATCATCGTTTTGACATATTTGAATTCCTCCTGCCTTACCTCTCCCTCCTACAGGAACCTGGATTTTAATCACAAATGGATATCCTAACTCTTTTGCATGCTTCCTTCCTTCTTCTATATTGGTAGATGATTTGCTATCTAGAAGATTAATTCCATACTCTAGAAATAGTTCCTTTGCCTGAAACTCTAGTAAACGCATCCAAAAATTCTGACCTTTACGATCCTTATTAATTATGATATTATCCTAGTTGTTCTTCAAGAAAATCAATCATTTCTAAAAAGCGATCCTGACTTTTTCTCAATAATTCTTGGGGGTACTCTTCAATTGTAAATACAAACTGTTGATGAAAGCTTGGAACTAAAATTCCTCCTGATGTAACCATTTGTTCAATAACATGTCCTTTGGTAAGTGTACACACAATTTCTTCATACGAGTCATCCTCTTCTTCTAGAGTTTGTCTATACAGAACAATAGGTTTGTTTGTCTTTGCAACAATGTTTGAACCTTTTTCTAATAATTCTAATAAATGTTGAATTTGCCAGGCATCAAGGCTGATCTGCTTTACCATGTTCTTAATACCTGATTTTTCTATTTAACCGTGGTAAAACAACGCATATTCACTATTTGTCGTCAATAAAGTAACCTGTGGAAATCAAAAAGAAGGAAAATGATTTGGCATTTATGCCATATCTAGTGCTCTAGAGTGTTTTCTGGTATGTGGTCTTTCACCAGAATGCTTTCTTCTCATGTGTCCTGATGGTCTTCCATAGATTAGTTCTAGGAACCATGACTCATGTTCAATCTCTTCTGCTAAGATATCTTTTGCAATGTCATATGTTGTAGGATCTTTTCCTAATGTCATCTGGCAAATTTTATTCCAGTTGACTAATGCGCCCTGTTCGGCTTTGAGACATTTTTGTAGGATTTCTTTGTAATCTGTTGGATTTGCTGGAAGCTGTAAGAATTCACAACCTGACATCTTGATAAATTCAATTGCATCATTTGGAAGTTTACCTCCTAATTGATAGATTCTCTCAAGACATGATTCAAAGTGGCTGAGATCTTCTAATCTTGCATCTTCAATGATTCCTTTCAGTCCTTCTCCTTCCATGCCTGTACAATGTGCTCTGAGGTTGGTGAAGTAGTAGTATGCCGTAAATTCAACTGCTGCATTATTGATTAACTGTTTTAACAACTCATCGACATCAAGACCATTTTGTTTTAGAACATTAATTCCAACAACATTTGGTGTGTTTGATTCGGACATTTCCTTGTAGAAGGAATAATTGTAATAAAAGTATTACATTAATTCTCAAAATCTATTCTACAGAGATTCTTATTTTTTGTCCATCAATATCGTCATCTTTGTATTCTTTGCATGATTCTGTAAAATTAACCTGTTTTACTCTAACTAAAAATGCCAAGTCCTTGGTTTTTTCTTTTACCATTTCAAGTGACTCTTTATCCAAATCAAGAATTGATGCAATCTCTAAAACATCAGTTGGATTGTACCCTCTTTCTTTTCTAAGAGTTTGAAGTCTTCTTGCAACATCTTTTACTAATCCTTTTGCCATCATCTCCTTGTTTCGTAATGTTGAGATGAATACGATATAGTTATCTCTTTTTGATACTGCAAAGTTTTCATTTGCATCAAAATCTACAACAAAATCTTCACTATTCAATGAAATAGTTTCTCCATCAATATTAAAATCAAATTTTCCATCTTTTTGTAATGATGAAATAATCTCTTCAGGATTTGTCTCGGTAAATATTGAAACTAGTTTACCCATATGTTGTTTTACCTTAGGTCCTATTCTCTTTCTTTCTAATTCAACAACTGCCTTGACAGGCAATCCTAATTGTTTTAATTCTAAAATTTGCTCTAGTCCAGATTCTTTTTCTGTTTCAACAATACTAAATTTTTCTATGTTTAATTGTGATTGCAATAAATCAGATAATGATTCAAGTTTAATTTTCTGACCTTTTCTTACACAAATTTGTGCTTCATTTAGTGGCCATCTTCGCTTTAACTTTCCTTTCATTCTTGCTGCAGAAGATACAGACACAACGTCTTTCATAATATCGAATGATTCCTCTATCTCTTCATTGACAAGTGATTCTTGATATTGAGGCCATTTGTCGAGTAGAATACTTTGTTTTCCATCAAATACTGTTTGATATAGATACTCACTAGTAAATGGGCAAAACGGATGAATCAAAATATTAATTGTTTTTAGCACTTTACTTAGTACTGCATAAATTGCCAGTCTTCTGTTTTTCTTTTCCTCATCTTCATCCCATAATTCTCCTCTAGTAATTGGAATGTATACTTGGCTTAGATTATTTATGATAAAATCGTCAATTGCTTTGGCACCCTCATGGAATTTACACGTTTGATTCCTTTCCGTAATTTCACGAATTAATTTTTGAAGTTTTGATAGGAGCCAAATATCTGGAGATGTTAACAAATCATTTTGCTTCGCCCATTCAATTGTCTTTGATTGCTCAAAATTATCATATTCACTATTTTGCTTAAAGTACAGGTGTAGATTGAATAGTGTATTGAGTACCTGATATGGTCTTGACATAAGCTCATCAGTACTGAAACTTAGTGACTCAATTGGGCTTGCTTTCCACATGAAATAGAATCTCACCAAATCAGCAGGATATTTTTGCAGTAACTCTGCTCCATCCAAAACATTTCCTTTGCTTTTACTCATCTTACCTCCATTTTCATCAAGTACATGTCCTTGGAACAAAAATGCCTTGTAAGGGGGGTTTGGACCATTGTTTAAAATTACATTTTCAATAAGTAGAGTATATGCCCATCCTCTTGTTTGATCAATTCCTTCTGTGAAAAATGGTGCAGGAATTTCTTTTGAATATTCTTCGTCTGTCAATGATGAATATGGTGCAGAACCACTATTGTGCCACGTATCTAAAACATACTCTTCTCTCTTTGTTTTGACGCTGCCACATTTTTTGCACTTTACAGTAATATTATCGATCCATGGTCTGTGTAATTCAAAGTCTGGTCCATCTGGCAAATTCTCCGCAGCATCCACCATTTCCTTTCTTGTAAAGAACCAATTTTTTTCACCACAATCTTCACAACTCCAAACAGGTAGTGGACAACCCCAAATCCTTTCTCGTGAAATACACCATGGGTGTTTTTCTCTAATAATTCCAAGGAATCTATTTTTTGGTTGCTCAAAAAAGTATTCTACACTTTCTGCTGCTTCAATCGCTTTGTTGTCAAGACGGTCAAGCTTGTAAAACCAACCTCTTCTGGCAAGCCATACAATGGGATGGCGTGATCTCCAGCACAAAGGATACTTGTGTTTTATTTTTCCAATCTTTACAAGGGCATTACAATCTTTTAGATCTTCGACAATTACTCTGTCTGCATCTCTGACAAACATTCCTGAGTATTTACCTGCCTGAGCAGTGAATTTTACTTCGTCATCAATAGGATTGAAAATTTTGACATTTCTTTTGTTTGCTATTTTGATATCTTCTTCTCCATTTGCAGGAGATAAATGCACTAACCCACTTCCTGCACTAATATCAACAAATGATTCAGAGACTGTAACATGGTAATTGTCTAATTTTGCACATTCATTTAATCCTGGAACTAAAGCCAACAATGGGTGAATGTATTTTTTTCCTTCAAATTCTGAACCCTTTATAGTTTTTTCAATTTTATAATCATCAATCTTTACCTCTGTCATGAATTCTTCTAGTCTAGTCTTTCCAATAACCCATGTCTCATTTTCTACTTTGACATAAGCATAATCTTCTTCAGGTTGTAAACCCACCATTGCATCTGTAATTAGAGTAAATGGCATGGTAGTCCATACTATCAAAAATGCATCTTCATCAACTAGTTTTACTTTATAGTAAAGTGATGGGTCTTTAACTTCTTCATAACCTTGATTTACTTCTGAATGACTAAGTGATGTTTGGCAACTTGGGCAATATGCAATTACAGTAAAGTCTTCTTCTAAAATTCCGTTTTCATATGCTTTTTTTAGCACTTGCCATTCTCTTTCGATAAATTCATCTCTAAAAGTCCAGTATGCTTTGTCATGATTAAATGACATACCAAGTAGCTCATCAACTTCTATCCATGCCTTGTTGTATTTTTCTACAACTTTTTTACATTCAGATACTATTCTTTCAATTCCAAATTGTTTAATTAATTCTGTTTTTCCACCTGTTACCCCTAACTCTTTTTCAACTTGTAATTCTACTGGAAGTCCTTGGGTATCCCATCCTCCATTAAATTCAATTTTTTTTCCCTGCAATGTGTTGAATCGATACCACAAATCTTTGATGACTCTACCTCTTAGATGTCCTGCATGTGGAATTCCATTCATTGTTGGTGGCCCTTCAATGAATCTGATTTTTTCAGGCTTGTCAGATGCAAAAATCTGTTTTTCTAAATCAATTGATTTGATGTATGCTTTTACTTGTGATTCTATTGCTTTTGCATCAAACTTTGTAGAAAACTCCATCTGGATTTTGATATGTGTGTGGCATTATAAAGCTAAATTGGTTTTGCAAGATTTGGATTATATTATTGGGCAAATGATCATCATTGTTGGTAAATGTTCTGGTAGTTGGTTCTGGTGGAAGAGAACATGCATTGTCATGGAAACTGTCTCAAAGTCCTAAGGTTGATACTGTTTTTACTGCTCCTGGAAATGGCGGAACTGAAAATAACGTTCCAATAAATGTGGATGATTTGGATGGATTATCTAATTTTGCTCAACAAAATAATTGTTTTACCATAATTGGACCTGAAGCTCCATTGGCAGCCGGAATTGTTGATAAATTTAATCAGCGTGGACTCAAAGTTTTTGGCCCTTCTCAGCAAGCAACACAGCTTGAATCAAGTAAGATTTGGGCTAAGAATTTCATGAAACGAAATGATATTCCTACAGCACGATATGAAATATTTGATGATGCTCAAAAAGCTCAAGATTATGTTAAATCACTTGATTACAATGTTGTAGTGAAGGCTGATGGCCTTGCTGCAGGAAAAGGTGTTATTGTTTGTAATAGTAACGAAGAAGCATTTTCTGCAATTCAGACAATTTTAGTCAAAAAAACATTTGGTGATGCTGGAAATCGCATCATTGTTGAAGAAAGAATTGATGGGATTGAAGCCTCATACATTGCGCTTTGTGATGGTGAGATTGCCATTCCTATGGCAACAAGTCAAGATCATAAGAGAATTTTTGATAATGACAAAGGTCCTAACACTGGTGGCATGGGTGCATATTCTCCAACTATGATTATTGATGATGCACTAGCAAAAAAAATCCAGGAAAAAATTATTGATAAAACAATTCAGGCTATGAAAAATGAAGGTATTTCTTTTAAGGGATTTTTGTATGCTGGAATAATGATTAGTAATAATGAACCCTCTGTTTTGGAATACAATGTAAGAATGGGTGACCCTGAATGTCAACCAATTACAATTAGAATGGATTTTGACTTGTATGATTATTTTGTTGCAAGTGTTGATGGAAAACTGTCATCAATGCCTCCAACCTCTTGGAAAAATCAATCTGCAGTATGTGTTGTTTTAGCATCTGAAGGATATCCAGAGTCATATGTCAAAAATGAAGAAATCTCTGGTTTTGATTCTATTCCAAATGACATCTATGTTTTTCATGCTGGAACAAAAAAACTAGATGGAAAAATTCTCTCAAATGGCGGACGTGTTTTAGGAGTTACAGCATTAGGTGACTCTTTGAAATCTGCAATTACAAATGCTTATGCTGTAGCTGACAAAATCTCATGGTCTCACAAGTATTGTAGAAGAGATATTGGTCAAAAAGGTCTTTCTTATCTCTGAGTCTCAAAAATTCTGTCTTCTGTTATAATCCAATCAATTATGATATCATGTTCTGATTTTGGAATATTTTTTACAATCTGTTTTTCCAAAGTCAAAGATATTGTAGTAGTCTTGTGTTCTACTAGAAATCTATCATAAAATCCATGACCATATCCTAATCTAACTCCAATTGGAGAAATCCCTATAGTTGGTACTAAAATCACATCAAGACTATTATCTACCTCACAATCGTCTTTTGGTTCCATAATGTCAAAACTACCTTTTTCTAGGCTTGAAAAATCAGTGATTTTTCTAAATTCCATGTTATCTCCAATAACTTTTGGCAAAAACACATCTTTTCCATTACTCAGTAATTCTTGGATAATATCCTGTGTTAAAATTTCACTCCCACTTGGATAATATACTCCAATTTTTTGAGCATTCCTGAATGCATTAATTTTCTTTAACCTCTTTTGCATCTTCTTACTTACAATCTTCATTAAATCAAAAGATGTATTATCTCTTTTTTCTAAAAGAAGACTTCTAAGTGATTTTTTTTTAGGACTATCTTCCAATTTGACTACTCAAAGATGTTGCAGTAATTGTATTTTTTAATAGCATGGCAACTGTCATGGGGCCCACTCCTCCAGGAACTGGTGTTGCAAAAGATGCTTTTTCGATAATCTGCTCAAAGTTTGAATCTCCTACTAATTTTTCTTGAAATCTTGATATTGCAACATCAATTACAACTGCACCCTCTTTGATCATCTCTGGTGTTAGAGTGAACTTGTTCCTATTCCCTACTGCAGTGATGACCACATCTGCAGATTGACAAAGCTCTGTCAGATTTTTGGTTCTAGAATGGCATGTCATAACTGTGGCATTTTTTTCTAATAATAGATGATAAAGTGGCTTTCCAACAAGATTACTTCGATTAATCAATACAATATTTTTTCCATCTAAATCAATTTCATGATAGTCAAATATCTCCATAATCCCTGATGGAGTACATGCCACTAGCGCTGCTTTTTTCATTGCAAGCAATCCTGTGTTATGTGGCGTTAAGCCGTCAACATCTTTTAGTGGTGAGATTCTTGATGTGGTGACAAATTCATCTAGTTGTTTGGGCAATGGAAGTTGGATTAGAATTCCGTGAACTGCACTATCTTTGTTTAAATTTGCAATAATATCGTTGAGTTGTGCTTGTGTAGTGTTTGCATCAAGTTTATGATCTTTAGTAATAATTCCTACTTCTTCACAAGCCTTGTGTTTGTTTTTTACATAAGTGGTAGAAGCTGGATCATCACCAATCAAAATTGTGGCTAAACAAGGGTTGATTCCTTGAGTTTTTAGCTCTTCCACTGCTTTTTTGACCCTATCTTTAACTGATTGAGCAATAACTATTCCATCTATCTTGATACCTGTCATGTTCTGTTTCTGATTAGTAGATATTTAATACTTGAATTTCACTGGTTGTACACCAATGAAACTTGATTTTGATGTAAACAATTCAATTGAAAAAATAAAAAAAAGCAGTACGTATTTTCATACCTTTATCGATAAATCAAGTTTAGCTGCGGGGGTCTTAGTTCTAAAACCTGAAGAAGAAGATACTCAAGAACCACATGATAGTGATGAGGTATACTATGTAATTTCTGGTGATGGTTTTTTGAAAATTAAAGACAAAGATTACAAAGTTTCAAAAGATAAAGTATTCTTTGTAGCAAAGGATGTTAAACATTATTTTCATGGAAACAAAAAAGAACTAAAAGTTTTATACTTTTTTGGTGGACCTGACACTTAACTGATAATTATTCTTCTACCTGAAACTCTGATCTTTTTTCTAGCAAACAAATTAACTGCTTCAGGGTAAATTTTATGTTCTTCTTTTAGAATTCTTTTTGATAATGACTCCACAGAATCCTTTTCCATGACTTTGACAACTGCCTGAATAATTATGGGCCCTGTATCCATCCTTGAATCAACAAAATGTACTGTACATCCTGAATATTTTGCGCCATGATCTAATGCTTGTTTTTGAGAATCTAATCCTGGAAATGCTGGAAGTAATGCTGGGTGAATATTGATCATCCTGTTTTTGTATTTTTTTACAAATTGTGGACTGATAATTCTCATAAATCCTGCAAGACAAACAAGGCCATTTCTAGGCGTAACTCCATGTTTTGTTAGAGCAGCAATTACCTTTTTGTCATATTGTACTCTGCTTCCTTTGAAGTTCTTACTTTCAATTATTTCTGTGTTAATTCCTAATTTTTTTGCTATCTTCAGTCCTTTTGCGTTAGCTTTGTTTGAAATCACTACTGCTGGATTGATTGGAATCTTTTTTTTCTTAATTGACTTTAGAATAGACTCCATGTTGCTCCCGCGACCTGAGATTAAAATTCCTAGATTTAGCAACTAGTCAATAGTAGATCAAACCTGCAATTTATATCAAATCTAATTACTTTGATTTTCATTGTCAAGGCAAGTCAGGATGACAAAAAATGGAATCCTGTGTGAAGTTAATCATAAACGTGTTCACTTGGATCCAAAAAATACCGATGTTACAGGAATAAATTTTGTCTCTCACGCACACATTGATCATCTTCCTTCAACAAACGGAGGAACAATTCTATCATCAGTTGAGACTAACAAAATAGCTAATCTTCGTGGATTTAAGATGGAAAATCATATTGATTCTCTCGATGGTTTTTCTTTAATTGACAGTGGCCATATTTTTGGTGCAAAAGGATTACTTTTTGATGATATTTTCTATACTGGCGATATCTGTACTAGAAAACGTGGATTTCTTCAAGGTGCAAAAATCCCAAAATGCAAAACTCTGATAACTGAATGCACCTTTGGTCTGCCTGAATTTATTTTTCCCACAATTGATGAAATTCAAAAACAGGTAAATGAATTAATTTCTGGGCTTTATGGAAAAGGTATTCCTGTAATTTTAATGGGATATCAATTAGGGAAAGCGCAAACCATTACTCAACTCTTTGGTCATTGGGAACCACTTTTCTTTCATGATTCTGTAAAAGAGATGAATTCACTTCATCAAAAATTGGGAATTCCTCTCAAGGATGGAATTGGTCATTCTGAGGCTGAAAAAAATGGCCTATTAGAAAAAAAACCTTGGGTGATGGTTGCGCCAATGATGTCTAGTAAAAATAAATTCATTCAGGATATGAAGTCAAAATATGGTGCAGTGACAATAGGATTTAGTGGATGGGCACAATCCTCAAGATTCTCTTTTGGAAGACGAGCTGACTACTCAATTACTATGAGTGATCATTGTGACTTTAATGAACTTGTAAACATGGTAGTACAATCTGAAGCTGAACAAGTTTACACTATACATGGTTTTGTTGATGAGTTTGCAGAACACTTACAAAAAATAGGAATTAGTGCACAACCTTTACTGGAAAATTCTTTAGATGACTTTACTTAGTAAATCTATTACATTCACAATCTGCAACTAGACATGTTTCTAAATTTCTAATATGATCATGGGAGAAATGTTTGCATTTTTCATTTTTGCAGATTCTTCTTTGAGCTTCTTTTTGTACAACTTTTTGGGCAATTGCATTTGCCTGGTCTTTTGAATATCCTTTTTTGTCAATATAGAAATGAACAATACTATTGTATAGTAAATCTGGGTTGAATTGTTTTTCTAACATGGAATTACCTGGATATAATACAGCTTTATTCTATTAAAATAACGTGTAACAAAGTATTCTTTTCTAATAATTTTTAACTCAAAATTACGCCTATATCCATAAGATTTGTGTGAGTAAAATCAGTTACAATATTTCCTTTTTGTTTTTGAAAGAATCTACCTGAATCACTGTTTTTGAGAAACTCTTTTGTTATCGATGAATCTATTCTAATATTTTCTGTAATAGCTCCAGCAAAAACAGAATTTCCATCTATTCCATCTGTACCCATCGATGCAATAACGATTTTTTTTAATTTTTGAGTATTTTTTAATATTCTTAATACCATTTCTTGATTTCTCCCACCCATTCCTTTTCCAAGAACCCTTACTGTAGTTTCTCCACCAAAAATTAGACATGCTTTTTGGTTTTCTGAAATGTTTTCAAGAATTTTTGTCACTGCATCTTTGATCTCACCAAAAACTTGTAGTATAGTTACATTGTAACCTATTTTCCTAGCTGTCTTTTGCATAGCTTCCAAACAATCACTATTGTTTGCAATAATATAATTTTCAATTTTTGATTTCTTTGGAATTTCTAAACTTTTTTTATTTAATCCATTTTCTAAAACTTGTAACACTTCTAATGGCATTTTTCTTTTAAGTTTGTATTTTTCTATAATGTCTAGCGCATCTGCAAATGTTGTATCATCCATGTATGTTGTACCTGAAGCAATAGATGATAGATCATCACCTTCAACATCTGACATTACCAGACTTATTCCTTGGCATTTCATATTCTCTACCAATCTGCCTCCTTTAATTTTTGATAGATGTTTTCTTATACAGTTGAACTCTTGAATTGTCGCACCTGATTTCAACAGTAAATTTGTAACATAGATTTTATCATCAAGAGTTATGTCGTTTGGCATTGCAAGAAGTGATGACCCTCCTCCTGAAACAAGAAAAATTACTAGTTCATCACTTTTTTTATTTTGAAGAAATTTCATGACTTCTTTTGCTGCCTTTACACTTGTTTGGTCTGGTTTAGGGTGCCTAGAATTAAAAATCTGAAATTTCTTTCCCTTAATTCTTGATTTGGAGCCTTTTGGAATTACCACAATTCCACTTTTTATGGGAATTATTGCATTAAGTGCCCGTGTCATTGAATCTCCGGCTTTTCCAAATGCAACAGAATAGATGTTAGAATATTTTCTAATTTTAATTGATTTGCCACCAATTTTGATTTCATCAGGTGTAACATACTTTGGAATGATGTTTTCTGGATTAGCAGCTTCAAGACCTGCTTCTAAAATTTCTAAACAATCCTTTTTCTTATCACTAGTTGCTAATTCATTGAAATTTTGAATGATCATACCATCACTCAATAATACAAGATATATAATCGTCAATGATTTTTTTATTTCATGCACACAATACGCATTCCAAAAGTTATCAACTTTGGAGAAGATGCACTTGGTCAAACAGATTATCCTAAAAATGCCCTTATTGTCACAACTGTTCCGCCAGAACTTTCTGACAAATGGATAGCAAAAATGGGAATTAAAGATTACATGTTGTATGACAAAGTAACACCTGAACCATCAATTGACGATGTCAATACTGTGATTTCACAATTCAAAGACAAAAAACCATCTGTTCTAATTGGATTGGGTGGTGGAAGTTCAATGGACGTAGTAAAATATGCTGCCCAAGATTTTGGAGTAGAAAAGATCTTAATCCCAACTACATTTGGAACTGGAGCTGAAATGACAACTTATTGTGTTCTGAAATTTGATGGGAAAAAGAAATTGTTACATGAAGATAGATTCTTAGCTGACATGGCTGTAGTCGATTCATATTTTATGAATGGCACTCCCGAACAAGTCATCAAAAATTCTGTTTGTGATGCATGTGCTCAAGCAACTGAAGGCTATGATAGCAAACTTGGTAATGACTTGACTAGAACTCTATGTAAACAAGCATTTGAGATTCTTTATGATGCAATTATGAATGATAAACCCGAGAACTACCCATATGGTTCAATGTTATCTGGAATGGGATTTGGTAATTGCTCTACAACACTCGGACATGCATTGTCCTATGTATTCTCAAATGAAGGAGTACCACATGGTTATTCACTATCATCTTGTACTACAATTGCACACAAGCATAACAAGTCAATCTTCTATGATAGATTCAAAGAATCTATGGAGAAACTTGGTTTTGATAAATTAGAACTCAAAGCTGATGTTTCAGAAGCTGCAGATGTTGTTATGACTGATAAAGGACATTTGGATCCAAACCCAATTCCAATATCAAAAGATGATGTCATCAAATGTCTTGAAGGTATCAAAGCAGGTAATTTGTAAAAAATTTAAATTTTTTTACCTTTTTTCTATTTTCTTGATTAACTGCGAAATTGGCAGCTGATTAAACTTATTTATTCTAATATTCTGTCGTAAGTGTACGTGACTGAAAAGAAGCTAAAATTTGGTATTCAAAATGGATTAAATGTTGCTCGAGCTGGATATACTGAAGACCAAATTCTAACAGCTTGTATACTTGCTGATAAAACTGGTTATGATTCTATTTTCTATATGGATCACACAAACGTACCACAATGGAAAAATGCAATTGTTTTAGATCCTTGGGTTATGTTGTCTGCAATTGCTGCAGTTACAAATAACGTGGAGTTAGGAACCTGTGTAACCGATGCAATTAGAAGACATCCATCTAACATTGCATTAGCTGCCATTTCTCTTGATAGAATTTCAAAAGGTAGAGCAATCCTTGGAATTGGTGCAGGTGAGGCTCAAAATCTAAAAGAATTTTGTATCCCATTTGAAAAACCAGTTTCGAAATGGGAAGAACAAATTGAAGTCATTCATAAATTATATGAATCAACTCCTGATAATGTAGTAAGTTATGACGGAAAATATTACAAACTTGAAGGCGCATGTTTGCAAGCACCTCCAATTAGAAAACCACATCCACCAACTTACATGGCATCTGGTGGTAAACGTACACTTGCATTAACAGGAAAACTTGGTGACGGTTGGTTACCAATAGGCTACACTCCAGAACTTTTTGAAGATCATGCTGCACAAATTACAAAATCAATGAATGAAAATAATAGAACACAAGAAGAAAAAGACAACTTCGAGTATGCACTTGATATTGATGTGTACTTTTCTGAAGATGCGGAAGAATCTTGGGCAAAAATGAAAGAAGCAGTAAAAGTGAGCTTGTTCAAGCCTGAAGTACTTAGAGTTCATGGATTAAAAGAAATTGAAGGATTTGATTTTGTTAAATACTTTACAGAATATTCAATGTCTGATCAATCATGGATTATAAAGATGAGAGAAGCTGCAACTAAAATTCCAGATAAAATCGCTCGTTCTTCAACTGCAGTTGGTACTCCTGAAGACATAATTCCAATATTTGAGCGATTTATGAAATCTGGTGTTAATCACTTTGTAATTCGATTCTGGGGCAAGAACTACTTTGGCTCTATTGACAAATTTGCAAGTCATGTAATGCCAAAACTCAGAGAAATAGCCAAACAATAAGACGTTCTATTTTATTATTCCAAAAAATCAATTACTAAATAGGTTCTGAGAAGCAAAACAAAGATTCTTTTTAATTTATGACTTGTGTGGTCTTCTGCTTTTTGCTTTTGTAAATGATTTTGCCCTGCGTTTGTTTCGTTGTTTTGCTAATCTTTTTCTAGTACGCTCTGTGGATTTTGTTTCACCTTGAATGATTTTTGTTTTACTTCCATCTCTTAACATGATTACTTTTCCTTTGAATCTAAATTCTACATCTCTACATTTGACATAATATTTTTTGAGGCAAAAAAATATTCTATTATTTGTCCCATGCAAATCTTTGATTTCTTTTGATTTTTTTAATTCATTAATAATATTTCTAAGTATTCCTTTGTCAATGTCTGTAACTCTATGTAATTCTCTAAACCAGATGAATCTAGATTCAGAACCCCATTTTTCTAGAACATCTAAGACTTGTTGTGTGGTCTCTTCGTACTCTTTATCTATTTTATACACTGCTTGTCTTGAAATATTCCTATGTTTTATCAGTTTTCATTAATGAAAAGTTTGGATGAAAAAAGTCAAGTTTTAGAATGTTCTCCCTTTTTGATTATTTTTGTGATAATTCAATATGAATACTGAATTAAAAAATGAATGTACAAAATTGTCATGTAGGATTCTAGAAATCAAAGCATTAGCAAAAGAACTAGATGAAGAAGATTAGTATTCTTTTTTGATTTAAACTGTTTTCTTTTAGTCTGAGTATGTTTTTTCATTTGCCTGCTAGAATATTTTTAGTATTTGTACTCTGGATTTATAAAATGATTTTTCATAATTCAGTTATTGCAATTTGCTGGAATCTTAAAAATTCGTTCATTTGAAAAAATTAAAGAATTTCTTAAAGTAGAACATATTGGCAGAATTTCTAGCATTGATAAAAATGGTTTTCCTCAAATAATTCCAATGAATTTTGTTTTTCTAAATGATGCTATCTACCTGCACTCTCATGTTAGAGGTGAAAAATTAGAAAATATTTCTCGTAACAACAAAGTAGGTTTTGAGGTAGATAAAGAACTAGAATTTCTACCCTCTTATTTTGAAGATCCTAATGACGCATCTCTAGCAGATACTTTGTACATCAGTGTTGTGATCAAAGGAATTGGTTCTTTTGTAATTGATAGAAAAGAAAAGACACTTGCACTTAATGCACTAATTGCAAAATATCAACCCGAAGGTCAGTATGAACCAATTAAATCTGATATGGAAGTTTTAGATGAAGTTACTGTAATCAAAGTAACACCACAAACAATACATGGAAAGTACAAAATTGGTCAGAACATGAATCCTAAAGATAGAATGGATTTAGCACAAAAGATTTTGAAACGAAATTCTTCATCATCTAAACAAACCCTGAAAATTATGGGTTTTGAAGTGACTGATGATGGGTTAAAAATGGTTGATGAACCTGTATGGTAATCATAGTTTTAATCCACATTGCTTTAACTGCAGTTTAATCATAAATAGATAATTGGAAGAATCAAAACCAAAAAAACAGGTTTGTGTGTACTGTCCAATTGACAAATATCTTTTAGATTGTGAGATTTGTAATACTAAATTCAGTTCAAACTGTAATTGTGATTAAAATTAGAAAAAATAAGAAAAAAGGAAAAAGTTTTGGTTAGTTCACTGTAACAGTACCAATCATCCATGGATGAACCATACAGAAGTAATCGTAAATTCCTG
>Ga0208064_100162_pt1 | contig 14039 bp, 12 predicted proteins | sample DeeseametaMP0145_FD_184220 | JGI IMG/M metagenome (GOLD analysis project Ga0208064, IMG submission 184220) | Marine microbial communities from the Deep Atlantic Ocean - MP0145 (SPAdes) | ecosystem: Environmental > Aquatic > Marine > Oceanic | place: West of Cape Verde, Atlantic Ocean | collected...
ATCCTGAGATTACACTACCTTTTCCGAGGTCAAATTCAAAAGGACGATGCTTAGCCCGGCTGCTGTCAAACATTTTGTAATCCTCAGCCAACCAGCCTTCGTAGTGGACTTTGATGTGGCTGCCGTCTTTTGTCTTATCTCCGTGACCAGGACGTTCTACATAGACTTGAATCCCGGATCTGGTGTGTTTAAAACCAGCATCCAGGGCCAATTGGGGTCGCTTATTTGTTTTAGCAGCTTGCTGCTGAGCTACCGCGGATGTACCGACTTTCATCTACAGGCAAAGATGGCAGGAGCTTGTTCTCCAAGTATTGTCATTTGTATAGGTGCCTTGTTGTCACCCTGAGCAACTCCTTTGTTTACATCAAGGTATAAATTAATCGAGTTCCCCTGAAGGTGATATTGGCCGGACTGAACTTCCGCGCTGCCTTCAAGTAAAATGGTTTGTCTAATCTCATCAAAGTTGGCTTGTTCCGCTTTGGCAACACGACCCGGTTGCTCAAAACATACTCCCTGTTCTGCACGAATGGACTGTAATTCCTGTAACTCATTAAGCCGTAGAGTGATTTTTCCTGCATGAATATAGAGATTATCCGGAGTACGCTCCATTTCCACGTCACCCTCAAACATAGCCAGATGTTTGATATTATCCAAAACCCCACGGGAAGCTAACAACAGCACTTTCTTCTGTTCCGTCTTTTCTTGATTTTCTGTTTCTTCTTCCTGAGTCTTGATTTTTGAGCTTTGTTCCTTGCGGTTTGTTTCCAATTCGCTGAGATTGGCCTCAACCTTAATTCGTCCTTCTTTGCTGGTATCCTTTCCTTCCAGGGTTGCATGCTGACGCAGAATATCAACAAAAACAGTGTTACTGATTACACTGCCTTGACTGGCTTTCATGATCACATTTCCCTGCAACCGCAATGTCTGCTGTGGCGTCTCGATCGATTTTGTTTCTGCAGAATCTGTGTCCGGAGTTTGATCTTCAAGATCAATCTGCGTATAAATCGCAAAATCTGAGCGAACCTCACGGTCCCACTGTTTAACGCTCACTCCACCTTCGCCGATCAACTTCTCAAAGTTTTTTCCTTTTCCCGAAACCAGACGAAGTTTGGCTGTAGTTAATTCAATGTTTTCTCTGGGAATAACACCTTTAACATTTCCGCGAAAAACTGCTGCATTCTCATTAAGATCGCTGCTGAATTCGTCTGCCTGTATTTTTATTTGCTGGGTTGATGCATAGCGCATGAGAAGATCACTTTCCTTTTTAGTGAGTTGTATCGGCAGCGCTTCAAGAAAATCCTTAAGGTTAAGGTAGTGTGTGTTCAGGATTGGTGAAAGCATTTCAGTTAGTGCTTTTGAGAAGCCTTCTCTTTGCAGGTGATCCAGTGTATTGCGGGTGATTTCGTAACCACTTGCAGGTGCCGCAAGGATTGCTTGTCTATAGTTCCATGCAGGTTCAGTTGTAGCAATACTGAAAAATAACAAGAAGACAGAAAAAATATTTTTGATTTTACGCTTAAGCATTTGACGTGTCGGTTATCTTTTTTGAGGTTGCTTGATGATCTGAACATGACTGCCGGCTAAGATAGGACGCCTCAATGAAAGAAGTAAACAAAGGATGCGGCTTAAGTGGTTTTGACTGCAGTTCCGGATGATATTGACAGCCGATAAACCAGGGATGTTCTGCAAGTTCAATCGTTTCTACCAAATTGCGTTCCTGGTGACGCCCTGAAACAGTCAGTCCTGCCTCTTCAAATCTGGGAACAAAGTAATTCATCACTTCATAGCGGTGCCTGTGGCGCTCTGAAATAGTTGTTTTGTTATAAATTTTTTCTATTCTGGTTCCTTTTTCAAGAATTGTGGTTTGGCTGCCCAGACGCATTGTACCACCTGTTTCCTCTTGTCCCTCTTGTTCAGGCATTAAATCAATCACGTTTTCCGGATGGTCCGGACGTGACTCCCCGGAATTTGCCCCTTCAATTCCTACAACATTTCTGGCAAATTCCACAATTGCCATCTGCATTCCAAGACAAATTCCAAAAAATGGAATATTCTTTGTCCGTGCAATTTTGATAGCAGCAATTTTTCCCTCAGTTCCACGCTCTCCGAATCCGGGCGCAACCAAAACACCGTCCATTTTTTCCAATTGACTCAACACGTTTTTCTCTGTCAATAATTCAGAATCAACATAGTGCAGATTTACTTTAAGCCGGTTTGCAATGCCTCCGTGCAACAAAGCTTCGTTGAGGCTTTCATAGGAATCCCGATGCGCTACATATTTTCCGATAAAAGCAATATCCACCTCATCACGGGGATTTTTATAACTATCAATTAAATCGACCCAGGGCTGCAGTTTAGGACTACCGGTCCATATTTGCAGATAGGTCAGGATTGTATTGTCCAATTCCTGCTTATGAAACATCAACGGCGCTTCATAGACCAAATCTACGTCAAGTCCATTTATAACAGAATTTTCCGGAACATTGGTGAACAGTGAAATTTTGCTGCGAACTTTATCGGTCAGCATTTCCGAAGTTCGGCAGATGAGAATATCAGGTTGAATTCCGATTTCCCTAAGCTTACCTACACTGTGTTGAGTAGGCTTGGTTTTCATTTCAGATGTCTGCACAATTAAGGTAAGGTGAACAAACAAAGTGTTTTCTCTTCCGTGATCATGCCGGTATTGACGAATTGCCTCGAGGAATGGCAGGGACTCAATATCTCCAACTGTTCCACCGATTTCAACAATACAAATATCTGCGTTTGACGCAGCCGCGGTTTTAGGGTTATTATCGGACAACCTGGCGGCTTCAGAAATCGTGTCTTTTATTTCATCAATCACATGTGGAATCACCTGAACAGTTGCACCCAAATATTCCCCAGCTCTTTCTTTGCGAATAACTGCATCATAAATTTGACCGGTTGTACAATTGTGCCTGCGGTTCAACACGGCATTTGTGTAGCGTTCGTAATGTCCAAGATCCAAGTCTGTTTCTGCACCATCCACCGTGACAAAAACCTCTCCATGCTGAAAAGGATTCATGGTGCCGGCATCGACATTGATGTAGGGATCCAATTTCATCAAGCTGACCGTCAAGCCCCTTGATTCCAGCAGTGCCCCGATAGAAGCTGCGGCAATACCTTTCCCCAGTCCGGAAACTACTCCTCCGGTAATAAAAATAAATTTAGTTTGCATAAATTAAGTGTTTTGTTTATTGGAATTAATTTTCAGTTAAAAAAGTTTGAACTTTAAAACAGCATGAAAGTTTTCTCAAGCCAAATGAACAAATCAATCTCCGCAAATATGGACGACAACATTTCTGGAATGTCCACGTGAACGGTGTTCCCAGAGGAAAATCCCCTGCCAAGTTCCTAAAAGCATCTTAGCACCGGCAAGCGGTATTTGCTCAGAAGTCTTTGTCAATGCACTCCGGATATGCGAAGGCATATCATCCGGACCCTCCGTAGTGTGAGTATAACCTAAATCGTTTTCCGGAACCAGCTTTCCGAAAAAATATTCCAAATCTTGTATGACATCCGGATCCGCGTTTTCTTGAATTACAAGACTGGCTGAAGTGTGACGGACGAAAATATTACAGAGTCCGGAAGTTATTTCAGACTCACTAATCACTTGCTGGACCTTGCGAGTGATTTCCTGAAGCCCTTTCCCACTGGTCTGAATTTGGAGAATTTGCTGATAAATCTTCATTGCAGATCTGCAGTTCAGGTGACAGGAAGTTCAATCGTAAAACAGACACCTCCGGTATCAAGATTCCGGAAGCGGGTAAAGCCGTTGTGATCGGAAATAGTTTGACTGACAATAGTCAAACCAAGACCGGTACCATGTTCTTTTGTCGTCGTGTATGGTTCAAAAAGATCGTCTGATATTTCTGGAGCAATACCGGTTCCGTTATCCTCTACATCCATGCTGATGATGTTTAAATCCGGAAGATGACGGGTACGGACAATAATTTGGCCCTGACGGAAAATTCGTGAAAGTGCCCCTTTTTTTTCAATTGAACTGATTGCATTGTCCACTAAATTTATGACTACACGCCTAATTTGTTCCCCGTCCAGCGGAAGTTGCGGCAGTGTTTCACTTAACTCTGTGGTCAGTGAAATTCTGGCAGGCATGTTTCCATGATAAAGTTGGAGTGCTTCATTGATAATCTGGTTCAGATTACTCATTTGGGGATTTGATTCCGGAATTTTAGCAAAATTTGAAAACTCACTAACCATCCGCTTGAGGTGTTGAACTTCATTGATAATAGTCTGAGTCGATTGCTGAAGGGCTACATCATCCGAAACTTCTCCTGCATATTTCCTGTGGATACGCTCTGCTGAAAGCTGAATTGGAGTAAGTGGATTTTTTATTTCATGTGCAATCCGTCGCGCTACTTCCCGCCATGCCCGGGCACGCTGCAGCCGCTGGATTTCAGTGATATTGTTGTAAACGCAAACCATGCCGACAGAAAGACCTTCATTGTTTCGAAGAAGAAGCAGAGTTGCAGAAACTTGAACGGGACCCTCTTTTTTGTGGACTACCAGGTTACGGGAAATGGAACGTTCTTTTGTGTTCTCAATTTGTTTTACCATTTCCTCAAACATTATCAGAGATCCCTTTTCCAGAACTTCCTGGTAGTGTTTGCTTCCCTCACTGCCGGTTTTCAGTTGAAGCATTTGTTTTGCGGAGCGATTCAATATTTCAATGTGACCGTTCATATCCAATGACATTACGCCGGTTGTGATGTTTTCCAAAACAAGCTCTACAAAGCGAATTTGACTTTCCAGTGTGCGGTGACTTTCCTGGAGATGGTTGGTTGTTTTATCGAGTGCAACCTGATGTTCAAGCAAATCACGGCTCATTGAATTAAAGGACTGCATCAGCAGGGCAAAATCTTTATCTAAAGTACCACGGAGTTCTACTTGATAACCCAATTCACCTTCAGAAACGCGCTGTGTGGCAAGTGCCAGATCTTCGATTGGCTGAACGAATCCGCGCGCCAGATAGAAGGCCAGCCAGGTGGCAACAAAAATAATAAACAGGGTCATAAGGAGGAAAATGATTAAATAGTAACCTCGTACTAAGTCCTCTGATTCAGTCAAAAACCGTGTGTTCTGATCTTGAGCTATAATATCGTTGATTGCACCGGAAGCATACGGAGTGGCTGGAAAAAAAACTTCTAAATACAACTTTCTGTTCCCAATGGAAACCGGACTGATGTGACGGTAAATGAATCGGTCTTCCAACTCTTCAGTGAACCAGGTTTGGTCTTTAGTTTTTAACTGATACCAGTTGTTTAACGAAGGTGTTGACCAATAAGCTTGTGAAATTTCGCTCTGCATCCATTGCTTCAGCAACTCCTGATTTTCAGAGTAAAGTGTCACATCCGCATCAATATTGTTTGGCGGCTTCAGCTGACTTAATTCTCCCTCGTTTTTTTCCAAATGGTTCTCCCAGATCAAATTTTGGAGTTCCATGGTTTTGCGGAGATTGTTATGATAGGCTTCAGAAATGTTTTGTGCACTGTGGACCATGGATTCCTGCTGACCCTTGAGCCAGGTTTCCAAGTTTGTGGCAATGAAGAAACTTGCAAACAAGTGAAAGCCCATTGCCGGTAAAGAGAGAATGATAAAAGAAGTAATGAGTTTCGTTTTAAGATTGACACCTAAAACGTGACGACGACGTTCATAAGAAAGCTTGAGGAGGTTACGGGCAATCAGATAGAAAACTATTGCGAGCAGGACAATATTAACGTTGATTGCCACAAAAACCATCAGTTGTGAACCTGATTGCTCCAAAACTGAAAAACCCTGCTGCATACTGAACATTACCAGTACAATCAGCAAAAACAACAAAACGACTACTGCCAGCATCCTGTTACGGATATTTGAGTCTGTAGCTATCAGCTCTTTGTAGTTTTTCAGTAAATTTTTTAGACGAGATGGCATTTTTTAGGTGGGTCCAGGTAGAGAGTTTTCAGGAATCGGAGTTCAGAAGTACTTGAATTCTGTCTCCAAATCCAAAATTACCAACTTTATTGCGCCTGAATCGATCTGTAGTAATCTTCTTTGGATTTTTTGTGATCCGTTTCAACTGTGTATTCCTCACTGTGTTTGACCAGCAATTGTCCTGCAACAAAGCGCTGCCCTTTCATTTTACCCTCCACAACAACACCCTGTCCTTCACGGAACAAATCTGGTTTAACTCCAGCATAAAAAACGGGGATAAAATTTTTGCTGTCTTCAGTAATCTTAAATGAAAGCTCTATTGCCTGTGCATCCCATTCAACACTGTCTTTTTGTACAAGCGCACCGATACGGATTGTTTTATTTTCAAACTCATCCGGACTGGCCAGGACTTCTGCCGGAGTATAAAAGAATACCGTCATTTCTTGCAACCCCTGCACTGATAAGGCTGCAATCACTGCAAAAATAACTGCCCCTCCTATAACAAATTTATTTCGAGTTTTCATTATTTTCCGTAGGAATAGATTTTTTTCGTGATTCTGAAACTCTTTGTTCCAGTAAAGTTACAGTTTGGTCGGCATTTTTCATGCTCCGCTTTGTCAAAAAAATATAAATGGCAAATGTTCCAACCCAAATTCCGTATGCTGCAACTACATATTCTAAACCAATTAGCATTTAATTCTGTATTTCTGCAAGAAGTTGATTGAGAGTTTCCCGGCGTTTTTCTGTTTGCAAGCGCAGGAGCAGCAAATATAAATAGAAAACCAGCATTACTATTGCTGAAGCAATGAGTGGATAAAGTAACTCCGGAGGCATTGACGGTTTTGCTGCCCCGGATTCAACTTTAAACAGTGTTGAAGGCTGATGTAAAGTGCGCCACCATTGAACTGATTTGTGAATAATGGGGATATCCAGGCAACCAATGATTCCCAAAACTGAAGCAAGTCGTGCTTCTTTGTCTCTGTCATTAACAGACATCCGGAGCAGGAAATAGCCCATAAAAATTAAAAACAACAACAGAGTTGTCGTTAGGCGGGCATCCCAAACCCAGTACGTTCCCCAGGTCGTTCGCCCCCAGATGGCACCGGTCGCCAGTAATAGAGCACAAAAGACCAGACCAACTTCCGCCGATGACTTTGCAATTTGGTCAAACACCAGCTCACGCTTCCAAAGATAGGCAATGCTGAAAGTAAACACCACAAAAAAAGCCAAATATGTGGAAAGGAATGTTGGTACATGAAGGTACATGATTTTTTGCGGAAATCCCTGGCTGGATTCAAGCGGAAGTTTCAGAAAAACCCAAAGACCGCAAGCTAACAGACCCAAAATTGATCCCCATTCCAAATAAAGAATAATTTTCTTCATACTAGCCATCCAGCTTTTCCTTTAAGAGACTGTTTATTACAGCCGGATTGCCTTTACCTTGTGTTTGTTTCATCATCTGACCCACAAAAAAACCAATCACTTTTGTTTTACCTGCACGATATTGTTCTACCTGTTCCGGATTTGCCGCAAGCAGTTCGTCTACAATCCGGCCCAGTTCTACTGAATCAGAAACTTGCTTCAAGCCTTTTTCTTCAATAATTTCCTCCGGAGTCCTTGCTGAAGCAAGCATTTCCTCAAAAACAGTTTTTGCAATCTTGCTGCTGATTTCACCGCTATCGATGATTTTTGTCAAAGCTGCTAAATGTTCCGGAGACAAATCAATTTCCTTGAGTGATTTTCCGGATTCATTCATCACACGTGTCAAATCACCGATGATCCAGTTACAGGCAAGTTTTGGCGCTGCTCCATATGTCAAAACTTTTTCAAAATATTCAGACATTCTCCTGTCTGCAGAAAGCACTTCCGCATCGTATTCGCTTAGTCCGTGTTCTTCCATAAAACGCGGTCTTTTTGCGTCAGGAAGTTCTGGAAGATTTTTGCGGAAAGTTTCAATCAGTTCCGGAGCAAGGTGTACCAGCGGTAAATCAGGATCCGGGAAATAGCGGTATTCATCAGCTTCTTCTTTGGAACGCATACTGAAGGTGACTTTACGGCCGGTATCCCAGAGTCGAGTTTCCTGCACAATTTGTTTCCCATCTAAAATTTCTTCACGCTGACGTCCAATTTCGTAAACCACAGCCTGTTGAACGAAGCGGAATGAATTTAGATTTTTAGTTTCTGTACGTGTCCCAAATTCTTCCTGCCCGACTGGACGCAGTGACACATTTGCGTCACAACGTAAATGTCCTTTTTCCATGTCTCCATCAGTAACACCAATTGTGGTGGCAATTGCATGGATTTTTTCCATATAGGCTTTGGCTTCTTCTGCAGAACGTACGTCCGGTTCACTCACAATTTCCACCAAAGGCACTCCAGCACGGTTCAAATCAACCAAACTTTCAGTGCTGCCGTCTGCATGAACCAGTTTCCCTGCATCCTCTTCCATGTGAATACGAGTAATACCAATACGTCTTTTGCCTCTGGATTCAGTTTCAATTTCCAACCATCCGTTTTCGCAAATCGGTCGGTCAAACTGGGAAATCTGATAGGCTTTAGGCAGATCCGGGTAGAAGTAATTTTTTCTGGCAAACTGAGAATCCAGCCGAATATCACAATTCAACGCAAGTCCCAGCTGTGCTGCAAATTCCGGAACCTGACTGTTCAGAACAGGCAGGGCACCTGGCAGACCCAGACAAACCGGACAAGTGTTTGAATTTGGCGGATTACCAAATTCTGTGGAACAACAACAAAATATTTTGGATGCAGTGGCCAGTTGAACGTGAATTTCTAAACCAATTACAGGTTCAAATTGCATTAAAATCTTTTTGATTAAGTTACTAGACAGTCACAAGTTTTATCGTGTCATCCCGAATGTATATGAGGAATCTTATAAGATTTCAGTATTTTCCCAGATCTCGCCCTTCGGTCGAGATGACATATCGCAGTCAAAAATATAAGTATCTTTCGTGAATTCATAATTCACGATTTAAGTTATAAAACAGAGCCCTTTTTTTGTTTGGCTTCCAGTAAGGTTTTGAGTTCATCCTCACTAAACAAATCAGAGAATCCATTCCCTGGGAAACGTAATGCCCAGTGATAAACATTCTGCAGCATTTGTTTATTATCAACAACAGAGGCTTCTTTGAGAACCAGGTCAAATTCTGAATTTATTAATTTTGACAATTTATCATAGAAACGTTCCAGAATAGCTGAAGTTCCGCCGCCTTTTCCCCATGCCTCCTGATACCAGGCCATTGAATTCAGTTTTATTGTTCTTGTACGGGGGTATCCGGAACACATCAAATTCCAGGGATCACCACGCTCCTGATCGCCCGCTGAGCGGAAATCCGAGCGCAAAATAACGGCTGGTATGTCGAGTGCCTTGGCAAATAAAAACTCAATTACCGTTCCCGAATCAAGCTCAGTGCCGTCAAAATTTAGCAGGATCAAATCTGCTTTTACTACCTCACTCAAATCATTATTGCGGATGTCAATGGAGCGGTTCGTACTTTGTTCCAGATGCTGCGGAACGACGCATACAAAACGCCCTGCGGAATTCTTTTCGATAGCCTCAGACAGCAGTAGATTGCCGATTAAGTCCTTATGATTAAACAAATCGCCTGCAAAATAAATCGAATATTTTTGTGACATTAAAGCTATTTTAGTGGAAGAATCAGATAAAAAATTGTTTTGTCTACGAAGCTTTTTTCAGCAAATCCGGAACTTCCTGCCAATGAGAGAATGGGGTGGCATAACGGTCCATCCCCTTTGTGTAGGGGTGCCAGTCAGGGTAAATCACATAAAGTCCGGCGCTACAAAAAGATTCTATCAATTCCGGACGGTCTTCAATCATTACATCAGGCTGAATTTCCCCGACAATAATTTGCTCTTTGCGCAAATCACCAACACACTGCAGAGTTGTGTAATTCACAGATTTCAAATTTTCCGCACGTTTTTGAGTTTGTTCCGGTTCCAAAGCAGTCACAAGATGCAATTCGTGGCGGCTTGCCAACAAATTCAATATTTCCAGCGAGCCGTCAATATACTTTAAATTTCGCAATGAATCTCCAGCGTGAAATCGATCACGCACTTCAAAGTTGTCAGGGAAATTCCGGATGACACCATAAAGTTCCGGATCATGGGTGTAGGGAATTTTTTCTCTTTGCGTGAATTCAATAAAACCTCGAATGTAATCCAGGATTACTCCATCTACATCGGAACAAATTTTCATCTGTGTCTGGACCTTTCAAAAATAATTCAGTCAATCAGTAGCTTGACAGAAAAAGACTCCCCAATCAAGATTCCTTGTCTTCTTCCAGCACAATCGAAACGGAATTAATACAATAACGCAAACCTGTTGGTGCAGGACCATCTTCAAAAACATGTCCTAAATGTGCGTCACACTGCCTGCAAACTACTTCTGTTCTCTGCATGGACAGACTCTGGTCTTCCTGTGTACTCACATTGTCATCACCAAGTACATCCGTAAAACTCGGCCAGCCGCTTCCGGAATCGAATTTTGTTTCCGACAGAAACAAGGCATTGCCGCAACACAAACAATGGTATGTGCCCCTGGTTTTAGTCTCCACATACTCTCCGCTGAAAGGTCGTTCTGTACCTTTTTTTCTACAGATTTCGAATTGTTCAGGAGTCAGTTGCTCTTTCCACTCCGCCTCAGTTTTGGATTTAAAGTCAGTCAAGTTTATTTATCATTAATTGTTCAACAATACTTTTCTTGTACTTAATATTACTCAAAACTATTTTTTTAATACTCAGAGCTGTTAATTGATTTTCAAAATATAAAGTCCCTAGGTTAGCATGATACTTGTAATTAATTCAATAATAATGCAGAATGATCCCTCCCTGCCGCAGGATTTAGTGTTTTTTAGTTGCAAAGATGAGTCAGTGGTTACAAATCGTTACACTCCAGAAATGATTTAAGCTTTAAATTTAGCTAAACTGGGTTATGCTTTGAGCTGTATTGTTTACTTCCTGTAATTCTGTTTTACTCTTACCTACAAAAGTTGTCTTTGAAAAATTTAATAAAAACACAAATTCTTTTAACCTTGTTCTGCTTCGTCTGGATGGGTTTTGCTCAGGCTCAAAACCAAACTTCTTATACAGAGGAAACTGCAAAGTTACTTGAACAAGTAAACTTGAAAACGATTGACGGCCGTGAAATGGCGGAAGTGCCCCTCAAACTGGTTTTGCAGCTGGCAATTGATCGCAGTGTTTCGCTGCAAATATCATCACTTGGCAATCAAGAGGCACTTCATGCAGTCACTGCAGCACAAGAAAGAAACACGCCCAGCTTGACAACAAGTTTTGGTTACTCTAATAATCCGTCATTCACCTCTCAACTATCCGGAAGCAGTACCAGCAGTTTGTCTTTTTCTTCGGGCTACAGCCTGAGAACAGATAGCGGGCTGACTTATGGCCTGACTTATGCTGAAAAAAACAATAAATCCACAGTTCTCTCTCGTCTTGAAATGGGAGGTGAGGTTACAACTGGAACTACTGGAGATGCGTTTAGTACTTCAAGTTTAACAAGCTCAGTTTCTATTCCATTTTTTCAGGACTCTGGTACTGAATTCAACGAATTACCTGTACGTCTGGCAGAAATTGGTGTTACAAGAGGTCAGTTGAATTCAAAGCAAACTGAATTGTCCCTGCTTAAACAGGTTGCTTCAATTTATTGGGATTTGGTTGGATTATTAGAGACAATTGAGGTTAAAAAGAAAGCAGTAGAACTTTCTGAAAAACTTTTACGCGACAATCAGGCCAGGCTGGAAACAGGGGTCCTGAATTCAACTGAAGTCCGGACTACAGAAACTCAACTGATGCGTAATCGACAAAGTTTACTCTCTTCACGTTTGGATGCCCTGCGTATAGAAGATCAAGTTCGTGCTGCACTAAATTTGAAAAATTTGCCTGTGGGGCTTTTTCCTTCAGACAAACCTAAAACTCAATTTGCTGTTCCGGAAAACGTTTCCGTGCTGTTGGAAAAAATCTATTCGAACGACTCGCAAATTGGTTTGACTCAGGCCTCTTTGGAGCAAAATAGTTATCAGTTGGAACAGGAACTGAACAAACAAAAAACTAATATGGATTTGAGTTTGTCATATATTTTAAATGGTTACAGCAAAGGGTTTTTTGGCAGCACTGCAGATTTCAGCAAAAGCAAGCTCCATGGAATGAGTGCAACTTTAACATGGAAAGTCCCGTTAGGCGATCAGGCTACTGTTGAAAATATCCAGCGTAAACGTCTTGATCAGGAAAAATTAACTTTGCAGATCAAGGACAGAAAATCTCAACTTGGGTCCAGTTTACATTCGCTTTTGCGTTCCTTGAGATTAATCGAAAAGGAAAAACTGACAGTTGCCGCAGTAAGTAAACTTTCTAAAGATCAGTTGCACATAGAAATTGAGCGCTTCAAGTTGGGAAAAAGTACGAGTTATCGTATTTCCCAGTTTCAACAAGATGTGGTGGAAGCACAGCAGCAAGAAATTCTCGTCAGGATTCGTCAAGAAAAAATCCGGGTTGAATTACTTGCTTTAACCGGAGAGTTTAATGAAAAATATGAGCTGAACCAGAAGTGATGGATTTGCCACAATTATTAAACCCTTTTAGACGAGTAGAGACCAGAAACATGAATGATGAGAAATCCGCTCATCTTTCACAGTAGATCAATGACTAAATCAGCAAAAAAGGTATTAATATGTATAACTATTTAAAGAACTGCAAAATAATTATTGGTGTTTTCATAATTTGGCCGTTTTTCAGCTTGGCAACATCCCATGGTGCTGAGCTTTCAGGATCATTCAAAACACCAATTTCTTTAACAGGAATAATCGAGCCTGCAATAATATTGAAGGTACAATCCAGTGTGGGAGGAAGAGTAGAAGTTCTTCATGTTAAAGAAAATCAGCATGTCCCCAAAAACCAGCTTTTGCTGACTCTCAATAATGATACACAGAAACGGCAACTGGAATTAACCCTTCTGCAGCACAAAGTTAATGAAAACAATGTAATTGATCGCAAACGTCAATTGAAACTGGCGAACGTGCAGATAAAGGTAGATGAAAATAATGTAAAAGACCGCAAGAATCAACTTGAAGTAAGCAGGAACAATGTCAAAGATTTGGAGGCAAGTTTGAAAGACATTATACGTCGGCTGAAAGATGAAGAGACTTTATTCGAACAAGGTTCGTCTACTCGTTCGCAATTGGACGTACTGCAGCTGCAGTACCTCAAAGGAGAAATTGCATTAAAAAATTCTATACTTGGATTAGAGCGTGCCATACTAAATGTGGACAATACCATTCTGAGCCTTGAACGATCCAGAGAAGATATACAGGGTTCCGAACTTAGTGTGGAGAATGCGGTTATAGCAGTAGAGCGTTCTAGGTATGACGTAGAACTTAGTGAAGATGCTCTTGAAGACACTCTGATCAAAGCAAAAATTGGCGGCATAATTACTGCGAAATCATTCCAGGAAGGAGAAGTGATAACCGCAGGTGCAGTTCTTTTTCAAATCATCGACATCAAACAGGTTGAAATCAAGATTCAATTAGGAGAGGGAGATTTGCCGATGATTAGTGAGGGGCAGGCTGTTGTTTTTACCACACCAGGTTATCGTGACATAGAATTTTCAGGAATCATTGAGCGCATCTCCTGGACAGCGGATCCGGAAACAGGGCGGTTCCCTCTGTACGTCAAAGCTACTAATCCCGGTCTCAAATTAAGAGCGGGGATGAGTGCCAAAGTTTATTTGCTGAGACAAAAATAGTTAGGCCGTATTTTATACGACTAACTGTTGCCGGATAATCGAAGTCAGGGCCCGAACCCATTCAGGATGGTTGTTAAGCGAAGGTACAAGTATTAACTCCTCTCCTCCGTATTCTTTGAAATGTTCTGCGGAACTAATACCAATTTCCTCTATTGTTTCCAAGCAATCTGCTACAAATGAAGGACAGAAAACAACAACACGCTTCATGCCTTTTTCGGCAAGTTCCTTCAGGTATGGATCAGTATATGGTTTGACCCACTCATCGCGACCTAAGCGAGATTGAAAACTTACCGAC
>Ga0208064_100166_pt1 | contig 13822 bp, 10 predicted proteins | sample DeeseametaMP0145_FD_184220 | JGI IMG/M metagenome (GOLD analysis project Ga0208064, IMG submission 184220) | Marine microbial communities from the Deep Atlantic Ocean - MP0145 (SPAdes) | ecosystem: Environmental > Aquatic > Marine > Oceanic | place: West of Cape Verde, Atlantic Ocean | collected...
TTTTAAATAAGAGAACTTTAATGTTTTAAACTCTGATTCGTCTAAAATGTTAACATATGATTAGGTAATATCATGAAAAAAACTATTTTAACTGCTTTTACAGCAGCCAGCCTGCTTCTTTGCAGCACTTCGGCATTTGCAGAACTTTTTTCTGTAAGCGCTGGAGTCCCGTTTTCGCATTCGTTTGCCAATACAGAAGTTGAGTCGGATGGAGTAAGTGGTTTTTTCCTTGCTGCCAAACTACCGATAATGGTTGGAGTAGGGATCGAAAGTTACAAAACTAAACTTAAAAATTCTACTACAATCTTGGCAACTTCAATGTATGATATTTTCTATCAGCTTCCTATTCCTATCGTCAACCTGACACTTGGATTAGGAATGGGCTCAACTGAGCTACAGTGCGTAGGTTGTTCAACATTTGATAAAGGGAGTGCAGCCCAGTGGTATACCAGCGTGGGTATACCATTTTTGCCATTCTTTGATGTACATCTCAGCTTACGCAGAGTTTCCACAAAAATAAAAACTAACGCGGCTTCTGAAGGTACGCCCAAAGGAACTGAGTACGACGTGGGTGGTACTGTGGCTGGAATTGGTATAGCATTTGGTTTCTAAATAAGTGATCTGCTCTGCATGTTAAACAGGACAAAATATTTCCGCAAACTGTGTCTTTCAGGTTCTTTTCTTGTAGGTCTGATCAGCCTGTCAAGCATTGCTAATGCACAGTTCATCGGCATAAACGTTGATTATGGCATCGGTTATTCTGCGGCCCCCGGTAAAGTAGACGGGTTCTCTGTCGGAATTTCACATCCTGCACCTTTTATCCCAAATATTGGATTTTCATCTGTCAGCTTCAGCGAGAAAGAATCCATAACTGACCCCTCTGATAATACTTCATCTGTCTCCCTGGTCACAACGACTACAATCGAGACTATAAATTTTTTCTACAACGTTCCATTTCCCGTTGTTACAATTACTGTGGGTTTTGGTGGCGGTTCACAGAACCTAGGCACAGGGGTGGAGACAATAACAACAATTGACCAAGTAACTAGTAACTTGAAAACCTCTGTGTCAGAAGTATTTTTTCACATTGGACTCCCTTTTTGGAACACAGTTGAGTTTCATCTTGGCTACCACCTCATGTCTTTTAGTAGCATTAACATAACCAAAAGCGTTAATTTCCAAGGGAAGAATTACCCTACTGTTAGAAAGAGCTATTCTGGTGGAATGACCACAATCGGAGTTCAAGTTGCATTTTGATGTTTTCCTCACCGTTTCCTGAGTTCATCAGTTTTTTCTGTGAACACCTGTCCTCATCACCCGATTTTCTCCTTCATCCGGAAGAAGAAGTAATTTCAGCTTCTTTTGGTTCTTCAAAAAGACGTGCCGAGTTTTCTCTGGGCCGCTACTGTGCCCGAAGAGCACTGTCAAAATTCGAACTGGAATCTGTACCCATTCTAAGAAAAACTGAAAGCAGGGAGCCCTACTGGCCGAAATCAGTCAGGGGCAGTATCACTCACTCTGAAGGTTTTGCTGCTGCGGCTGTAGGGTTGGCAAAAGATGTGTCTGGTATTGGAATAGATCTGGAAAGTTTGTCCAGAGTAGTTGATTTTAATATCAGGAGACATGTCTGTGTGGATAAAGAACGGGAGTTTCTGGAGTCTCTGCCTACTGAGCAGGCAAACCGTTATCTTCGAATTATATTTTCGGCTAAAGAGTCAATCTTCAAATGCTTTTTCCCGATTTCGCAAACCTCCCTTTATTTTCAGGATGCAGAAATAATAATTGATGACAAAAATTCCGAATTTTCTTTTTTACTCTCAAAAGCATGTACTGGTATTACGTCTGCAGGTTTTCAACATTCCGGCAGGTTCTCAATAAAAGATGATCTGCTACTGACATCACTTTATATTTAAAACCTTGTTTTATCAGGCTATTGTGGATTAACAAATTTATCCACATCTAACTGACTGCTAACAGTTATCAACATGTTGTCAACATTTAATCAAATATTTTACCTGTAAAAAATCAACTTATTGCGGTCAGATGTTTGTTACTGATTAGTTATCAACAACTAACCAACAATTCGTGTTGGGTTTTTTCTTTAATTTTGATAAATTATTGTTTGTCAACATTCTGACAACAAGTTGTCAACATATAAAAATCAGGTAAAAATTCTTATAATTCAAAAAGTTATTCACTTGCCAACAAGTTGTCAACAAACCTACTACTACTAATAATTAAATATGGAAATTAATTTAAAAAGAGAAGCATTCAGTAGTACTCTGCAAAACATCAATTCTGTTGTTGACAAAAGTACAAGTTCAAACAAACCAATCCTGTCTAATTTCGTTATCAGGACCATGGAGGGAGAAGTCTCAAAGGTTGAGTTTTCGTCGACTGATTATGAGCTTTCTCTTGTTGAGCAGGTGGAAGCAGAAATCACAGAACCAGGCAGTATCTGCGTCAATGCAAAAAAAGTATTCGATATAGTCAAAGAACTTCAGGGCGAGGATGTAAAGATTCGTTCTACAGAACAACTGTGGATTCATATTACCTGTGGTTCTTCTGAGATGCGTCTTCCTTCGGTTGAAGTCGGCTTATACCCACAAACAGTACTGGAAGACCTTCCTCAATCTGTGACGATATCTGTGGATGATTTGAAGCAGTGTATTGACATGACACTGTTTGCTGCAATTACCAACGAGTCTCGACGAAACCTGATGGGTGTTTGTCTCAGTTCTACGAGTGACCAGCAAACCCGCTGGCTTTCCACTGACGGTCATCGATTAGCACAAATTCTCAAATCAGTCGATGATCTGAATTTTAGTGAAGATAAGGAAGTTATCGTTCCCAGAAAAGCTTTGACTGAAGTACGACGGGCAGCAGATCTTTTTGGTCAGACAGTGGTAATTTCTTTCGATGAACGTGTTATGCAGTTTACCGGCGGCAGGATCAGTTTCAAGACAAGGTTGATTGAAGGAAAATTTCCAAACTGCGATCCTATCATTCCCAAAGACAACACAATGGAAATTATTGTGAACCGTGAAAGTTTTATCAATTCACTGAGAATTGTCTCTTCAATCAGTTCAGAAAAACTAAGACCAGTGAAACTTCTTATCTCTCAGGGGGTTTTGAAACTGGAAAGTGAGAAAGCAGATTATGGAGAAGTGGTAGATGAAATAGAAATCGGCTACGAAGGTGATCCTTTTCAAATTGGTTTTAACTCCAGATATCTGTTGGATGTTTTAATTGTGATTGAAAGTGAAGATATAAAGCTAGAGTGTAAAAACTCGATGAGTCCCACCATCATCAAATCCACTGTTGATGAATCCTTTTTGTCAGTAATTATGCCATTGAGAGTCGAATGGTAGCTGGACGGTTTTCGTTTTACTGTTCCTGATCACTTGTTGACTGTCGACAGTCAACCGTCAACCGCAAATGATTGTACATGATCATCCGCAACATTGAGGTATCTCAATTTCGCAACTACGGTAGATGTACGACAAAACTTTCTCCGGAAATAAACTGGATTTACGGTGCAAACGGCCAGGGTAAAACGAACCTGGTTGAGGCAGTATTTTACCTTTGTAACTTAGAATCATTTCGCACAACAAAGCCGTCTCTGCTGCTGCAGGAAAAAAAGTCAGAGGCAGTTCTTCAGGCTAAGGTAGAACGAAAAAAAGTTCTGCATCTTGTTCGTGTCAATATCACAAAAAAAGGTCGACAGGTTTTTTTAGATCACAAACCTTCCCGCCGGGTTTCTGAATATATTTTTTCTTTCATGGCACTGTCTTTCACTCCGGAAGATGTTAATCTTTTCCGAAGTGTTCCACAGGAGCGCCGCAAGTTTTTTAACAGGATTATGGCTTTCAATGATCCTCTCTATTTTAATAATATTCAGGAATATTCAAAAATTATTTCCCAAAAAAATGCTTTATTGAGACAGGGAAAAATTGAACAAATCCAACTATGGAATGAAATGCTGGCAAAGTCTGCAGTTCAGTTAATGAAGCATAGAAACAGTTATGTAGAGCAGGTTAATCAACATTTGAATGATATTTTCAAAGATATTTCCGGTCGCACAGAAACATTGAAGCTGATTTATAAACCGTCTTTGAATTCAGCTGATTATGAAGAGAAGAATTGTCTTCAGCAACTTGAAAAAAGTCTGTCAAGAGACCTGCAGTACGGCTTTGCTGTACTTGGTCCGCACAGGGATGAGTACCATTTGATGATGGACGGAAAAAAAGACAGAGATTTTTTTTCGCAGGGAGAGTTCAGGATTACTAATTTGTCTTTAAAAATGACGATAAATCGTTTATTCTATGAGGGATATCAATTTTATCCGGTTTTGATTTTTGATGATCTTTTTTCAGAATTGGATGATGAGGTGATAAAAAATGTTTTTCAATATTTTTTAACACTTAAGAATCAAATTTTTATTACCTCTACCTCTGAACCATCTGGATCCCTGACAGTAAAAAAATTTAATATTGTCAAGGGAGAGTTGGTTTGACAACACAGTTGAAGTTTGAGACTTCGACTGCTTCACGAAAGAACAAAATGCCAGAAATTGAAACTGTGGATAAATCGACTTACAACGAATCTGATATAACCGTACTGCAGGGCCTGGAAGCCGTTCGCCTGCGTCCGGGAATGTATATTGGAGGAGTGGATAGTACAGCACTTCATCATCTGGTTTTTGAAGTTGTAGATAACAGTGTTGATGAAGCTTTAGCAGGTTATTGTTCTGAGATTCACGTTATAATCAATTCCGACGGAAGTCTTTCAGTAGAAGATGACGGCAGGGGAATTCCTGTTGGAATACACGAAGAGGAAGGAATTCCGGCAGTTGAACTGATTTTGACCCGTCTTCATTCCGGAGGAAAGTTTGATAACAGCAACTACAAGGTTTCCGGAGGACTGAATGGAGTTGGTGCATCGGTTGTGAATGCGCTTTCTGGTAAAATGATTGCTGAAATACACCGCGAAGGATTTCTGTGGAAGCAGGAATATCAGCAGGGAATAACTGCAAGTTCCCTTGAACAAATTGAGGAAAGCAAAAAAACCGGGACCCATATTACGTTCTGGCCGGATAAGACTATTTTTGATAATGTAGATTTTAATTTTGAAATATTAGCTCATCGTCTCAGGGAATTGGCCTTTTTGAATAAGGGAATTTTAATTTCAATCAGGGACAACCGCTCTGACCGGTTTCAGGAATTTAAATATGAAGGTGGAATTGCAGCATTCATAGAGCACATCAACGAAAATAAAAATGTTCTGCATGAATCTCCGGTTTATTTCTCCGGTAAATCTGAAGATGTTGAGATCGAAGTTGCTTTTCAGTACAACGATAGTTATACCGAGCGAATATATTCTTTTGTTAATAATATAAATACAGTGGATGGCGGAACTCATCTGACAGGATTTAAAGGAGCTCTTACCCGCACTTTGAACAGCTACATGAGTGCCAATAAAATTACTAATGATTTAGAAGAGAATTTAACGGGCGAAGATGTCAGGGAAGGAATGGCGGCAGTGATAAGTACCCGTGTTACCAATCCTCAGTTTGAGTCGCAGAAAAAAATAAAATTGACCAATGTTGAAATTAAGGGAAAAGTTGAAACCCTGGTTTCAGAATATCTGGGTGCACATCTGGAGGAGAATCCTGCTGTTGCAAAAAAGATTGTTGCTAAAGCCATTGATGCACAACGAGCCAGGCTTGCTGCAAAAAAAGCACGAGAAATTACCCGCAGAAAAAATGTACTTGAGTTCAGTACTCTTCCAGGAAAACTGGCTGACTGTCAGGAATCTGATCCGGCATTGAGTGAATTGTTTCTGGTTGAGGGTGATTCTGCAGGAGGCTCGGCAAAGCAGGGGCGTGACCGCAAAAACCAGGCTATTCTGCCTCTCAAAGGTAAAATATTGAATGTGGAAAAGGCCCGTTTTGATAAGATGCTTTCCCATGAAGAAATAAAATCCATGATCACTGCAATGGGAACAGGTATTGGGAAAGAAGAGTTTGATCTTGAAAAAATACGTTACCATAAAATCATTATCATGACAGATGCAGATGTTGATGGCCTCCACATTTTGACTTTGATACTAACTTTTTTCTACCGGCAAATGCCTGAAATTATTGAAAATGGCTATCTTTATATTGCACAGCCGCCTTTGTACAGGGCAAAAAAAGGTCGTTCCAGTTTTTATGCCAAGAATGAAAATGAATTGACAGAACGGCTGGTGCGCGCTTCCAGTGAAACTCTAAGTCTCACTTCTGAAAAAGGAACAACAATCAGTGGAGAAGATCTTTTTCAGACTGCACTTAAAATCAGGCTTTACAGAACCCATTATGGCCGCTTGTGCTTTAACCCCAATCTAACTCTTTTGATCAATCTCCTGCTCAAGCATGAAATTGAGATTGATCTTGGAGGTGCAGAGCACATCCTCAACTGTATTGACAACTTGAAGAATAGCTATCCGGACTACAAACTGACTGTTGATCCGGAAAAACAAGGAAGTAATGTTCTAATCCAGGTTAATGATACACAAATTGAGCTGTCTCTGAATTTATTGGAAAACCTTAGCGCATATGATTATTCCCAATTGTTACAGGAACATTTGAACCTCAAGACGGCACTTGGAGAAAATGGAGTGGTACTGACTGAAGAAAATGAAGGTGAGAGTCACTCTATCCAGACATGGTCTCAGGTGTTGGAATTTATGGTTAGTTTTGGCAAGAAAGGCATGTACATTCAGCGTTACAAAGGATTGGGTGAAATGAATCCGGAGCAGCTATGGGAGACAACACTTGATCCGACAATCAGAACACTTAAAAAAGTGAAAGTTGAAGATATTGTTGAATCAGACGGAATTTTCACCATTCTGATGGGCGATCAAGTTGAGCCACGCCGAAACTTCATTGTGGAAAACGCACTTCGAGTGAAGAATTTGGATGTTTGAAATTATTGCACCAATTCCATGTCCAGCCCCCATTCCGTTGTCGCCATAGTCGGGCGTCCAAATGTAGGAAAATCAACATTATTCAATCGCCTTGTCGGGCGACGTTCTGCCATTGTAGAAAAGAATCCGGGTGTAACACGTGATCGCAATTCCGGAATTTCAAAATATCACGGTTTTCAGTTTATTGCAGTTGATACAGGTGGATTTGAACCAGTTGCAGAAAGCTCATTGGTTCAGAAAATGGCAATACAGGCACGTCTGGCTGTTGAAGAGGCAGATTGTGTTTTGTTTGTTGTAAATGCACTGGAAGGCTGGACTCCGGCAGACAGTGAAATATACAGGACATTGGTGAAAGCAGAAACTCCCTTGTTTGTTGTTGTCAACAAAGCCGATAACCCCCGTCTGGAAGAAGAAAGTTTTGAGTTTCATCAGCTTGGAGTAGAAAATATTTATCCAATTTCTGCTGAGCACAACCGTGGAATAGAAGGACTTTTGGAAGAAGTAGATCAGCTGATTCCACTGAAAATAAAAGAAAAAGAAGACTACAATGAAGATCTAAGCCGCTCTGATGCTCCTATTGCAGTTGCGGTTATTGGTAAACCAAATGCAGGAAAATCGTCGATTGTAAATGCACTTCTCCGGAAGGAGCGGATGATTGTGGATCCGGTTTCAGGAACAACCCGTGATCCGGTTGACAGTCAGTGCAGTTTTGAAGGCCGGGATATTTTGCTGGTTGATACTGCAGGAATTCGTCGACGCGGCAAGGTCAGTCGGAAGATTGAAACATTCAGTATTGTTTCTGCACTCAAATCAATAGAACGTGCGGATGTAACCCTTTTGATTATTGATGCAGAAGAAGGGGTAACAGAGCAAGTTACCAAGATTGCCGGCTATGCCAATGAGCGTAGAAAATCACTGGTGATTGTGATGAACAAATGGGATCTGGTCAAAAAAGACGGCATAACCCAAAAGGAAGTCAAAGAAGAAGTTTACGATAGTTTGGGTTTTATCAACTTTGCACCGGTTATTTTTGTCAGTGCGGTGACTGGACAGCGCGTTACTCAAATTTTTGAAAACATTCTGCGGGTTCATGAGCAGTACGTCCGGCGGATTCAAACTTCAGATTTGAATACAATTCTTCAGCTGATTGTCAACCAACATCCGCCTCCATCAAAATCGGGCCGGCCGACCAAGGTTTTTTATGGTAATCAGGTCAGTGTTGCCCCGCCGACTTTTGTCTTCATGACCAATAATCCCGAAAAAACAAACTTTGCTTACGAGCGCTATGTTTCCAACCAGTTCCGCTTTCATTTTGGTTTTGAAGGTACTCCTTTGAATTTTATCTGGCGCAAGAAAAAATCGACTCACAGTAAAAAACCTGGAAAACGCAGCTGAAAAAGATATCCAAGATCAGTATTTTTGCCTGATTTTCAGACTGACAGTTGAAAACTGACAGCTAAATCCATGGCCATTCCAAATTTCCTGAAACCCTGGTAAAATTGTGCTGGTTGAATTTTCTTTCATAACCTGATTGTCAGGCAAAGTGTACGTCGGTAAAACGGCTGCGCAGCTTGATAACTTCATCTTTGACTATTTTTCCTTGCAGTCCGGCTTTCATCAAATCAGCCAGCTCACCCATTTCATCTTCTTTCATGCCGTAGCGTGTCATTTCCTGCACACCAATTCGCAAACCGGTTGGATTTTTTGCATCCTTGTCGCCAGGCAGCATGTTGTAGTTGGTGATGATGTTGTTTTTATCAGAGAGTGAGCGGGCAAGCTCTTTGGCAATTCCAAAATTGGTTACGTTTATTGCCAACTGGTGACTTTCGGTAAAACCGAATTCTTTGGCTTCCACATTCACCCCTTCATCAGTCAGAGCCTTCGCTAAAGCTTTGGCATTAGTTATTGTTTGAGCAGCATATTCCCGGCCGAACTCAGCCATTTCCCGGATTGCTATCAGCATTCCCGGCAGAGTGTGCAGATGGTGACTGCTGGAAGAACCAGGCATTACGCCCCTGTCTACACTGGTCCACCATTTCATTTCCTGTTCAGTGGCCATGTTGCCTAAAATTACTCCACGCTGTGGCCCAGGGAAAGTTTTATGTGTACTTCCATTAATGAAATGCGCGCCTTCCTCAAATGGATTTTGGAATTGACCACCGAGGATCAGACCAAGAACGTGAGCACCGTCATAAAGAAGAGGAATATTTTTTGCCCGGCAGACTTCTGCAATTTGTTTTACAGGTTCCGGAAAGAGGAACAGGCTTTTGCCAAGAATAACCATATTCGGAGAAGTTTGCTCCACCAGGTCAACGCATTTTGGTACATCAAGATGATATCCGTCTTCAGTTGCAGGCCAGAAATGCAATGAGATGGAGTTTTCACGTCCCGGAGTGAGTACTTTTCCTCGAACCTGAATTCTTCTTCCCACCACGCCAACCGGGTTATGGCTGATATGTCCGCCGATGTCGATAGAATTTACAAGCACAGTATCACCACCACGCAAAATACCAAGAGCCACAGCGGTATTAGCAGCATTTCCACTGAGCGGGCGAACATCAGCCTGCAGACATTTTGCCAGCTGGATGATTTCACGAGTGGTCATGCTTTCAATTTGATCGATGTAGCGGGTACCTTCGTAATATCGGTTGTCTTGCTGTGCAGTATTTGGGTGTCCTTCTGCATAACGTCCCATGAAATCGTTGGACTCTATTTGTTTGACTGCATCCGACTGAACATTTTCGCTGGCAATCAGGTTGATGGCTTCTTTGCCGCGCCATTGATTCTGGCTGTTGACGATGTCCAGGACATCAGAAATATTTACACTCATTTTTTCCTTGAAGATTAATTAAAAAAGGGGAGACTGATTCCTCAATATTCCGGAAAATACTCCAGTTTGGCACCAGACTCACGAATGGCCTCCTGTTCCGGAAGAAGTTGTTTTTCGAAATGTTTACCTTTTACAACAATTGTCGGACGGATATTGCGGATTAAGCTGCTTGCATCCGCATCATCAAAAATAATAACCCGGTCCACAGCTTCAATAGCGGAGAGCAACAGGGCGCGCTCCCTTTCATTTAGCAAAGGTGGGTGTCCTTTTTGTTTGGTGATGCTCCTGTCACTATTGATAGCTACGACATTAAAGCCTTTAAGAGTATTGAGTTGATGCAGGAATTTCAGGTGCCCTGCAGAAATTTCGTCAAAATATCCATTTGTGAAAACAACCGGAATTTCTTGCGGCAAGTTGCGGTACAGTTTTTCCTGAGTCACGATTTTCGCAGAAGTTTCTCCGTAATCAAAACGCTGCAGCAATTCATTTTTTGTAAATGAAACGACACCTACATGTTGTATTTCCATGCCTGCAGCAAGTTGAGCCCAATAAGCGGCCTGCTCAATCTTTGCCTGTCCGGCAAGCATAAACGTGAGCATGCTGCTGACCATGTCTCCGGCTCCAACAACATCAAAAACTTCCTGAGTTTCTGCTTCAAGGAAGTTATAATCCTCTGGATTGTGGAAAAGTAGTAAACCGTCCCGATCAAGGCTGATAACCAGATATTCCACATTTACTTCAGCTTTCAACTGCTCTGCAGCCTTGAGGACATCATTTTGGTCTTTAAGAGCAAATCCGACTGCTGCTTCAGTTTCCTTGCGGTTTGGTTTAATGAGGGTGAAATCCTGATAAATGTAGTAGTTTGTAGTACGTCGAGGATCGCCCACAATCGGAACTCCGTGTTTTTTTCCACAAGCCGCAATTGTTTTTAGACTTTCAGTACTGAGTAAACCCTTTCCGTAGTCAGAAACAATGACTGCGTGGCTTTTTGGAATTGTTTGTTCCAAATAATCAGTTAGCTGTTTTTGCGGTACAAGCTTTTCCGGATCCGGATCAATATCCATCCGGAGCAAATGGGTTTGTCCGGCAATCATACGGTGCTTGAGGCAGCTTTTATAATTTTCAGAAATGATTACACCTGAATGATCAACACCGTTTTCCGCAAGCAGTTTACGGATGCATTCGCCGGTTTCATCTTTTCCGGTGACTCCGCAAACGAGAACTTCTGCACCCAAAGTGGTCAGATTCATCACTACATTACCTGCCCCGCCTAAGCGCCGGTCTTCCCGGAGCACCTGCATTACAGGAATTGGCGCCTCCGGAGATATTCTATCCACTTTACCCCACGAATAATAGTCCAGCATCAGGTCTCCTACAACGAGGATGCGTGGAGATTTTATTTTCTCCAGAGATTGGCGGAGGTCTCCTTCGCTCATAATGATTAGTTTTGGCTTAAGTATTTTTCTAATGCCTGTTGGAAAGCATCATAGGGTTGTGCGCCGGAAAGTACTTCACCCTGAATTTCTCCGGACTTTGGATTGAAGAGGCCAACAAAAAAACCTGGAGTTCCGGTAATGCCAAGATTAGCTCCATCTTTCATGTCCTGATCAACTAGTCCACGGTATTTCTCGTTATCGAGGCACTCGTCGAATTTAACAGGGTATTTTACTTTTATTTCTCTGGCATATTTTTTCAGTTCTTCCTTATCTTGTGCCTTTTGACGTGAGTAGAGTATCCTGTGAATTTCTTCAAATTTGCCCTGTTCCCGGGCACATTCCGACGCAATTGCCGCTTCGTCGGCTTCTTTGTGAAAAGCAAGCGGGAAGTGCCGGTATCCGAAAGCCACTCGGTCCTGGTATTTATCGAGGAGTTTACGGATTGTACTCTGTACACGACGGCAAAAAGGACACTGGTAATCCGAATATTCAAGCAGAATGACCGAGGCTTTTTTGTTGCCCCTGAGATAACCGGTTTTTATATTACCTTTCAGCAGAAAATCTGAAGGGGCCTCCAAATTTGAAATAACCCAGCCCTTCTTAAGTGCCAGTGAGTATTGGTTCAACATATGCTGACTCCTAATCTGCTGCTCCAGAAACTGTTTAATCTGCGGCCGGATCTGTTCCAAGGTTCCTCGTTCCTGCAGATCATTTTGTTCATAAACTGTAATGATTTCTTTGAGTGTCACTTTTCTTTCTGGAGTCAAGATTATTTCCTGATGTTTTGCAGCCAATTTTTCCAGAGCATATTCCATCAACCGGACACTCAGATGCTGATACAGCTGCAGACTAAGGTCATTTGCTTTTTTGTTGCGCACATCTTCAAAAGTCACCGGTTTTCCATCAACCAAGCCTAAAACCGGGTTGGGATGAAAGACTGTACCTGCAGGAGCAGCACTGGAAGTTTGTGCAATTGCAGTAAAATAAGCGCTAAAAATGAGGATGAGTGAGATTAGATACTTGAATAATTTTGCAGTTATCATGTAATTTATCTCTTATTTAATTTAGAAAGTTGGGTGAAAAATCGGTTAAAATTTCATTGGGGTTCGACATTCCCATCAGACAGATCAAGTCATCCAAACGGGAGTCCAGGTCTGGAGACTCCAACAGTGTTTGTTTTTCTATTCCGGAAAAATCCAGGTTCATGCTGAGTAAATTAACGAGGTAGTTTGCAGGAATATCTTCTATTTTTTCCCACTCTATTTTCAGCTTATTTCTTTCAGAATATTCTTTGAAGTTTTGATATAAAAGACCAGAATCCTTGGAAAGGCTCAAATCTTCTGTGTCATTTGGAAATGATGAATACTCTACTTTTGCCTGTCTGTATGGAGTGTCTGTTTCCAGTTCCTCCACAATCTTAAAGCGAGATTCTCCGTGGAGTTGTATTAGATAATTCCCTTTTGGCAATTGTTGAGACTGTTCAATTTTTCCTGCACAGCCGATTTCACACAGCTTTTCAGAATCCTGGGTCGCAGGCTGAATTATGCCAATCAGCAAGTCTTCATGCTCCAGGACGTGTTCCACCATCTGTCGGTAACGCGACTCGAATATATGCAGAGGCAGAACTGAACCCGGCAATAAAATCGTTTTATGCAGAGGGAACAAAGGAATAGTATCGATCAGTTTTACAGTAGTCATTAGACCTCAATTGGAAATCGTTGCTGCAGACTGCCTGCAATCCGACTTTCAACATCTACTGCAGTTTGAGGTTGATGCGGCATAGTATTTTTCCAGACTGAACTATTTTCCATACAAAGATATGTTGGAATTTGAGGTGCCAGTTGAGTTACTTTTTGTTGAACATTGCGGAACAAACGCTGACGTATTTTTTTTAAATAACGCATTTTTCCATCCTCTCCAGTGACAAACTCTCCAAGAAAAACCCGGCTGTTTGGAAAACGTTCATCCACAACTGATTTGAGAGAAGAAATGTAGCGCAGAGTACCCAAACTGACCCATGCAATACGATCAGAAGGCACGGCATCAAGTATTTGCTCAACCAGTTCCTGATAACCTTTTTTCCAGTCCGGATAATGGATCATTGGATCAAAATGAAAAGCGACTTTGTATCCTGCGTCTGAGACTTTTTTTGCTGCTTCAAGCCTTTCATTCAGCCGTGCTGTTTTGTGTTCTTCCTTCTCAACGATGGCCTCCGGATTAACCGACCACGATATCACAGTTTTTCCTCCGTGCGGCAGGTCCAGCAAATGATCAACATTACTTGATTTCGTTTTCAGCTCAAGAAGGGCGTTCGGTAGTTTTGCAAAAAAACGGATTACATGCGCCTTGATGCCCAAGATGTGGTCGAGTGCCAGACTGTCGGAATGCTCACCTGTGCCAACACGAAACAAAGTGTCAGGCTGTGCGGCTGTACGCAACCGAACCTGCTCCAGGATTTCTTCCAGATTTGCGTGGACTGTAATAACAGGTTTGTTCAGGAATGCTTGTAGAATACAGTATGTACACTCAAATGGACAGTTTTCTATTAAATCCAGGGTAAAATAATTACAGCAGACAAGCTCATTCGAAA
>Ga0208064_100171_pt1 | contig 13598 bp, 9 predicted proteins | sample DeeseametaMP0145_FD_184220 | JGI IMG/M metagenome (GOLD analysis project Ga0208064, IMG submission 184220) | Marine microbial communities from the Deep Atlantic Ocean - MP0145 (SPAdes) | ecosystem: Environmental > Aquatic > Marine > Oceanic | place: West of Cape Verde, Atlantic Ocean | collected...
ACATTTACTCCTGAACAAATGAGAGATGGATTACCTAAATTGGATGGTTCGTCAATTGTTGGATTTACCAGCATTAATGATTCAGATCTACTTCTAAAGCCAGATCCAAATTCATTTGCAATAATTCCTTGGATGACTGAAAACAAAACTGCTAGACTTCTTTGTGATATTTTTTGGGGAGAGGATAGAGGAAGATTATCTAGAGACCCAAGAGGAATTTCTCAAAAAGCTGAGCAATATATCAAATCTCAGGGATATGATTCTAGTAATTGGGGTCCAGAGGTGGAATTCTTTGTTTTTGATAAGGTACATTGGGATGTTCTAACACCATACAAAGGACAGTCTTATTCAATTGAATCAGTAGAGGCTCCATGGAGTCAAGATGGAGGTGGATATCCAATGGGATTACAAGAAGGATACTATCCTAGTACACCATCAGACACTCTTACACCATACAGAAATGAATGCGTGAATATTTTGAATAATGATTTTGGAATATTATGTGATAATCATCATCATGAAGTTGCAACTGCAGGACAATGTGAGATTGACATCAGATATGATCGCCTGACAAATGCTGCAGATGCTGCGCAAACCTACAAGTATGTTATCAGAAATGTTGCACAGAAATATGGAAAGGTTGCAACAATGATGCCAAAGCCAATTGCAATGGATTCAGGTTCTGGAATGCACGTTAATGTTAGTCTATGGAAAGGAAATGAAAATATATTTTATGATCCAGACGACGAAATTGAATTAAGTCAAACTGGAAGATATTTTTGCGGTGGAATCATTAGTCATGCCAAAGCATTATCAGCAATTTGTAATCCTACTACTAATTCATACCATAGACTTGTACCTGGATATGAGGCTCCAGCATACATTGCATGGAGTTCAGGAAACCGTTCTGCTATTGTTAGAGTTCCAAAACATCTTAAAGGAAAAGGATACTCGTATCTAAAAAGACTAGAGTTTAGAGCTCCTGATCCTTCATCTAATCCATATCTTGTGTTTGCTGCAGTAGCATCAGCTGGATTGGATGGAATCAAAAAGAAGATGGATCCTGGAGATCAAGTACGTGAGGATATTTTTAAGATGACTAAATCAGACAGAGCTAAAAGAGGGATTGGTGTTCTTCCAAAAAGTTTGGGTGAAGCATTAGATGAGTTGGAAAGTGATAGAAAATTCCTTAATCCAATTTATACTAATGATGTAATTGACAAGATTATAGAATTAGAAAGAAGAGATCAACGTGAAATAGCTATTAGACCTCATCCACACGAATTTTATCTATACTTTGATGTTTAGGCTCTTCCAGTGAGCTGAATGATATAGTATAATGAAATTACTATCAAAGTAAATCCGCCTACTAGAAACATCATTCTCTTCTTATCAGATGTTACATGTATGATGGATCTGTATACTATGATTCCACTTGTACCCTCAAAGATTCCTCTTTTCTTTTCAAACTGAGTAGATCTATACAACAAGATCCCACCTGCAAGACCCACAAATAATATCAAAACTCCAATTATTACACCATCATAACTTGTGTTGTTAATCAATGGATAAAATAATCCAGAAAGTAATGCAAAAAATGCAACTAGGTAAATGTACTTGGATCCAGTAAGAATTTTGGATGACGTTTTATTCAATGTTGTTCGTAAATATAATTATAAAATAAGTTTTTGAAAAAATTTTCCAAAATGATTTACATCATTCCACCCATGTCAGGCATTCCACCCATTCCAGGCATACCACCACCCATTCCAGGCATTCCGCCTGGCATACCTCCTTCTCCTCCACCAGGTGGTGGACCACCTGCAGATTTATTGGTAGAAATTACATCATCAATTCTAAGAATCATGCATGCGGCTTCAGCAGCTGCAGATACAACTTGAAGTTTAACAGCAAGTGGCTCAATAATATCACTTGATTTCATATTAGCGATTTTCCCTTTCATAACATCAATTCCAGTCCATTTCTCTCCTTTCTGTTGTTTAGAGCGAAGAGTTGTAAGTGTGTCAATTGGATCCATTCCAGCATTTTCAGAAAGTGTTAATGGAATTGATTCTAAAGCATCAGCAAATTTCTCTGCAGCTAGTTGTTCTCTCCCTTCTAGAGATTTTGCCCAGCTTCTTATTTTTGTTGCAGCAAATGTTTCAGGAGCACCACCACCTGCAACAATTGAGGGGTTTTCCATTACATCTTTTACAACCATTAATGCATCATGAACAGAGCGTTCAACTTCGTCAACTACTCTCTGTGAGCCTCCACGAAGAAGTAAGGTAACTGATTTTGGATGTTTACAGCCTTCGACAAATACCCATTTGTCTTCTTCAATTTTTCTTTCTTCAACAACATCTGCACCACCTAGATCTTTTTCAAAAAGATCATCAAGGTTTGTAATAATTCTGCCACCTGTTGCTTTTGTAAGTTTTGTAAGATCACTTTCTTTAATTCTTCTAACCGCAATTATTCCAGCTTTTGCTAGATAGTGTTGTGCCATATCGTCAATTCCTTTTTGACAAAAAACGACATTAGCGCCAGAACCGATGACTTTGTCAACCATTGTCTTTAACATTCTGTTTTCTTCATCTAGAAATGCTTTCAGTTGTTGAGGATTTGAAATGTTAATTTTTGCATCAGTTTCAGTCTTACTAATTTCTAATGCTGTGTTAATCAATGCAATTTTAGCTTCAGTAACTTTATGAGGCATGCCTCCATGAACAATCTCCTTATCAAGAACGATACCTTGTATAATCTTCGAATCTTTGATAGAACCTCCAGCCTTCTTTTCTACCTTAATATCATCAATATCAATATTGTAAATTTCGCCTTCTTTTTCTGAAACAGCAAGAACAGACTTTACAACAATTTCTGCAAGTTGATCAGAATCTTTTCTAACAAGTTTAGTTTGCATTGAGGTTTTTGCAATTTTAGTTAGAATGATTTTGTCGTTTGCAGATACTTGATCAGCAATGCTTTCAAGAAACTGTTTTGCCTTTTTTGCAGCTTTTCTGTAACCATCAACAATAATTGTTGGATGAACATCTTGATCAAGTAATAATTCAGCGTTTTCAAGTAAAGCACCTGCCAAGACAACGGCTGAGGTTGTACCATCTCCAACTTCATTATCAGTAGTTTTAGCAATTTCAACTAGCATTTTGGCTGCTGGATGTTGAACATCAATTTCTTTTAGGATGGTTGCGCCATCATTTGTAATAGTAACATCTCCTAATGAGTCAACTAGCATTTTATCCATACCTCGTGGGCCTAGGCTGGTTTTAACAATTTCAGCAATAATTTTGCATGCAGCGATGTTATTCTTTTGTGCGTCTCTGCCTTTAGTTTCTGTACCGCCTTCCTTTAGCAACACAACTGGCATAGTACCCTTTGAAGTAGCTTGCATACCCATAGAAGCAGAAACTCTGTATTCCCCTTTTATACCTTGCAGATCAGAGTGTAGATTTGATGTAGCATCGGTGTTTTTAAATTGGGAAAATCAAGTTGCAGAATATGGCCAAGTCACAAAATAAAGAGGCTTACAATAAAATTTTCACAAAATTAAAGGAACATCACAAGTGGTTTGAAAATTCAATTCCACTGATTGCAAGTGAAAATATTCCAAGTCCTGCTGTTAGAGAAGCTATAATTTCAGATTTTGGAAATAGGTATGCTGAAGGATGGCCTGGGGAGAGGGTGTATGCTGGTTGTGTCTACATTGATGAAGTTGAGTTTGAATGTATGAAATTGGCCAAAAAATTATTCAAAGCAAAATTTGCTGATGTAAGACCAATTTCAGGTGTTGTTGCAAACCTTGTAGTGTATTCTGCTTTTACCAATCCAGGTGATGTAATGTTGGCACCTTCTATTCCTGCAGGTGGGCATATTTCACATGGTAAAAAAGAGCACTTTGGAACTGCTGGTCTAGTTCATGGATTAGAGATAGAGTTCTTTCCATTCGATGCTGAGGAAATGACAATTGATGTTGATAAGACAAAACAAAAAGTTGAGGTTCTAAAAAAAGATGGCCGTCTTCCAAAGATGGCAATGTTCGGCGGTTCATTATTCTTGTTTCCACATCCTGTCAAAGAATTATCAGATTTTCTAAAGAGTTATGATATACACATTAATTATGATGCAGCTCATGTTGCTGGATTAATTGTTGGTGGAAAATTCCAAGATCCTCTACGTGAGGGGACAGACACAATGACTATGAGTACTCATAAGACCTTGTTTGGACCTCAAGGAGGACTTGTTTTAGGATCTGAAGAACATGAGGAGATTATCAAAAAAGCAACCTTTCCTGGCCTTACAAGCAGCCATCACATTCATCACATGGCTGGAAAAGCAGTTGCTTTCGCAGAAGCTTTAGAGTTTGGAAAAGATTATGCGACTCAGGTTGTAAAAAATGCAAAGTCATTTGCAGAGGCTTTGAGTGATTTAGGATTCAAGGTATTAGGAGAGAAAAGAGGATTTACAGAATCACACCAGATTGCAGTTAATGTTTTAGATTATTCTGATGGTGGAAAAGTAGAAGCAGATTTAGAAAAAGCTAACATCATAGTAAACAGACAACTTATTCCAGGCGATATTAAGGCAGGAAGAAACTATTTCCATCCAAGTGGAATTAGATTAGGAGTTTCTGAAATTACACGACTTGGAATGAAAAAGAATGAGATGCAGGAAATTGCATCTATCATTAAACAGGTAATTATTGAGAAAAAGGATCCAAAGAAGATACTTGTAAAAGTTAAGGCTTTCAGAAAAAACTTTCAAAAAGTCAAATTCTGTTTTGATAATAAGTTAGGTGCCTACGAATACGTCAAATTGAGATAATTCTAGGCGTAGTCAGAAAGAAGTGATTGATCTCCTTTACTCTTACCAAATACCAATTCAATTTCATCAGATAGAGCATAAATTCGTCCTCTCTGATATTCGCCGACATCATATTTGTCAACAAGTCTTTTTGCAAGTTTCAGATATTTTTCTACAGAGCCTCTGGTAATTGTGGGAATTAGTTTATGGCCACAGGTACATGTTTGAATTAAAGGCATTCGGCGGTATGATTTTCCGCAACCAGTACACCTAAAGTTTTGTCTGGCGTATGCCCTAAGATTTCCCATAATATCTGGAACAAGGTGTGTTGAAATTACATTTGAAACAATTTCTGAAGGGTTTACAACATCAATTAATTCAGCATTTTTCATTTGCATGTCAAATTTGTCAAGCATGGATCCAAGTGTAGAGTAAGCACTGCGTGATTTTGAAGTGGTTAGGGATGAAGTTGAATGTGTAAAGAAATAATCGTAAAACTGTCTTTTAGTTTCAAGGCGTGATTTAATTATTTCTACAGATGTTACATCCGATGCTTTGATCTGTTGAAGTGTGGATTCAAAAAATTCTAAAGGAAGTGACTTTGTGACTTCAAGATTATGTGCCTGTGGTTGAGATTCGTGTGGTAAAACAAGAGGTTGAATAAGTAATGGGGCATCCATTAATCCGCCTATTTTATCAGAAAGAAATTGTCTTGAGAAATTAAGCAGACTGTCCATTAGAAGCATGATAGAATCAGCATCACCATCAGCATCTCTTCTTTTTGCAGAGTGCCAGTTTGGGGTTCCAAAACAAACATGTGTTTCAGTATATCCAATGATTCGTCCTACAATTCCAACAGAAGTATGTGGGGCTAACCCAATTATTAGATGGCCTATTAACTCATCAGAATTCTTCACGTTGTAAAATGGAGATTTTCCATAAAACTTGACTAATAGAGTATCAATGTATTTGCAGGTAGAAACTAGATAGTTTCCACTGTCATAAGGAATTATCACATCTTGGATACGAAGTTCTATGGTTTGATCTGAGTTTTCAATGGGTTTCCCCTCTATATCGTGAGAATACCCAAGATCCTTTAGTTTCTCTATTGATGTCCCAATCCATGATGGTTTGAATTGAGTCAAGGGAGAATTTGTTGCATCAAATCTGACAGTTCCGTCTTTGAAGACTGTAAGTCCAAAGTTTTGACGTACAAGCCCCTTTTCCAGAGGTTCAGCAATTCTATCTTGATTAATTAGTTCTTTTACGCCTTTGAATGGCTCTTTAACACGCAACCCCATCTTTTCTTGAGCTAGTATAATTCTCGCTTTTAATGGAAATTCCTTGTGGGAGTGAGTTGATGCTTCCCGTTTACATTTTTCACAATATGGTTCATTGAGGACATCCCCACAGAAAAAACACCTATAGAAAATTGTCGTCTTAGTACCACATTTAGAGCACTTTATGCCTATAGAGGGTTCGTTACATTTGTTGCAATGTCTGTTGAATATGTTAGTAAAGAAGTGCTCATTTCTTGATGCCTTGAGAAGATCTCTGGTAGGTCCTCCTTTGTTGCTAATTGGAAATAATACATGTGTTGGGGGTTTCATTTGTCTAGCAGCTGCTTTTTCAGGTCTTCCAATTCGAACCCCGATAGAGGTTGAGAATTTATTCTTAATTTGAATCCCAGATGATTTTGTTAGAATTTGTGGAATCGATAAATCACTAATAATTGGTTTTTCTCTAAATAATAAATTAAAGAAAATTTTTGCCTCTAGATTTTCTAATTCTATAATTTTATTTTTAACTTTATGAGGTACCCCCAATTTTTCAAGAATTTTTTTAATTTGATTCGAGTATTCAATAGATGTGTCATTGATTTTTTTTGGTTCTAAAAGTTGGCCAAGTTCTTCTGATGAGATTTTATCCCAATAATACAGATAGTGTGGATGGAGTGGAATTTGAAAATCAAGGGAAATTTTCAATGCCTCATCCAATGTGGGTATTTTGGTCAAAAATTGCTTTAGATGTTGGTCGTCAGGCTCATATTTTTGGATATTTTGTTTTAATTCCTCTATCCAGAATTCCTCAACATATCCTGAAGGAATAAGTTGAGCATTGTTTTCAAGAAAGTCTCCGAATGAAATTAGAATATCTCCTAGATGTAGAATTTTTTCAATTTCATTTTTGATTTCTAATCCATGTTTAACATCTCTAATCTTTACAACATTGCCATTTTTTAGACGAACTATCGGAGTGTCAATCGAATCAACAAAGGCAATGGTTGCACCTTTTCCTGGAATATCAGTTTTGATCTGTGTTCCAACAACTATGGTGTGATCCAAAATTTCACCTAGTACGGGATGAACCCCAACTGCTGCAAATCCTGTATTACATGCTCTTCCATATCTTAATCGAAATCCGCCTAACTTGTTAGGCATGGATAAGACCGATCTGCCTGTAATTACCTCACGCATTCTTTTGGCAGCTGCATCCTCCTGATTTTCACCTGTTTGAACTGCACCTTTAAGATCATTGAGCCATTCCCAACCATCTAGATTGTACAGTTCAATCCTTTTGAGAAGTTTTTTAGATCTTCCAATCAATCCGTCATTTAGGACACGTAAAGCACCCCCTCTGACCCTATCAGTTTTGATGCGAGTCATGGATTTGTGATTTACAACCTCAAATGGATCTGTTTCTACTCCATCTAATTCAACTGGGAGATTAGAAATGACATGTTCAATATCTTCATCTAAGATATGGAATTGGAAGCTACTAGCCTCTCTTTCATAGATTCGTAGTTCCTCAACAAATCTACCTGTTTCATCATCAAAGGAATTAGCTTGGTATTTTCTTAGTCCAACTGCTTTTCTAACATGGTCTGCAATTAGCATTGTTACAGCAGATTCTGTTCCTCCTGCTGAACGCATAGGTCCTGCAATAGAAACTGAAAGATATTCAGTGCCATCTTTATTTTTCTTAATTTTTACTTCATTAATCCCCTGTAAAGGCGCGATAGTTACTCCTTCAGTAACAATTGCCAACCCAACACGAACAGCAAGATCTAGTTTGTCTTCTAATGAGGCATTAGGAAGAGAATATTTACCGAGAGCAATTTCCTTTGATAGAATTAGTGCAGAGATTTCCTTTCCGTTAATTTTTAGTAGTTCTCTAAGAGGTTCAGCAATATCAATTTCGTGCATTTTGGAAACTCGATCAGCCAAATCAAATGCAATTTTAGGCTCGATTATACCTGAAGAGTCAGCCAAACTTGATTTTGCGTCTGCTGCTTTCTCATAGATGGAAAATGTTTCAGATGAGAGATTTGAGTAATAATCATGATAATAATCTGGCATCTCAATACCACTAATTCGAGAAATTGCATCATTATCAGACATAATACAGTTCTACTACTTGCTTCTTTGAATTGCTTTTGCTATTTCTTGGAGTTTCTTGATACTTCCTCCTTTTTCAAGGAATGTTCCAATAACCAAAGCATCAGCCCCTGCTTTGACCAAATTCTGAGCAGTTTTAACATCTTTAATTCCTCCACCTACAATCAAAAATCCATTAAAAGTACGCCTTACTGTCTGAACCATTTCTGGAGTTACACTGGATTTTGCACCAGAGCCTGCTTCTAAATATACAAATCTCATACCAAGGAATTGAGCAGCAAGGGCATAAGCAGCAGCAATTTTTGGCTTTTCAAATGGAATTCCTCGTGCTGAACCAATAAACCAAGCAGATGTTCCTTCACCTATGACCAAATAAGCCGTTGGAAGTGGCTCTAAACCAAATTTGAGAACACTTGGGGCTCCTAATGCTTGAGCTTGTGTGATAAAGTAGGGGTTTTCTGAGTTCATTAGTGAGCTGAATAGGATTGCGTCAGCGTCCGGTACAACACCAGTAACATTCCCAGGAAACAAGATTATTGGTATTTTGATGCCTTTTTTGATGCTTTTAACCACTTGAGACATCTCAATCTGATCAGTGGCAGAGGAACCCCCAACCAAAATTGCAGAAGCGCCAATTTTTTCAACATCTCTGGCAAGCTTGCTTGATGCTTCCAAATGCGATGCCTCCGAATCAATTAACACGAACAACAATGCATTTTTCTTTTTTAGTTCGGATTTTAGGAATGATTCAACTTTTCCAGCCATAGTGGGCTGTTGTAGATGACTTCACTTTAAAGTTTAATTGGAATGTTGGTATACAGATTTGTATAGCTATGGCAGAGTTTCAAGAGTCTAATTTTAACAATATTATTCGTCAAATTATCAAAAAATCACTATTTACGGAACGACAAATTGAAATTATTTTAAATCAGAAGGATCTTTTGGAATCTAAGTTTTCTATAACTAAAGGAGCCTATTACAGACAAGTTGGGCAATCAAGAGAGAAATTAATCGGGTTATTTTATTCAATCATACTTTTACACGGTTTGGGTATTTTATTACCTGATGACATTGATGTGATATCCAAACTTTCAGAGTATGTCCGTGTGATGAATGATAGTGATGTCTTCCCAGAAAGAGAAGAGCAGATCACTAGTGTGATAGATATGACTATTCGAAAGGCATGTAATATGTGATGTTTGTGATGATTGTAGTCAAAAGTTAGTTGAGTTGTTGTGATGATGAGTGTGATGATGTTAATCTAAAGTGTAAAACATTATTGCTCAATCACAATAAATCACAACTTGGATAGAAAATTGTGATGTTAGTAGAAATTCCTGATCCTGAAGTGATTTTGGGTGTGATTTTAGCATTCTTGGTTGGTTTAGTTGGGTTATATGTATTCTATAAAGCACGTCCATTCATAAAATCTAGGAGTGAAATGGCTGATGTATCACAATCTGAGCGTTTAGAGTACTATGAAAAGCAGTTAATTGATATGAAAATACGTCTTGATGCTATAGAAATACAAGGAATTGAACAAAAAACAGATGACCCTAATTTGGAATTAAAACAATTCTTAGAGAAGTTAGTAAAGAATGAATCATATGAGATGGGAGTTGAGGATGTTAATCATTCTGAAGTTGTGCCTGAAAAACCAATTTCCACGCCTAGTATTTCTAGCTCAGATTATACAAATCCGGTAGACCATGTGTTACATCTAATCACAAACAAAACTATGACATCACGTGACATACAAATCACATTAAAGAGAAGTAGGGAGCATACATCACGATTAATGAAAAAATTGTTTGAAGACGGTTATGTTGAAAGAAATACTGAAACCAAACCATATACTTATTCAATTACTGAAAAAGGAAAAACAAAGGTTGATCAAGTTCAAACCAACCCTATAATTGCATAACAAGTTTCTTTAGTTTTTTAAAATAGTTTTTTATTTTTTAATTCAAATTTTTAAGGTAATTACCCAATTTTTTATTAATTATAAATTATATATATTATTAAATTATAGAAATTATATGTCCGTTCAAGAGAATGAGGTCTTGGTGAAAATCACTTCAGCCGGAACAGTTTCCATTCCTAAACAGTTTAGAAAATACATGGATATCCAAAAAGGCGAGTATGTTAAGTTGATTCTTGAAAACGACCGGTTAATTATAAGAAAAATCACCATTTCTTGACTAGTTATTGGTGTTTTTGACTAATCTTAATGGTTTGATAGGTCCATACACGGCCTGTTCTAACTCTATCAATTCTTCCTTTTGATGAAAATCGTGACAGGTAGGTGGATATTACACTAAGTTTTACCGGTTCGTTGAATTCATCTTCATATTTTTCAAGAATGTTTGTAGAGGTAAATTTACCCATAGGGAAGAACTTGTCCACAACATGCCAAATTTTTGAGCCTACCGAGTCCATATTAGTCACTTCTTGTTCATCCTCAATATTCATCAAGTCCATCATTTCGAATATTTTGAGAACCTTATCTCTGGTAACATTACCCTCTATTTTGATGTCATAGCGTGCACCATCAGTGTCCTCCATATCTATTCGAATACGTTTTTTAGCCATCTTTAAGATCTACAGGATCAGGTGTTAACAGTTCAAATGATCCCAGAATATTTGTTAACTAGGTGCTTTGTTAACATTGACTGCCTAACCCACGCCTAGGTAAATTTGTGTTATTAACAACATACCTTGAACAACCATCCCTTAATTATGTAGTTCTTATGCCTAGAGTGGAAATGGTGGGGTCAATTCTAACACATTCACAATGTTAACGTCCATCTTAACGCCTGGAATGGTAATAACAGGGTCAAAATGGGTTTTTTGGAAAATATCTTAACAGGTAATTAACAACATGTTAACTCAAAGGTAAATTTAGGCAAAACCCACACACCAATCTTTCCAGTTTATTTTTTTTAATTTTTTTTTTTAAAAAAGAAAAACAAACTAAAAATAATTAATGATAAACTAAACTAGAGTTACTATTCTATTCTATACTCTCTTAATTTAGATATGGTTATGATATTATTGATAGGAAATAAAGGTGTGTGAGTATGACTGACCCAATAGATAGGCTGCTTGATGCAGCAGAATCTGGAAAATCTATCATAAAAAATAGAGATATTCTACACTTTACATATGTGCCAAATATTATTCTACATAGAGATTCTGAACAGGAGCAAGTTACTCAATCACTATTACCCATACTAAAACAATCTAGACCGTCCAATCTTTTGGTATATGGGAAACCTGGAACCGGAAAAACACTGGTAGTTAAAAAAGTAATCTCTAAAATCCAAGAAAGAGTTGAGCAATCTAAATTTCCAATTAAATTAGTATATTCTAACTCTAAAGACGAGACAACACTTTATGGATTACTAGTTAGCCTAGGCAGACAATTAGGCCTAGATGAGAAGGAACTACCCACAACCGGTCTGGCAATAAGCGAGGTTTTCAAAAGACTCCTCCATAAAATTGATGAAGGAAAACTTAATGCAATTTTTGTAATTGATGAGATTGATTATCTTGCCCAACTGGTGGCAAAAACAGGTAAGGATATTCTATACCAACTTACAAGAGCAAACGAGAGACTGAAACAAGGTTCTCTGACTTTGGTGGGAATTTCAAACGATCTAACATTCAAGGAAAGACTTGATCCTAGAGTAATTAGCAGCCTAGGCGAGGAGGAGGTTGTCTTTACAAACTATAATGTTGAACAAATTAAAAAAATTCTTGAAGAAAGAATTAACGAAGCCTTTGTAGAGGACACTGTTGAGGAATCAGCCCTAAATCTATGTGCAGCACTAGCAGGAGGAGAACATGGTGATGCCCGTAGGGCAATTGATTTGCTTCGAGTTGCAGGAGAGATTGCTGAACGTCAACAATCAGACAAAGTTACAACAAAAAATGTTGAGCAAGCCAAACAAAAAATTGAAGAAAATAAAGAGGAAACATCTCTAGAAGCATTTCCCCTTCACGAAAAACTGATTATTATTGCAATTATGAAGGCAAACGGTTCGTCTACTGGTGAGATTTACTCGTCATACAAAAACCTCTGTAAGGTAGTTGGTCGTGATGAGCTTACAAACAGGAGGATTACTCAAATGCTAAGTGAGATTGAACTATCTGGAATTATTACCGGAAGACTGGTCCATCAAGGAATTCATGGTAGGACAAAAAAATACAAACTTGAGATCTCATATCAAATGGTAAAAAAGGCCTTCAAAGATGAACTAACTTTGAAGGATATTCTCTGAGTTTGAATTATAATTTTGATGGAAGACCTTGAAAGTCTTCAAGTTTACCATGAGTGCTATTCCAGGATTTGGGATCATCCCAACACTAGCCTGAAAAGGCGTTTGCCTTTGCCATGAGCCTGAATTTATCAGTAAAATTCCCTTGTACATGTCTAATTCTGCCCTGTGAACATGGCCTACATGGAAGATATCTGGAATATTCTCAATTACTAAAAGATCCTCCATCTCAGGTGCTATCGGTGTTTGACTACCATATATTGGGCTTAGATGCCTTGCCCTGAGAAGATGTTTCATTACGTTTGTTGGTTTGTTATAACTTAGACCAGGAGTGGTCTTTACAATATCATCAATACTCTGTCCATGAAACATCATCACCTTTACACCATTTAATGAAATCATGGCTGGGTTTCCAACCATAACTACATTTTCCATTTCCCACAAACTTGAATTGTATTTTTTTGGTATGGCCGGTTGTGGAAGAGCTCTTCTACCAGGATCATGATTTCCAGGCATTATTATGATCTTCACATTTTTTGGAATCTTGTTAATCAGAGCCACTGTCTTTTTCAGTTGTTCTTCAATAGTTAGACAAACCAACTCTTTGTCCTGATTTGGGTATATCCCAACTCCATCTACTATATCCCCAGCAATTAGGACAAAACGAATTTTTCTTGCAACTGGATCTGGACTTGATAACCATGAAATAAACGCATTAAATTCCTCCTCCATGAAGAACTTACTCCCAATATGTAGATCTGAAAGAAAGACCGCATATGTTTCAGTTTCTGATTTGTTGGTGGCCTGATCTGGAATGTCTGGTAGAATTAGATCCTTGATGATCATCCCAGAATTCTTTCCTAGGCTTGTCCTTACCATAACGAATTGGTCAGTTAGAAGTGTGCCTGCAGTCTTTTGTAATTCACTATCAAAAACAATACCCTCAAACAAGCCTGACGGATCCTCTAAAACCAACTTTGTGATGTTTCTCTCGGTATTTCTTGAAGTGACAAGACCACACACATACAAATCATCTTTTGATTTTGTAGTTTTTGCAGATGCTATCGATTTGAGCTTTTTTGATTCTGGCCTGTCTGAA
>Ga0208064_100177_pt1 | contig 13340 bp, 11 predicted proteins | sample DeeseametaMP0145_FD_184220 | JGI IMG/M metagenome (GOLD analysis project Ga0208064, IMG submission 184220) | Marine microbial communities from the Deep Atlantic Ocean - MP0145 (SPAdes) | ecosystem: Environmental > Aquatic > Marine > Oceanic | place: West of Cape Verde, Atlantic Ocean | collected...
CATTATTAACTAATGAATGACCAGGCGGTAATTGGTTTAGTATACTCATATCTATTGCATACCAAAAATATCCTATCGAATCATTAAAGAGCGGAACATCATATGGAAAATATACCAATCTTAGAAATAATCCAGCAAGCGCAATCAACACAAGAAAAACTATTGGTTTTTTTGTAGAGTTTTCGAATGTATCTATAATGCTTAATTTAGTAGACAATTTACACAGCCCTTAAACTTCTACTCATAATGAACAAGAAAATTGATTCCCATGTCAATATAGCAACTATAACCCATGCCAGTCCAACAGTGCCATATATTGGTCCAAAATAAAGAAAACCTCCAATCATCATTACAAGTGAAATTAATTTTGTGATCATCACAAACTTGCTTTTTTCCATTCCTAGGAATTTTGATGAATAAAGAATAGAAATTGTACCTGGTATTATTCCTAAACTCATTATTTGTATTGCATCTTTTGCATCAATAAATTTTGGAAATATCCAATCAATTACATTTGGTAAAATAGTTACTCCCAAAACTGTTATGATTATTGAAATAATTATTGTTATTTGACGAATTTTTTTATTTGGTTCTCCACTTGCATCTAATGGCAGTAAATATTTGTAAACAACCGCAGAAAACATCATCATCATGGTTAACATTTGAAGCGCTAACGAATAATTCCCTAATAATGCCAATCCTAGTACTGGTGCTATGATTAACTTATCAACAGTTCCACCTAAACCTGCTGTTAAACTCATCACATAGTTGTTTATGATAAAACCTTTCCTAGGTTTAAGTAACGTAAAATCTATCTTTGTTCTTGAAAATTCTTTTACAAAAATGACTAGATGAGGAATGTATGAAAGTGCTAAACCGTAAATAATACCATATACATCAAATACAAAATACAGCCCAATTCCCAAAATTAATGTTAATATTTTTTGTGATAGAACAAGTTTAGAATATTTTACAAATAATTTTTTTCCTAATATCACAGAATTCACTAATGAAAATACTACAAATCCTACTGCAAGTAGACCTGCATCTATTCTATTTAAGAAAATTGTTATTATTGCCAATGAAATAGCTGCTGCTAATATGCTAATCACAAACAACGTTGATTGAATTTTTACATTTTTGGCAGTGTATACAGTTAAAGCGTTAGAACTACCTAATAGTGATACCATTTGTGCTAAACCAGCAATACTTATGAAATAAATTAGTTCTCCAAAAACATCTGGATTAAGTTGTGATGCAATGTATAACCAAAATAATCCAGAAATTACCGAACCTACTATATCTGCAAATCCAATAGACAGCAGTCCCTTTTTTCCAATTATGCTGTCTTTGATAGTATTCCAAGTATCTTCCATGTAAATTTCAGTTTTTTAATTTTTTTCTCTTACTACACTAACTAGTGAATAAAGCAGAATGCCTGTTAGCAATAAAACAACTGCAATCAGTATACTTCCTGCACCAATCAATGTTAAGTTTGTATTTAGTCGACCGATATCCGCATAATATTCTATCGAGAGAGATGTGAAAAGCAATCCAATTGCAAAGAATATCATTGAGGGAATACCATAAAACTTCAGTGGATGTTCAATGGAAGTAAATTTTATTGTGCTTAACAAAACAGATGAACCATGTGAAATTGGATTATGTGTAGATGTGTCTCCATCATAAACAATCTTAATTGGTACCTCTGAAATTCTAAAATTTTTGGCACTTGCTTTTATTAAAATTTCAGTTGATATTCCCATTCCTAATTCTGATGGATTTAACTCATTCAACACTTTTTTTGAATAAGCTCTAAAACCACTCTGAGAATCAGTTAATTGTTTTTTTATTGTTGCATTTGTAATTTTTGTTATTAACTTAATTCCTGCTTTTCTATACCGTGGAACTTCTTTTGCACTTTCATCTAAAAATCTTGAACCAATTACTAAATCTGATTCTCCATTAATAATTGGATTAATGACTCTGTTAATATCCTCAATTCTATGTTGTCCATCAGCATCAAATGTTACTAAGATATCCCCATCCAAATCTTTTGATTTTAAAAAAATACTCCTAATAGCTGCTCCGTATCCCAAATTCTTTTCATGATTAATCACTGTGGCTCCCAATTCTTCGGCTATTTTAGATGTCAAATCTGTTGAACCATCGTTACATACAATTATCTTATCTGCAATCTTCTTTAATTGAATAATTAAAACTGCAATATTCTTTTCTTCGTTAAATGCTGGAATTCCTACAATAATCTTCAATTTTCCACCTTTTTCTTAATTTTAGGATTTTAGACTATAAAACATACTACTCAAAGTATTTCCACTTGTTCTAAATTTCGATGGTTTACTTCATCGTTTTTAGTAGAAAATATAATTAGACAAATTGTATACGATTTTGCGAGACAAATTGGATTCAAAAATTAAATTTGGTATTATTGGCTGCTCAAGAATTGCAAAACGTTCAACTATTCCTGCCATAATTAAATCAGAATTTGCAGAAATAGAAATAATTGGAAGTAGATCACTAGACAAAGCTAAAACATTTTCTAACGAATTCAATTCTCAAAAATTTGGTACTTATGAAGATGTAATTTCAGATGATTCGGTTGATGCCGTTTACATATCAACACCAATTGGAACACATGAGGAATGGGCCATTAAAGCTGCATCAGCAGGAAAGCATATTCTTTGTGAGAAATCCTCTACAACATCATTTGAATCTGCAAAAAAAATGACAAAGCATTGTAAGCAAAACAATGTTAGAATTATAGAAGGTTTCGTGTTTAGATTCCATCCGCAGCATCAAAAAGTCAAAGAATTGATAGACAGCAATAGGATTGGTGATTTAGTTTCATTCAACGGCAGTTTTGGGTTCCCTGCATTTCCAGAAGGGGATATAAGATATGATTCAAAATTAGGAGGTGGATTTTTGAATGATTCTGGATGTTACCCGATTAATGCTAGCAGAATGATCTTTGAAGAAGAGCCCATTGGTGTATCATGCAATTTATCAATCGATGCAAAAACAGGAGTTGATGTCAGGGGTACATCATATATGATATATGAGAATGAAAAGACTGCATCAATAACATACTGTAATGGAAGTTATTATCAATCAAAATACAAAGTATGGGGTACAGATGGAATTATTTCATTAGAAAGAGCTTATTCAGTTCCGCCAGATTTCAAAACAAATGTGAATGTTCAGTACAGCACTGAAAATAATTGGGATAGTAAAAAATCTGAGAATTATCAAATAAATCCGGCGGATCATTTCACTGAAATGATTGATGCATTTTGCTTAGAAATTAGTGGTAATAAAAAATCCTCATTTAATTTTGAAGAAGAATTAGAGAATCAAGCAAAAGTAATGGAAGCACATAGAATTTCATCAAATAAAAAGAGATTTGTTAGTCTTGATGAGATAAACTAATTATTTTTGAAATGACTTAATAATATTAATAACACTGTCTTGATGCTTTTTTGATATTTTAGGAAATAAAGGAAGTGCTAAAATCTCATTGTAAATTTTTGAGGTATTCTTAACATTAGATAAGTTAGCAAATTTATGAAATGCACTGTATTTGTGTATGGGCATCCAGTAAACAGTAGTTCTGATACCGGCTTGTTTTAATTTTTTAAATAATTGGTTTCTAGACAATTTGAATTGTTTTGTCACTCTTATTGTATACAAATGATATGAATGAGTTTTATCATTAACCATATCTGGTAAAACTATTCCAGGGATGTTTTGTAATTTAGAATTATAATAAAATGCCGCATTCTTCCGTAATTCATTTATTTTTTTTATTCTTTTAAGCTGTGATATTCCTAATGCAGCTCTAATCTCATCTAATCTGTAGTTGTATCCTGGTTCAGAAATATCAAAAACCCAAGGGTATCCACTAGAATAACGACTTTTAAGAGATTTTGATATGCCATGACTTCGTAACCGTCTTACTTTCTCTGCAATTTTTTTTGAATTAGTTATGACCATCCCGCCTTCGGCAGTTGTAATATTCTTTGTTGGATAAAATGAAAAACAACCAGTATCTCCAAGTGTTCCAACATGTTTTGAATTATGAAAAGTTCCAATCGCATGAGCGCAATCTTCTATAATTTTTAAATCATTATCTCGTGCAACATCTAAAACTTCGTCAATGTTACAAACTTGACCGTAAATATGAACCGGGATAATCGCTTTAGTTCTTTTTGTAATATTTTTTTTGAGATTGGAAATTGATAAAAAGAAATCATTCTCGTTTATGTCTGCAATTACTGGTTTAGCGTTACAGGCTAAAATTGCACTAGCATCAGCTACAAAAGTTAGGTCTGGAATGATTACTTCATCATGTTCTTTAATTCCTAATGCTTTTAATGATAAATGCAAGGCCGCAGTACAATTTGATACAGCGACAGCATATTTTGATTTAGTATATTTACAAAAATCTGCTTCGAATTTTTCTAATTGAGGGCCAAGTGTCAGCATACTCTGATCAAGTGCTTTGCTTACATTTCGCTTATCATCCTTTGAAATCCATGGTTCATATGCAGGAAACTTAATTGTTGAATCTTTAAAAAAATCTTTTTTCATTCTCTCACACTACAATCCTATTTATTTTGATTATTTTCTAATACGTCTTCATATAATTTTAGAGAATTTTTGGCCATTGACAAACAATTACATTCTTTATGAACAAAATTATACCCTTCTAATCCAAGTTTTTCTCTCAACTCTGAATTATTTAGTAATTTAGCAATTGCGTCTGATAATTGAACAGGGTTTTCAGGTTCAACTAGAATGCCATTTTTATTATTTTGTACCGTATATGGAATCCCATGTGAGTTTGTAGAAATAACTGGTCTTTTAAATGCAAAAGATTCCAGTGGAACTAATGGAGATAATTCCCATTGTGATGGAAGTATCAAAAACTCACTTTCTCCATATGCAGATATCACATCGTCTCTTGGTGGATTTTTGATTACTATGATCTCTTCTGATAAATCTAATTTCTTAATTAATCCAAACATTTCGTTTTGATAACCAAAATCTACGCCCATTATTACAAGACGTATGTCTGTGATCTTTAATTTATTTTTAATTATATTAAATGCATAAATTAAAGTTTCAATTCCTTTTACTTTTGAAAACCTTCCAACAAAAAGTATGAATTTAGAGTTAATTTGATACTTTTCTTTAAAATTTTGTTTGCTTACTAAAGATTTTAGATTGACTCCATTGCGTATGATTTCTATTTTAGATTCTTTGTTGATGCCTGAAAATATTTCTTTTTCATATTCATTTGCGGCACTTATTGCAGAAGAATGTTCTATTATTCGTTTTATGAAAAAATTTTGCATCTTATATAGAATTTTTAAAAATAATCCCGATTGGTCTAAGAATGGATGAGTTGTTAGCCCTCCCTGATCAGATACAACAAGTGGAATATTGATTTTTTTAGAAACAAGCCATGCGATAATAGATTGGAAACTTCTCAGACCTATGGTATGTATGATGTCAGGTTTGTCATTTTTAATCTGTTTGTACATAGAAGGATTGATAAAAAATAATTTTAATGAAAACCATGTATGAGTTCTATTAATTTTAAATTTTTCAAATTTTTCCAATCGTGGTAATGCTTTATTGAATTTATTTGGACCATTAGTAAAATCTAGATCAGTTGTATATATGGTGACATCATGACCCAATACTGAAATTTCTCGTGCAAGGTCTACAGCTAAAAAGACAATTCCGCCAAATTGTGTTGCAGGCAGTGATGCAGGGCAAACTAACGCAACTTTCATAAAAATAATCTTCCCATATGCTTTTTAGACTATTCTACTAAATCAATTTAAATTAATAGTAATGAACAATAATGATTTACAATACTAAGAATAAGGCAGATAATAATGATTAAGATTTTTTCTTTTTTTATGATATTATTCTTTTTTTTATTAATTCCTCAATCATTTGGAAGTGAAAAAAACCCTGAGATTTTGATTGATGGTTATAAAATTGAAAAATATGTAACTGATCTTAACGTCCCTATTGCAATTGATTTTATTGATTCAGATATTTTTGTGCTTCAGAAAAATGATGGAATTATTCACTTAATACAAAATGATAAACTGAAGGAGCAGCCAATTTTGGATTTAGAAGTAAGTAATTATGGTGAACAAGGTTTGTTGGGAATTACTACTGTAGATGATAAAATCTACCTGTTTTTTACGGAAGCATTTCATGATGGCGGTCTTTCACATGGAAATAAAATTTATGAATATACTTGGGATGGTGAAAAAATATCAAATCCAAAATTAATAAAATCATTGCCTGGATGGACACAGGGATATAATAGCGGAGTTATGACACATGATCTTGAAAATAAAATTTTTGCAGTGTCTGGAAGTCAATATACATTTGGCGCTCTTCAAAATACTCCCTTAGACGAAAGTCTAAGATGTTTTACAGACAAACTTTGTGATGATGAGACTGAAATAACCTTTTTTGATTCAATTGAACAAATGTTAAGTTGCGTTAATGTTTCATTCCATCATTATACGACAAATCCTTTCGGCTGGCAAACTGAACAACCAGAGCTAAGTAACAATCCTTTTGAAACAAATCCATTTAACGTTGCTGCCAATTTCAATTCATGCTTACAAGCTTTTATTTTCAATAGTTTTTCCAATGGAGACTGGAAAGATACTAGTGTTGTATTACAAGTAAAACCATCAGTTGATTCTTATCGTGCTATAGGAATACGCAATAGTTTTGGTATTACATGTGACCCCATAACTGGTAATTTATGGATGACTGATAACGGTCCTGATAAATTTGATGAGATTAATCTAGTTGAAAATAAATTTAACGGCGGTTGGGCAAAAATTATTGGTAATATCAATGATGCTCAACTTCCTCTAATTTCACCATACAAGGATTTTGTTTACAGTGATCCTGAATTTTCTTGGGAGCTGCCAATAGGTATAACTGCATTAGATTTTGCAGAGGGTCCGTTATTTAGTAAATATGCTGGCTGGTTATTTGTAGCGGATAGCAATAATGGGAACATTTACCTCTTAAAATTAAATAAAGAGAGAAATGGATTTGAATTTCAATCGGAACATCTAAAGGATTTAACAGTAAATATTGACCCAAAAAACACCTATGGAAATTTTCATGAAGAGATGAGTGAAATTATGTTTGGGACAAACTTTGGTCTTATCTCTGATTTAAAATTTGGACCAGATGGTTCATTGTACGTAGTTTCATTAATGGAGGGTACTATTTACCGAGTTTATCCTGATTCTATTTAAGACACTCTGAAATGATTAATCTGTAAAGTATATCATCTGCATCTCTTTCTGAATTTTTTAATTTATTGATAAATGTCTTAAACAAAATTTTATCAGTATTGAAAAATGATTTATTTTCTTTCATTTTTGATAAAAGATGTGAAATTGCCTGTTTTTTTCCATCATCTCTTAAATTTCCAACGGAGAATTTTAAGAGATTTATAGCTCTGTAAGTTGCTACAAGCCCATAATTCACTTCAAACCCAATCTCTTTTGTAATAATTTTCATCGTTTCAGAATGTTCTTTAAACTCATCTTCAATCTTCATCTGACCATGAAACCTACCTCCTGTTAAATCCCATGTTATCTGTGGATTAGGATTGAATAGAATCTTTTCTCGTTTACATGCTTCTTTATAGGTAAAAATCTCATCTGCGTTTATTGGCATACTTGTAAGAAAATTATTTTGGTCCTTCCGTATGTCATTCATTCGGTAAATAATTGATTGAATTGGTCCAAATGGTAATAATCCTCTGTTTAGACACTCTTGCGCAAAAAGCTTTGATGAGCATTCAATAATTTTGTCTGAAAACAATTTTTTGATATACGAATTATCAATTTCTTTCTTCAATAAAGAAGAGAATCCAATAGAAATCTTCTCGTTCTTATCTAATATTTCTAAAATTTCATGAATGTTATTTTGGTCATTTATTGTATCGTTGGAAAAAAGGAAAATCAAGAATTTCCCTTTAGCATTTTCTAAACAAACATTCCAATTCTGAATTCTGCCAACATTTTCTTTATTCTCTATAAGAACTAAATTTGAAAATTCATTATTTAATTCATTTATGATATCAATTGAATTATCTGTTGAACAATTATCTGCTATTAATATCTCATAGTCTTCTAATGGAATCTTAATTTTTTTGCATGATTCAATTGCACGTTGTAAATTCTTTCCTCCATTATAATTAGGAATGGCAATTGTTAATCTAGTCATCTCTGTGAAACATCCCCAAATATTTCATTTAATCTTTGAATTCCAATACTGTAAAATGCAAACTGATTTTCTAAATTATCTTTATGAAGTGGTAACATAGAAATGAATAACAACCCCTCAATCATCTTTATTTCATCAAGATTCCAATTCTGTTTAATTTGTGAGTCAAGTTTTTGACAAATTACTTGATAATTTTTTGGTTCATATATATCAAATTTTACTCCATTTTTTTCATCATATGTAGCTGAATACAACCCATTTGTAATCATGTCAAATCCTCCAACAACTGAATGTCTGATCTTAGCTATGTCATATTTTATATCTCCTGAAATTCCTTGTCCCCATTTTCCTCTAGGATCAATTAGTTTGAAATTTTTATTTTTTGAATCATAAAGTATATTTGAAAAACACAAATCTCCATGAATTAAACAATTATCTCCTTTTTTATGCAAACCATTAATTTTTAGTTTGATCTCATCTTTGATGACTGGCCAATTTTTAAACTTTTTTCCATTAATTAAAATAAAATTTTCATGAAAAATTTCTTTAAACAAATCATTTGATTTAATTAATTCATCAATTCTTTGAATTGTTTTTTCAAAATATATGGAGTTGTACTCTTGTATAGTTACATCTTCATAATATCTATTAAATTTATGAATAATTTCAAACAAATCATCTATGATTTTTACCCAAAAATCGGATGAGAAATTACTGTATAACCAAATATCAGCTAGTGTTGGATATTTAATATACTCCAATTTTATGTATGGATTGTCGGAGACATCAGAATCCAAAATTTTTGGAACTAATTTTGAAATTTCTTTTGGAATTTTTTTGTACCAATTAATCTCGTTGATTAATTTCTCTTTATTCTTGCTTTTTTTAGTTACGATCTTTGCTAAATCATCAAATTCTAGAGAATTGAAATATCTTGCTTTAAGTAAAAACTGCTTTGTCGAGAAATAATTTTCTAAATGACCAACATCATGCCATTGTTCAGATAATTCAGCCGTAACATCATTTTCATTTTTATACTTTTTAATTATTGAACTAATTTCTAACTTTTTTTCTTTGTCAATATCTTCAAGTATCTGTCTTAGTAACTCTGCGTCATTAAAGAAATATCCCCCGACCAATACAAAATGTCCATCATTTTTTACAAGATTTTTTTCTTTATCAAAAATTTCATTAATTTTTTGATCTTTTTGTGTGATTACACACCAGTTTTCCGGATTATCAAATTTCTGAGATATTAGGACGAAACTATTTTCTTTATCTACTAATTCTGTTAGATTATTCTCAATTAATGTATCTCCTAAAATAATTAGTAATTTTTCCTCCGGACAATAATTCATTGCTGTTTTTATAGAATTGCCTGGTGGTTTATCAAATTCCGTAGATATGAATTCTAACTCAATTTTTTTTTTGTATTGTTTAGAAATTATTTCTTGAATAATTTCTTTTTTGTATCCAACTGTAATGGATATTTTTCTAAAACCTTCATCTAATAATTTATCAATAATTCTAAAAATTACTGGCTTTCCATTCAAAGGAATTAAACCTGATGGTATGTTGCCAAAAATTTTCTCTAACTCGTTCTCAATTTTTCCTGCGCTTAAAATAAGCACTCTAACATTTTGGGCATCCAAATGTTTCACTTCATCTCAAATCTCTTTATGTCCTCAGGAGTTCCAAATGGAACAAATTCTTCTGCAATATCTATCACAAATTTTTTTCCTGATTTAAGAAGAATATTATATATTTCAGAAACAAAAAATTCATCTTTTATTAATATATCATTTTTTATCATTGTTTCAGCTGTTTCAATGAATTGTTTTCCATTACTAAAAACATACAAACCTGTAGATGCTAAACTTGAAATTTTTTCTTTCTCTCTAACTCTTTTAACAAACCCCTTCTCATTTAGTTCTACAAAACTTAGATTTTCATCGTCTGATGTGAAACATCCTAATACTCCATCAATATTTTGATTTTTTAAAGTAAGAATTTTTGATTTTAGGCGGGTTGAAATAAAGTGTGTATCTATGTTGTATATAATTAATGTATTTTCAGAATCTATCAATTGTTTTGCATGTAATACTGTTTCCACTTGTCCTCTTGTAGTTTTTTCAATATAGACTAATTCATAATTGACTTTAGGATATCTATCTTTCATAATATTTTTGATAAATTTGCTTACGTTGAATTCTTTTTCATGTTCTTCTAAACAAATAAAAATTATTTTTCTCGAAATTTCTAATGGTAAACTATCTAATGACCATTCAAACAAAGTTTTATTCTCAACTTCAATCATAAATTTTGGTTTTGATATACCCGCATCCTTGAATCTTTTTCCATGTCCTGCCATGGGCATTACTATGTATGGCTGCATTGATTCAATTTTTTTATCTAGGTTATCCCTTGTTGAAAATTCAATTCCTAAATCATCAATGTATGTATCTGCGTGTGGCTTTCCAAATATCAATTCGTCATAAGGTACATTCCACTTTACTAGCCAATCTTCTGTGATTTTTCCTATTTTTTTAATAACTTTTGATACGTCTCCATCACACGTTCTCATATGTCTGCTTGTATGAATAATCAAATAATGTCCATCTTTTTTTAAATCCTTCATTTTTTCAATTACGTCATTTTTTGGAATTACATCCGCATATGATTCTGATGGCTTTTTTAATTCACATATTACCCCGTCTAAATCAAACACTATTCTCATTTTATCACGATAATCAAAAATTACTTGATAAGAAAAATGTTTAGTACAATTTATCTGATTTATTATGGATAAATTTCTCAAATGATGTGAATTGGAATTTTTCTAATAAATTTTCCATTTTTTCATAAGCTTTGTCAATGTTATGAAATGTAATGAAATGATCTTTCTTAGACAGTTTTATCTTAGGCATGAATTCAGGCGTCAATTCCCACGAATGAATATAAAAAACTCCAGGCAAATTTTCTTTTTCGTAAGATTTTATGGTATTTTCAATTATGCGTGAGGGTAGAGTCCTCAAGTAAAATCCTCCTGCCGCCGGTATTTTTTTCCCCAAGAATTTTGTTACCATCATGGGAAATTCAATAATTTTTCCATCGTTGGAATTTCCTTCTAAAAATTTACTTGAAATTTTATACGGTTTTTTTTCAGCATTCGGTATTCCATATAAGCTTGTTTTTGCCGGAACTATACTACTGTCATACACATAATCATTTTCTTCTAGAACATCAATTAACCATGAACAAGTAGTATTTAGTGAAAAACTTGGAGCACGGAATCCTTTTGATTTTCCATCAGTTAATTTATCAAACTTTTTTATTTCTTCTTCAAATTTTTCTTTAAAATTAGGCGAATCAATTCTTGTGTGTTTCATTGTATGAAATCCAATCTCATGCTCATTATCTAAAATAAGATCCAACAACTCTGGTTTGAATTCTAACAGTTCTCCAACAACAAAGAATGTTGCTTTTGTATCTTTTTTTCTTAATAGATCTAATATCTTATCTATACCTTGAATAATCTTTGGCTTATTATCTTTTTTAGAAATATACTTTTGAATTAATTCTGGATGATACCAATCTTCAAAATCTATTCCTAAAATATTCATTAAAATTCTTTAATGATTGATTTTTTTAACAACTCTTGCAGGATTTCCGACCGCAATACAATAATCTGGGATATCTTGTGTTACAACACTCCTCGGTGAAATAATTGAATTCTCTCCAACAGTGACGCCAGCAATAACTATCGCGCCAGGATTAATTACCGCACCTGATTTAATAACCACTTTAGATACTTTTCTAGGATAATCTCCTTGTTTCAAAAATAAATTTGCTGATGGATTACTATGAGCAAAAATCATTGAGTGTGAACCCAACGTTACATTATTTCCTATCTCAACCATTTTTGGATAGATTAAATCAATCAGTACATATGGATTAAAATGACAGTTTTTTCCAATTTTAACTCCTCTAGCTCTCTGCATTTTAACAGAAAAATTTGACGATGGTGAAGAATATGCACACGAATGCAAAATCCAACTTCGTAAAAATTTTATCTTCATTTTTAATCTTCCAAAACTACCTGAATAACCATAGTAATCCATCACTTCTTTTTCATTAATTGGAAAAGTATCCTTTTCATCATCCATGTTAATCATTATTTTAGCCTATTTTGAAAATCTAAAGCTTACTGATAAAAAATAGTATAATTAATACACAATATTTATTGTTGAATTAGCCTTTTCACATAGAAGATTGGAAAAAACACTATCGGAATATATGACATTATCAAAGAATCTTGATGATCTGAAATTTGATAAAAAATTAAAAGTTGCAATACTTCCTAGTTTCACTTTAAATGGGTTAGATGAAACATTTCATGTTAAATGCTCAGAGATTGGAATTAGATATCAATCATACGTTGCAGATTATAATCAATACAATCAAGAAATACTCAACCCTGAAAGTGATTTTTATAATTTTTCTCCAGATATCACATTTTTGATTCTTGATATACGAAGTTTGTTGGGAGATTATTTTTATTTTCCATACAGCATTTCCTCCGCCGAAAGAAAATCGCTGGTTAAAGAAAAAATCAACGAATTAGAAAATTTAATCTTGCAATTCAAAAACAACTCTAGTTCCAAACTAGTTATTACTAATTTCAACATTCCATCGTATTCACCTAACGGAATAATAGAAACAAAATCTGAGTTTGGTTTTCATGAAATGATTCATGAAATGAATAAATCGTTGAGAAATATAGCAAAGAGCCAAAACTCAACCTATGTTTTCGATTTTAATCAATTTGTATCCAAATATGGCGAAAAAAATATTTTTGATTATAAACAATTTCATATCGGCGATATACAAATAGCATTTAATTATATTCCATATTTTGCTCATGAGTTGATGAGCTATGTTAAACCCATGTTTGGTATTAATCGAAAATGCATTGTTTTAGATTTAGATGATACTCTATGGGGTGGCGTTGTTGGCGAAGATGGTTTTGATGG
>Ga0208064_100183_pt1 | contig 12840 bp, 9 predicted proteins | sample DeeseametaMP0145_FD_184220 | JGI IMG/M metagenome (GOLD analysis project Ga0208064, IMG submission 184220) | Marine microbial communities from the Deep Atlantic Ocean - MP0145 (SPAdes) | ecosystem: Environmental > Aquatic > Marine > Oceanic | place: West of Cape Verde, Atlantic Ocean | collected...
TTACGTTAAATAAGTTTTTGCACCGCTACTGCAAGAACACCGTTAATAATGTTCACATCCTGCCCTTCTTTCCGTACAGCTCAGACGATGGGTTTTCGGTTATCGACTACTCTACGGTGAATGAAGCACTAGGGTCATGGGACGATATTGAAGTCATTGCTGAGGATTATGGCTTGATGACCGACCTAGTTATCAATCACTGCTCTGCAAGAAGCGTGTGGTTTGATAACTTTGTTAAAGGCGAAGGCCCCGGGTCAGACTTTTTCTTTACAGCAGATCCGTCTGACGACCTTTCTATGGTAACGCGGCCTCGCGTATCGCCCTTACTACGCGAAACAGAGACTGCAATTGGCACAAAGTACGTATGGTGTACCTTTAGTCACGACCAGGTAGATTTTGACTTTAGAAACCCCAAAGTACTGTTAGCGTTTATCGATATCATCAAGCTGTATATTGATAAAGGCGCTAAAATCTTTCGCTTAGACGCAGTGGCATTTCTTTGGAAAATTGTAGGTACAAACTGCATTAATCTATTCCAAACCCACGAAGTCATACGTTTGATCCGAACGCTGATTGAACATGTGGATCCTTCCATCATAATCATTACCGAAACCAATATTCCCAACAGGGAAAACCTAACGTACTTTGGTAATGCTAACGAAGCCCATGCTATCTACAACTTTTCGCTTCCGCCGTTACTTGTAAATACATTAGTAACGGGTGATTGTACGTATTTGAAAAGCTGGATGATGAGTATGCCACCGGCGCAAAACGGCACAGCCTACTTTAACTTTATCGCTTCGCACGATGGTATTGGCTTGCGTCCGGCGGAAGGCCTACTGTCAGATGAAGAAATTTCAGAGCTTGTGCATACAATGCAGCACTTTGGCGGCAAGGTGTCGTGGCGCGCTTCTGATCACGGTCAGCAAAAGCCTTACGAGATAAACATCACCCTGTTCGACGCGCTGCAAGGAACCACCAAGGGCCCTGATAAGTATCAAGTGGACCGATTTATTTGTGCTCACGCCATAATGTTAGGTATGGAAGGTATACCAGGAATTTACATTCACAGTTTACTCGGCACATCCAACGATTACGAAAAAGTCGCTAATACAGGACAAAATCGTTCAATCAACAGAAAACGTTGGGACTTTAACGAGTTAGAGGCTCTGTTAGACTCGCCCTTTTCACAGCATCACAAAGTACTCACTCGAATCTCGCAGCTTATACGTATACGTAAAGCGCAGCCTGCATTTCACCCCAATGCAACGCAGTTTACTTTGCAGCTTGGTAACCAATTATTTGGCTACTGGCGACAAAGTCTCGATAGAAAGCAAAGTATTTTCTGTATTAGTAATATTTCAGACGAAGAACAAACAATTTTGCTGTCTGACATAAATCTTATTGGCACAGATAATTGGATTGATCTCATCACCCGTGACGAGATAGCCCTTTCTAGTGGTTTCTTACAAATGAAGCCTTATCAAGTGCTTTGGATCAGCAACCAAGATTTTGAATGAATCTTTGAGCTTATAACGCCAGTCGACCAATAAATCTACCGCGGTAAGGATACTGCGGTGGTATGCTTGTCACACGAGTTAGCAAATCAAAAGTTTGTAATGCAAGAAATTAATACCTTTTTTTTCGATTTAGACGGAACCTTGGTAAACTCTGTTCCTGATTTGGCAACAGCGTTAAACCAAACATTAAACGACTACCAATTACCAACTTATAACGAGCAGACAATTAGACACTGGGTTGGAAATGGTGCTCGTGTTCTGGTGGAACGCGGATTGAGCGGCAACGCAGAGATCAGACACCATTACACATCAAACGAGATTGATGCCGCTTTAGAAAAATTTCTGTTCTATTACCGAACGCTAGAAACTAAAAGTACAGTGCTGTACGACGGCGTGTTCTCAACACTTCACGCGCTAAAAGAACAAGGGTTCACGCTAGCATTAATCACTAATAAACCTTCGGAATTTATTGAGCCTATCCTTTCATCGTTCTCAATATTCTCGTTGTTTTCGCTTACCATTGGCGGTGATAGTTTACCGGAAAAAAAGCCTTCTTCCCTTCCCCTTCTGCACGCCTGTGAAAAGCTTGGTGTTTCGCCCTCACAGTGTGTAATGGTTGGAGATTCTAAAAATGACATTGTTGCCGCAAAAGCCGCGAACATAAAAAGTATAGGGCTTACCTACGGGTATAACTATGGTGAGAACATCGCAAAATATAAACCTAACTGGGTTTTCGACGACTTTGAAGAGATATTAACGTTCGCTTCTTAATTCATCTGACATAGCCGTTGATGAAACTTCAATTGCGTCGTTTACGCATACTTTCTTTTATTTCACGCTTTAACCTTTGGTATAAGGCCTGTTTTTCTGTAATATCCGCGTGTTAAATCATTTCATGGAGTTGTTGGTATGTCATCTAAATGGCTTTCACTAGAAGAAGCCCTCACTAAAGCATTAGACGCTGCAAAAGCGATAAACGACGTTGAGCAAGTGAGCATTTTTGACGCCAACAACCGCATCTTGGCCCAAGATGTAACTGCCCACGTTGATGTCCCGCCATGGGATAATTCAGCAATGGATGGCTATGCCGTAAATGCAGAAGATCTTAAACACAGTGGTAAACTCGAAGTACAGGGTGTAATTACAGCTGGCATGAGTGCTGATGAGCCGCTTGAAAAAGGCAAAGCATTTAAAATAATGACGGGGGCCCCGGTGCCTGCCAATGCTAACGCCGTTGTAATGGTAGAGAATACCGAAAGTCATGATGGCGCGGTTTTGATCAATAAAATTCCATCGGCGCAAGAAAATATACGTAAAAAGGCCAATGATATCGCCAGTGGCGATACACTAATAAGCAAGGGCACGCGCCTTCACGCCGAACACCTTATGCTGCTGTCCTCCCAAGGAAACAGCAAGGTGGCAGTATTCAGAAAACTTCGCGTTGGTGTAGTCGCGACTGGTTCTGAACTTGCTGCACCTGGCGAACCCTGTAAATCGACACAAATTTTCGAGTCTAATCGCGTTGGTGTAAGCAGCATTTTAAGCAATGAAAACGTAGAGCTTGTTGATTTCGGCATTGTAGAAGACGACGAAGCTTCTTTGCGTAAACTCTTCATTGAGGCGAGCGAGCGTGTAGATGTAATGGTAAGTAGTGGTGGTGTATCTGTGGGCGATGCCGACTATGTAAAAGATATCATCGCTGAATTGGGCACTATCGACTTTTGGAAAGTCGCAGTTAAACCGGGTAAACCCTTTGCTCTGGGTAAAATAAACAACACGTTGTTTTGCGGTTTGCCGGGCAATCCTGTGTCTTCATTTGTTACCGCAAAATTATTGGTTGTGCCTGTTATCAAAAAAATGCAAGGACAAGTACAACCGCACGAGCCGTTCTTTGTTAACGCTAGCATTACGACACCTCTTAAGCGACGTGCAGGCCGCCGAGACTTTCAGCGTGCAACCATGGTAAGAAATAATCAAGGTGAATGGGAAGTCACACCATTTAGGTCACAAAGCTCTGGCGTTATGACTTCAATCACTTCTGCTAACTGCCTAATGGTAGTACATGAAGATATAAGTGAGTTAAAAGTTGGCGATACGGTTCCGGTTATACCGCTACATTTTTAACAAGTTCGTTGTTGAAACGCTGCTTCGTTAAGGCTTTTAAGCTCGTTTTTATTTTCTGCATTTTTATCGCCCTAGGCGACCCATATAGAGACACATTACCGTGAATAAGAAACGCTTTCTTTTAGAAGGAAGAGACATTTTAAAACTAGCATGGCCATTGTTGGTTGCGCAGATTACTCAAATGCTAATGGGCGTTAGCGATACTATTATGGCTGGGCGTTACAGTGCAACCGACATGGCAGCGGTAGCACTAGGATTTAGCATCACCGTGCCACTGCTTTGCTTTATACAGGGTATAGCGCTGGCACTTCCCCCAATTATTTCACGGTTGCAGGGAAACAAAAATTTAAGTGGTATTGCCGACGCAAGTCAGCAAGCTGGTTATCTGGTTTTCTTTGTGGGATTAGCGGTAGCAGGCTTAATTCCATTTACTGAAAGCATAGTCGCGCTGTTCCCTATGGCGCCCGAGCTATTTAGCATTACCGTAGACTACGTACTTTATGTGCTGTTCGCTATGCCTGGATTTGCACTTTACCAATGGCTTAGAAACTATTGTGAAGGCTTGGGTAAAACCAAACCCACTATGATTATTACGGTTATCGGGCTGATGGCGAACATTGTAGGGAACTACCTGTTTATCTATGGTGTAGGCCCATTACCAGCTATGGGCGGTGCGGGTTGTGGTATTGCAACGGCCATTGTGATTTACACTATGCTTATAGCAACCGTTATCTATGTTCGTTTTGCCCCTGCCCTGCAAAAGTACAATTTGTTTGGACAGTTGTATAAACCTAACATGGTAACCATAAATCGTACCTTCAAAATGGGTTTGCCCATTGCTATGACTATCCTGTTCGAAGTGACGCTGTTTTCACTGGTTGCATTGTTATTAGCCCCTTTTGGTGCCACAACGGTAGCGGCCCACCAAGTCGCACTGAACTTCTCGGCCCTAATGTTCATGTTTCCTATGAGTATTGGTATGGCAGCAGCAATTCGCATTGGCTATCGCATAGGGCAAAATAACCCACGACAGGCAAAAATTGCAGCTCGAACCGCTATTCTGATCGGTTTTTTCACCGCTGCGTGTACGGCTAGCTTCACTCTGCTAGCAAAGGGGTTCATTATTGGCCTGTACACCAGCGACGAAGCCGTATATACCTTGGCAAATGCGTTATTGATTTATGCGGCGTTATTCCAATTGTCTGATGCGGTTCAGGTGATTTCGGCTAATGCATTACGCGGCTATAAAGACACAACAGCGATGTTTATTATTACCTTTGTGTCCTACTGGTTAATAGGTCTACCTACAGGCGTTATTTTAGGTAGAACAAACTGGATAACGGCAGAACCAATGGCCGCAGCAGGGTTTTGGATTGGCTTCATTGTAGGATTGAGTGCTGCAGCTGTTATGCTAGGTGCACGCCTTCTTTACATCCAAAGGCCCAGTGCTGTGCATCGTATCGCGAATGCATAATACCAATCCGCATAAGCACGCTGAACGTTTAAACCGTTCAATTGAACCAAAGCAGTTACCCCCTGCTTTTTAGTTTGTCCCAGTCTTGTGGCGTGTCTATATCAAATTGTGCGTTAGGTATAGACACAGCCGTTACCCTACCTAATTTCGCATACTTCTTAATAACCGGCTTAGCCCCCATATCGCCACTTAGCGCTAGCAGTTCACTAAATACCGCTTCAGGAAAGATAGCAGGTACGGTTAATCGACTATTGTTCTCTCCCTGCTTTTGCCATTCACTGCATACTATGTGATTAGGGTTCGCATAAGAAGTGTTGATAAGGCGAACGAAGTCTTGTGCATCAAGACTCGGCAAATCGGCCAACGTGAATAGCACATGAGTAGGTCTTGTACACAAGCCCTTTGCTGTCGGGGATACTGATTTCGACAGTGATGAAAGGCTTAAAAGATGCGTAAGTCCCGTGCGAATACTTGATGCAAGGCCTTCATCCCAATTAGCGTTGCGAACGATACTGATGGGTAGTTCAGAAACCTTACATAGAGAGTGCTTTAGCTGCGTATTTACGGAATCATGCCATTTACCCGTAACAACGGTAATGGGTAATTCACTGGTTAACGCTAAGTCATTGCGCGCACTAACTACCTCCCCCACACTGTGTTGTACAAGAGAAAGCGCAGAAATTGGGTGTTCCGATAAAAGCTTATTACCCTTGTAGCGAGCGCTCTTTCCGCCCGCCAACACCACAAGAGCTACGGCATAGTTTTCCGACTTCAATTCAACATCCGTTATATCAAAGAAATAAAACGTTACACGTCAAAGGGCTTAGCGGCTTCTGCTAAGCCCTTTAATAGCAGCCGTTAACCCTTCAAGCGTTAGCCCATACATTCTGTCTTCCATTATTTCACGAATAATTTTGATAGACGAATAATACGGCCAGTAATTCTCAGCTTGCGGATTAAGCCACACAGCGTTGTTAAAGTGGTTCAATAAGCGCTGCATCCACACACTGCCCGGCTCTTCATTCCAATGCTCTACACTGCCACCTGGATACGTTATTTCATACGGTCCCATGGTAGCGTCACCTACGAAAATAACCTTGTAGTCTTTTGCGTAGCGATGAATGATATCCCAAATAGGAATGCGTTCTTTATTGCGACGAAGGTTATCTTTCCACACCTCCTCATACACGCAGTTGTGGAAATAAAAGTACTCTAAGTATTTAAACTCGCTTTGCACCGCAGAGAAAAGCTCTTGAGTACTTTTTACGTGTGGGTCCATAGAGCCTCCCACATCAAAAAACATCAACACTTTTACCGCATTGTGACGCTCTGGTGCCATGTGTATATCGAGTAAACCGCCTTTTTTAGCTGTCTCACCTATGGTTGTTGGCACATCTAGCTGCTCACTTGCGCCGGTGCGAGCAAACTTGCGTAGCTTCCTAAGAGCCACTTTTATGTTACGCGTACCCAGTTCTACATCAGAGCTTAGGTTTTTAAACTCGCGTTTATCCCATACTTTTACTGCCGAATACTTTCTGTTTCCCTTTTGCCCTATTCTCACGCCTTCCGGGTTGTCACCATAAGCGCCAAAGGGCGATGTTCCGCCGGTGCCCACCCATTTATTTCCACCTTGGTGACGCTTTTCTTGTTCTTCTAAGCGCTTTTTCAACGTTTCCATCAGTTCTTCAAGGCCACCGGCTTTACGCAGCGCCTCACGCTCTTCAGGGCTTAAATTTTTTTCAATTTCCTTACGCAGCCATTCCTCAGGAATCTCTTTGCCAAACAAATCGACAGATTCAACACCTTCAAAATATTCAGCAAACGCCCTGTCGAACTTATCGTACTGAGTTTCGTCCTTCACCATTATGGTACGCGACAAACTGTAGAACGCTTCGATATCGGCATACACCACGTGCTTTTCAAGCGCACTAAGCAAATCCAGCAACTCGCGCAGCGTGGTTTTAACCTGATATTTTCGCAGTGTATAAAAAAACTGAATAAGCATTAGCGACGCGCCATAAAGACCAGTTTTTCAAACAAATGTATGTCTTGTTCGTTTTTAAGCAGTGCCCCGTAAAGTGGTGGAATAGCAGCTTTTCCGTCTTTTGAGTGAAGCGCTTCTGGTGGAATATCTTCGGCAACCAAGAGCTTAAGCCAGTCGATAAGTTCAGAGGTAGAAGGCTTTTTCTTAAGCCCTGGTACATCGCGAATTTCAAAGAAGGCCTTTAACGCTTCATCAAGCAGCTTTTTCTTTAAATCTGGGAAATGTACGTTAACGATTTCTTGCATTTCCTCTGGATTCGGGAACTGAATGTAGTGGAAGAAACAACGGCGCAAGAAAGCATCTGGCAGCTCTTTTTCGTTGTTCGATGTAATAATAACAATCGGACGCTGCTTCGCGACTACACGTTCTTGTGTTTCATAAACGAAGAACTCCATCTTATCGAGCTCTAGCAGCAAGTCGTTGGGAAACTCAATGTCAGCTTTATCAATTTCATCAATTAATAGTACCGGGCGCTTTTCTGCGCTAAAGGCTTCCCATAATTTACCTTTTACGATGTAGTTGCTGATATCGTGAACGCGATCATCACCAAGTTGAGAGTCGCGAAGACGTGACACTGCGTCGTATTCGTACAAACCTTGCTGTGCTTTAGTGGTTGATTTAATGTGCCACTGAATTAGTTCGGTGCCTAAACTCTCGGCCAATTCTTCAGCAAGCATGGTTTTACCTGTGCCCGGCTCGCCTTTAATTAAAAGCGGACGCTCTAGCGTAATAGCTGCGTTAACCGCCAGCTGTAAGTCTTTGGTTGCGATATAATTAGACGTGCCACTAAAAGCCATTATTGTTGTACTCCGTATAATTTTTCGTCTTTGCAATTTTAACTATAATATCAAGGCCTTCTCATGATTGCCCATAGATATAACATATAGCTAAAAAGCACTTTGCATTTTACTGATTGGGACCAATGATATAGGGGTATGACGAAATCCCCTAATTCAGGCTGTGAATTATTAACTATCACACGCGTTGAATTATTAACTATTAAAAAGGTCGTACAGATCACGACAGACGGGGTTTCCTATAAAATAAGGAACGAGGTAAGGATTTATAATGAACGTATTTGACGACAATTCCCTATCTATTGGCCGCACGCCACTAGTTAAGCTAAATCGCGTAACATCAGGTAATGTATACGCAAAAATTGAATCGCGTAACCCAAGCTTCAGCGTTAAGTGCCGTATTGGCGCAAACATGATTTGGGATGCTGAAAAGCGCGGTGTCCTTACCGAAGGTAAAGAAATTGTAGAGCCGACCAGTGGTAACACAGGTATTGCTTTGGCGTTTGTTGCAGCGTCTCGCGGTTATAAGCTAACGCTAACCATGCCTAGCAGCATGAGCCTTGAGCGTCGCAAACTTCTAAAAGCTTTGGGCGCAAACCTTGTTCTTACTGAAGCGCCTAAGGGCATGAAAGGTGCGGTTGCCGCTGCACAAGAAATTGTGGCATCAGATCCAGACAAATGCGTATTGCTTCAGCAGTTCGACAATCCGGCTAACCCAGCTATTCACGAAAAAACCACTGGCCCTGAAATTTGGGAAGATACAGACGGTAAAGTAGATGCATTCGTAGCTGGTGTAGGTACGGGTGGTACAATCACGGGTGTAAGTCGCTACCTTAAAAATACGAAAGGTAAAGCAATTACTTCTATTGCCGTTGAGCCAACAGACTCTCCAGTAATTACCCAAGCGCTTGCGGGCGAAGAATTAACCCCTGGTCCACACAAAATTCAAGGTATTGGCGCAGGTTTTATTCCAGGTAACCTAGACCTAGACCTAATTGACGAAGTTGAGCAAGTTACCAACGAAGAATGTATGGACATGGCGCGCAAGCTAATGACCGACGAGGGTATTCTTGCAGGTATTTCTTCTGGTGCAGCCGTTGTTGCCGCTAAGCGTTTTGCTGAACGCCCAGAAAACAAAGACAAAGTGGTTGTAGTGCTTCTAGCAAGCGGCACAGAACGTTACCTAAGTAGCCCTTTGTTTGCTGGTGCGTTCGACGAACAAGAAGAAGTTCAATAACCACCAAAATGTTTCAATTATTTAAAAACGAGGCCTAGTGCCTCGTTTTTTTTATGCCTACTCTTTTCTATTTCTCCTGAAGTTTTATGGACACAAACACCTGAGTTTTACGCTCTATTACTTTGCTTTTGTGCGCAATATTGTGAATAATCAAAGCATAGATTAGCGAAGCGGCGAGCACATTGACTTCGTTGAGATATAAAACTATCAATAAGAAACGGACCTCTTTACATTAAGGTAATCCAAATGAAAACGCGTATGTGGTACGCCCTTTTCGGGCTTTTTACAGTGTTGATTTTATCCGCTTGCGGTAAAAAGGAAGAAGGCATCGGGCGGTACGGCATGCTTGATGAAAGTACCCCTGAGTACACCACCGTAGCGTTTCTCAAAAGTGTTTATGAAGATGACAACCTTGATACAGCAATTCGACTATCAAGCAAAAAGCTGTCTCGTATATTAACGAGATACCACACTAACAGTAACGTTCAGCGCCACCTCTTAAACCTTAAATATGACACCGTCACCATCACGCCTCAAAGTGCAGGCCGAGTTGGCCGCAACGAGTTCGCAGAAAAATCGACAATCACCGTATTTTTAAGTGGAACATACAACGACGACAAAATTGAAGACTTGCGTAGCCTAGACTTGATTAAAGAAGACGGTGAATGGAAGGTTAATAAAATTCATCCAGATGCCTATTTATAACGTGTAGATAAACGCTGTTTTTATGGCCAGCAACGTAGCTTTTTACATATGAAGAAAATAAAAAGGATGTTTTCCGGCTTTTATGCTTAAAAGCGTTTATTTTTTGTTTAATGGGTTGTTTTAGGGTAATAATTTCAAAACGCTCATAAGTGATATACGGATAGTTTCCACCTTGCATAAAGGATTTTTTCTGTACATTAAATTGTTATGTGCTTATGGAAAAACCTACACATTTACTCACTAATAAACCAATTTTCATTTTAGGAATTCCAGCTCTAATACTTATTCTTCTGGCTGTTCTATTTCAATTTGCAGTAGTCACAGGAATCGAAAAAGGCACTCTAGAAGGAAAGGTATACTCTATTTCTCAACGTCCACTTGGAGGTGGCAACCAAAATGTTCGTAAAGTAGATCTAGCTAAGGTGAAAATTCTGGACGGAACGTTCATTATGGTGAGGTGTGAAAGCTATTGTCAGTTAGACCAAGAAATCAAAGTTACAGTTTACAAGCCTTTATTTAGCAGCGAACTTAGGTATGTTTATGAGCGCACCTAACAAACAAATTATGGCACTCGCTGCCGCTCGCTGGGACGCTAACATATGGGCTGCGTCACTTCGTTCCTAATTTTAGCCCATATGTTATCGCCCCTTAGTGGGGTGTTAGAAGGCGTCAACCTAAACTTCGTTTGGCTGTATAAAAATCCCAATGCAACTACCCTTACCTTTCTTCACTAGCATCGCTCTGGCTTTTGATAGTTTTAATGTCGCCGCTTTAACTTCAACGGTTGCGCATTAGGCGCTTTATCGCCAAGTTCTTATTCACCGCCAGCAAGCGCCAATGCGTTTGTTAGTTCAAATGGCGGCTTGCCTCAGCTAAATCAAAAACATCACCGCGCTGTCGTTTCACTTGTTTGCTTAAACAATCAATCGTATGCTGGCTTCAATAGTTTTTAAATAGGCCAACGGAACAGGCTCCGCTTCTAACAAAGCGCTAAAGTCGTTCCCTTCGGTCACTGGGACGCTTACACGCGGGGCAACTTCGTTATTATGCCCCACGTGCAATCGCCCCTTAGCTTAGCGTTATGTTGCAAGGAACATCAATTGAGTTTCAGATGTAAAAAGTGTGGTTGCTCTATACACCCAACGGAAGTCAAAGTTCCGGGTAATTATTCCCATTACAAATGCCCCGTATGTGGAGTTAGTGTCTCTCTTGGAAGATCTAAAGGTGTTTTGGCCCTTTTAGGAATTGCATTTTTAGTTTGGGCTTTTTCGTTTAGCCTTTATCATTTAACTCACTAGAGTGCGCTTTTCAAATGGTTAATTGGCGAACAAAATAGTTCAGGGATGTCTTAACGTTGAGTAACATAACAAAAAAATCATGTCGCCCGCAGGCGGGCTGGGACACAAACATGCAGGCGGCTTCGCCATTGTAGCCTGCCTGTTTGTGCCCCATATTTAGGTGTTATGTGCTTCTACACTTTTCAGCGAACAATGTGCTATTGTTCAAAAGCAGAACAATAGTAATAGGGAACAGAACATGGATTGGTTAATTATTGGGTATATAACCTTCTCAATATTTATTGTCGGACTAACGGCTCTCTACATCAACAAGCCTCATTTATTTCAAGTCACATATGTTCAATGGCCATGGCTCCATAAACTAGCTTTTGCATTTGCATGCGGTTTTCTTCCTTTTGCGCTGTTTGCAAATTGGTATTGGTTTATTCTTGGCATCACATTAACTTTGTTTATATACGTCATCTTACACCGCCAAAAATACTTGGCTTTTATCAAACTGCGCACATAACAAACACATTAAGCCGCTTCGCTGGGACAGTAACACGTGGGCTCTGTCGCTTCGCTCGGATTTTAGCCCACGTGTTACTGCCCCTTATGTGGGTGTTAGGTGTCAGGGATGAAAACGATACTACTGTCATTTTTTATCATTGTAATTGTTGGGTGCACATCAGTAGCCAAACCTACTATTCACCTCCATTCAAACGGAGTTAGTGAAGCAAAGCTAACTAACTTAAGAACCAAATTAGAAAAAAGTGGATATACCGTAGTAAGTGGCAATCAAGACTTCTCTCACTTTTTATTCACGCCACTCATAGTTGTTCCAAAAAATTCAAGGTTCAGTACCCCAGAAATTCAACAACAGATAACCAACACTTTAGGCTCCATCCCAATTGTTAAACGTGGTAACTTTAAAAACCATAACTATTCGGGCGACCACATTGGCGTGTATCTTCGAGGAAACAATGCCACCTAACAAAAAAATTAAGTCACTCACTTTGTTCGCTGGGACACATACACGTGGGCTGCTTCGCATTATAGCCCACATGTCTGCGCCCCTTATTTAAAAGTTATGCATCAAGGAAAAACAAGTGGAAGTTTCATTCTTAGCAGAGCAAAGCCATCATTCTAAGTCCATTGCACAGTGGTATTACGATGAATGGGCTAAGAATTACAACGTCCCGTTCAATACAGTTTTTGAAGACGTGAAAAGCAAATCAAACTCAAAAAAATGATGTTCCTCTCTGTTTTGTGGCAACAGAAAATAACGAAGCCATTGGCGCTGTTGAACTGAAACTCTATGAAAATAAGCAATACGACTATAAACATTGGTTAGGTGGTTTATTTGTTATTCCAAGTTATCGACGTTTAGGTATCGGGAGAAAGTTAATTCAGCTTGCATTAGATCATTCTCAAAAATTGGGTATAGGAGTCCTTTACTTACAATGTAAGAACGAGCATTCATCTCTATACCGCTCATTCGGATTTACCCGCATCCACTTGCTATCAGACAGCACTTGCGTCATGGTTAGAGCGGTGTAAATGCATAACACATATGAGCCTCCGGGCTGTCAATGAAAAAAGATAGTCCTTTGACCACTATTTCAAGATCAATACCGTTGCCTTTTTAGAACTCGTTTACTT
>Ga0208064_100186_pt1 | contig 12777 bp, 13 predicted proteins | sample DeeseametaMP0145_FD_184220 | JGI IMG/M metagenome (GOLD analysis project Ga0208064, IMG submission 184220) | Marine microbial communities from the Deep Atlantic Ocean - MP0145 (SPAdes) | ecosystem: Environmental > Aquatic > Marine > Oceanic | place: West of Cape Verde, Atlantic Ocean | collected...
CTAACTACTGAATCAGGTGCTTTTTCAATAATTGGAGTCATAAAAGATGGAACTGCTTTTACAAGTTGAAAATATTCTTTAGAATAGCCTGCTAAAGATTTCTGCATTAACTTTCCATCAGACCACATCTGGTAGAATGGATGTTTTAGTAAACTTCTTTCTTCAATCATTGCATCAATTCTTTTAATTATATTCATGTCTCCTCTCCAAATCTACTAATAAAAAATCTTTGTGGTTTACAAAAGATTTTATGGTCAAAATACTGAATTTTCTTGGGTTCCAGTGGTGTAGACCGGTCAAGCATTTTGCCCTTTCAAGGCAAAGATCCCGGGTTCAAAATCTATCGATGAAAATCCCGGCTGGAGCACCAAGATTTATTTACTAATAACAAAGTTTTTTGAATAGGCCATCTTGGATAGAAAAAATATTGAGATTAATCCTTTACTTGAGACATATGGTGAATATATTAAAAAAATAGATCAGGCTTTAGATAATGAACTAGATCTTTATTCTGAATCGGAATTCATTGAACCACTAAAGTATTCCTTAGATGGTGGAAAACGAATCAGACCTATTATTTTGACCTTGGCTGCGGAATGCGTGGGTAAAATTGATGAAAATACATTTGCAGCATCTTGTGCAGTTGAATTTTTACATATGGAATCAATCATCCATGATGACATTATTGATAATGAAACTATGAGAAGACAAAAGGATCCATTCCATATCAAATATGGATACAATACCAGTGTCCTTACGGGAGACTTTGTTTTAGGATTAATTCTTGCAATATCTTCTAGATTAGATAATACGAGAATCACAAAAGATTTAGCTACCACTGCTATGTTGATGAGTGAAGGAGAAATGATTGAAAGCAGGCTAGAAACTAGTGAAGATGTTACATTTGCTGATTATCTCAAAGTAATTGAATACAAGACAGCAACAGCATTTGAAGTTGCTGCTAGAACAGGTGCAATTATTGCAAATGGGACAGAAGATCAAATTGAAGCATTAACTGGATATGGTAAAAATATTGGAATTGCATATCAAATTAGAGATGATTTGTTTGATTGGAAAAATGAAGACAAGTTGTTTAATCTTTTAATTAAAAAAAGTTTAGATCCAAGAGATGTTTTTGATAAAATGGAAGAGATGTTAAAAGAATATTCTGAAAAAGCAAGAGCTTATTTGAGAAAGCTTCCAGATAATGATGCGAAGATAAATCTAGATAATTTAATTAAGTTTACTTCATTTAAGGCGTAAAGTCTAAACTAAGTACTGGAGTTGCAAATTCTACAAATTGTATGACAGGTTCTGGATATACACCAAATCCTATCAAGAAAATCATTGAGAAGATCATTACAGCGATAATTGATTTTGGTTCTTTAACTCTCTTCTCTCTTTCTCCTTCAAAGTACATCTTTCTTGTGATCCAACCATAGTAAGCAAGAGACAATGCACTGTTAAGTACGCCAGCGATTGCAAGCCATGGTGCCCACCATACTACAGAACCAGCATCTAATGCACTGCCAAACAACATCAATTTACTCCAGAATCCTGCCAGTGGGGGAACACCAGCCAGTGCGAATAAAGAGATAACCAAAGCTAGAGCAGTAATTGGCATTCGTCTTCCAAGTCCCTGTAGTTTATCCAGATTAGTTACCGCAAGGGTTGTTACAATTCCTGCAATTGCTATAAAGGCCATGCCTTTCATTACTGCATGGTTCAGAATATGATACAAAGAACCTTGTAAACCAAGGGAACTATATGGTGCAACCGCAAGCCCTATCAAAATGTATCCAGCGTGTGCAATACTAGAATATGCCAACATTCTAGTAAGATTCTTTTGCATAATTGCAGCAATGTTACCAATTGTCATTGTCATAACTGCAAGAACACCAAGAGCTAATGTCCAATCAAGATTTAGAACAACCATTCCAAGAACGATTATTCTAATTGCTGCAGCAAATCCTACTTTCTTTGTTCCTGCTGCAAGGAGAGCAGCGATTGGTGGTGGTGCGCCTTCATATGTATCAGGAAGCCATTGATGAAAAGGTACAAGTCCCATCTTGAATCCAAATCCTGCAATAAACATTCCAACTGAAAGTAAAGCAAGTGGTAACATAGACGGATCAAGTGTCGAATAACCTTGAATAACTTGTCCAATGTTTGTAGAACCAGTTAATCCATATGCAATTGAAATTCCGTAAACAATAATTGCAGATGATAATGCACCAAACAAGAAATACTTTAGAGCAGCCTCATTTGAGCTTGGGTTCTTTTTCAAAAAGCCAACCAAAATGTATGTTGGAAGACTCATGAGCTCCCAGGCAACAAACAACATAACCAAGTCAGTAGAATATGCTACTAACACCATACCAATTGTTGCGAGTAGAATTAGAGAATAGTATACAGCGGGAGAGTTATGTTTTCTCATGTAATTGAAAGAACCAACAGTAGTGAACAAAGCAACAATTAGCATTGCAATTGCAAATAATCCACCAAATGCATCATCTACAAGTACATCTTCAGAGAATAGAGCAGATGCTGCTACATTATCATTTATGAATTGGTATCCAACATAACCAATGGATACAATTAATGCTGCAAAGGCAATTACAGCATAAAATGAGTTAGAACCTTGTTCTTTTCTTGCAATACTAATGATTGGAATAAGAATTCCAACAGTTCCTAGAATTGCCATTATAACCAAGGGGGTGGAAGTAATTTCTAACATTTCATATCACCTATATCAACAATATCAGAACTACGAATAGTAATCCTGCTCCAAATACGAATAGATACGATTGTGAGACGCCTGTCTGTGTTCCTTGGACAACTTTTGCACTCCATCCAACTGCTTTCTGGAATCCATCGTTCATACCATAATCTATAGCTGTCTTTTCAAAGTACCTGAATACACCTCTTGATAACCATAATGGTGTTACAACAAAGCACCAGTATATGATGGCATTAAGATACCATCTGTTTAAGAGAAGTTTGTGAATACCATAAAAGAATAGATTAGAGTTTACAAATTTTACAGGATCAACCCATCTACCAATATAGAATATGTAACCTAATCCAGCACCTATTGCAAATGCTGCCAATGATGAACCAAGTGCAACAGGATTAAGTCCTTGCAAGAATTCTGGTAGAATTGATGATTCTATTGCCAGATGTTCAGTATGAATACCATATGAATTTTCAAGATAGTCTACAAACGTATGGTGAAGTCCATCTTCGAATGATAATCCAACAAGACCAACTCCGATTGTAAGAACTGCAAGAATTCCATATGGAATCCACATTGATAATGGTGCTTCATGGATATGATGTCCTTCTTCTTCCATCTTTTCTATGTGTTTGCTCTGCTTTCCAAAGAAGACTAGTCCCATCATTCTTACAGTATAAAATGATGTAATGGCTGCAGTAAACACAGCAATTGCAAACAGTGGCATTGCCCATTCATTTCCAGATTCATAGACAGCAGCAAAGATTGCATCCTTACTCCAGAAACCTGTTGTGATAAATGGAGCACCCATCAACCCAAGACCTGCAGCCCACATGAATGCATAAGTTTTCTTCATCTTTTTCCTTAGACCACCCATATCTGTCATAAATCGGGAGCCAACAGTATGTAATATAGCACCAGCTGCCATGAATAAAGAAGCTTTGAACATTGCGTGAGAAATTAAATGGAAGAATCCTGCAGTATAACCATCAACATATTGATAAGATAATCCTGCAACACCCAATGCCATCATCATATAACCAATTTGAGAGCCAGTAGAATAAGCAAGAACTTTTTTAATTTCAGGATTAACCATTGCTTGTGTTGCAAGTAATAGTGCAGTAATTGCACCAACCCAAGCAATAATCTCAAAGAATTGATCAGCAAGAATTCCTGCTGCTCCTAATGCAAATACAAGAGGACCTATTCTTGCAACCAAGAACACGCCTGCCTTAACCATAGTCGCTGCATGAATCAATGCAGATACAGCAGTAGGACCGGTCATTGCTTCTAACAACCATTCGTTTAATGGGAATTGTGCAGATTTTCCTACAGCTCCTCCAAAGATTAAAACAAATGCAGGAACCAAAAGCCCTTGAGAGGCCATTGTAACTGCCCATTCGGTATCTCCAAGTAATTCTTTGAATCCAAAAGTACCTGCATACACAAATATCAAAAGCATACCTGCAATCATCATTACATCACCAACTTTGGTCATGATGAATGCCTTCATACCAGCATGAGTTGGAGAATAGTAGTCTAACATGCCAAGGACAGTACGTCCTTCAGTTCCAACATGATCTTTCTTCTTATCACGATACCAAAAGCTGATCAATGCATACGACGCAAGACCTACACCCTCCCATCCAAAGAATACTTGAAGTAAGTTATCAGACATAACAATTAACTGCATTGAACCAATAAAGAACATCATCCAAAACCAGAATCTTGTAATGTCTTTATCGCCTTTCATGTATCCCGTACTGTAAATTAAAATGAGAAATGAAATCCAACCAACAACGTTTGACATTATAATGGAAAGTGGATCTGCCAAGACACCAGCATTAAGATTAAGTGATTCTATCCATGGAATTTGATGATGTATTTCACCAGCCTCTAAAGCAATTGGAATCAATGATGCTGCAGATAATGTGCTCATCAAAGCAAATCCAACTGCAATATAACCAGTTGCGTGTTTTGATAAGTGGCCAGTTCCGTATTTGGATAATTTAGCAATTCCAGGTATGATTAGAGCTGCAGCAAACGGTAGTATCCAAACTAACCAAGCACTAGTTGCTCCAATTTCAAATCCTAGTAATTCAGTTGCCATATTCTAAACCCCCAAAACCCCACTCATGTACGGAATTATTGATTTATAGAAGATGTCAGGATAAATTCCTAGTACAATAGAAAATCCTGCCAACACCATCATTGGTGCAACCATGTACCAACTTCCTTCTTTCACATTTTCAAGATGTTCAGGAGTTTTGCCAAAGAATACACGTTTTAGCATCCAAAGAAGATAAGACATTGTAAGAACAGTTGCAACAAGACCTAATCCGAATCCTACTGCTCTAAGTGTAGAACCTTCTTCAAGTGCAGTCTCTAATGCACCTGCAAAGAGAATCCATTCTCCCATGAAACCAGCAGTTGGTGGAATTCCCATGATTGTTAATGCGCCAATAACTGCACATACTGCTGTGATCGGCATCTTTCCAGCTAATCCTCCAAGTTTAGAGATACTTCTGGTTCCAACTTTAACGATAATAACTCCAGCCATCATGAAGAGAATACCCTTTCCAATAGCGTGTGTTACATACATCATCTCTGCACCTGTAAGACCAAGTACAGAAATTGTACCAATACCAAACAAGAGATAACCCATTTGGCTTATACTAGAGTAAGCAAGAAGACGTTTCAAGTCATCTTGCATTAGTGCCATTGCACCGCCATAAATCATTGTAACAAGACCCCAAATGTAGAACCATATTGAAAGGTCGGCAAATGTTGCAGGTAAGAATTCAACAATTAATCTGAAAATACCATAAACGCCAATTCCGATCATTGCCGGAGACAATAATGCACTAATTGGTGTTGGTGCAGCACCGTGGACATATGGTAGCCAAATGTGGAACATAAAGACCGCTAGTTTAACACCAAGACCTAATGCAATCGCAACTGCAGAAAGCATTGCAATGTCTTGAGGAATTTCTGATTCGTTAATATCTGCAAAGTCAAAACTTCCAACGGTAAGACCAATCATCAAAAAGCCTAACAGTAAAACAACTGCACCTGAGTGAGTCCAAAACAAGAACATTAAACCAATCTTTCTTCTATTACCTGCACCCCAAAGAGCAACTAAGAAGAAACCAGGAATCAACATGATCTCAAAGAATACAAAGAACTCAATCAGGTTTGTTGCAAGAACTGTTCCAAGCATTCCAACTGCAAAGAGAAGATAAAGTGCAAAGTAAAGTCCGGATTTAGCATTTACATAATTTGAAAGAGCAGATGATTCAACTATTGAAGTTTGTCCACTTCCAGATGTGTTGATGTTACGTTCTTCTTCGAATTGATGGTGGAATATATGAAGCATATATGGTTTTGAGTAAAGTACCAAGATTGTAGATAGAACATAAATCATTATTGCAAATGGTGATGCTAAACCATCTAACAAGAAACCAAACTCACCAAACTGGGTTGTCCATGGATAATGTTCTTCTACAGTTCCAGAAAGTGCAGCATTAACTATTAGAATTGTTGCGTAAAGCAGAATTGCAAATGTAACCCACATTGCTGGTGTAGGACCTAGTTTTCTTCCAATAATGTAGACGACTGGAGATAATAGAAGTGGCAAGAAAATTGCCTGTAATAATGCATATTCCATTATCCCTTCAAACTCCTAAAGTCTGCAATATCGATATTTTGATACATACGGTAAGCTACGATAATTAACGAAAGTCCGACTGCTACTTCTGCAGCTGCAATTGCAATTGAGAATAAGGCCAAAGTTTGACCGCCACTATGAGGTATAAATCGACCAAATGCAACAAGGTTGAGATTTGCAGCGTTGATAATTATTTCAATTGCAAAGAGCATTCGAATAAAATTACGTTTTACTGCAAGACCGTAAATTCCTATGCCCAATAGAGCAATGGATACAAGTGTAAAATCAATTAGTTCGTTGGCCATCTTCCACATCTACTCGTCTAGCTAAAACTAAAGCACCAGTTACAGTACTTGCTAAAATTAAGCCCATCAAAATCAATGCAGGCCAATAATATGTTACAAAGTCTGTACCAATATCTCTAAAATCAACTGGGGGCTCATCAGTAGTTATTGTTTTGATTCCAGAATCTATGAATACAGCACCTAATGATACCATTATCAAAAGCATTAATCCAATTCCTGCAAACTTTCTTCTCTTGTCTTCAATTTTGTTGAAGATGAGTTCTCTTTTTACCAGCATTACTGTGAACAGAATTAGAACAGCAATAGAACCAACATAGACTGCTAGTTGGAACAATGCAACAAATGGTGCATCTAACAATAAGAAGAATCCAGCAATTCCACCAAGAGAGCCCATCAAGGCGATTGAGCCATAAATCAATGATCTCATTTCAAGTGCAGCAATTGCAGAACCAATTGTAATTACAGCTAACGCAAGAAATGCAATATCAGCCATGTGATGCACCTCTATCAGTAATTATAATGTCTACATCTTGTGCAACGTATGGTTTTACCTGAAGTTGAGCAGGTGTATAGATTAAACCTTCTTTGGAAAATGAAGAAAGTTCATAGTCATTAGTCATGTAAAGTGCATAAAATGGACATGCATCTACACAAAGACCACAGAAAACACATTTACCATAATCAATCTGAGGCATGATTGCTTTCTTGTTGTGTTTATGTTCTTCTGGAACCTTTACCATTGCAATTGCTTCAGCAACTCCTTCACATGCAATAGCACATAATTGGCAACCAGTACATTTATCATGAAATAACATATGACGCCCCTTTAGCCCAGCAATTCCAACACCAGTTGAAGGATCATATTGATATCCATCACCTACAAACTTTAGTTTCTCTTCAGGATAACGAAGTGTAAATCGCTTTATTGCAAGATGCTTAATTCCTGAGTTTAGTGCAAGGATGATACCTGTGGCAGTTCCCATTATTGTAATCCTCCCGGCCCCAACACTCCAGCGTAAAGCAAACCTAGTGCAATAAAGATGTTAATGAAACAAAGTCCAATAAGTTTAGTCCAACCAAGATCCAACAATAGATCAACTCTAACTCTTGGGAACACACCTCTTGGCAATATTATAAAGAAAATTACTCCAGCGGTTTTGAGAACAAACCAGAGTGTTCCATTAAGCATTTCTTGTGTTATTGTCTCATGAACTAATGGTCCCAATCCATCAACAGTGAGAGTTATAGGACCCATTTCAATTCCTTCAGTAATAATTTGCTCTGGGAATGCAGGTACAATCATTGGGCCATTCCAACCACCAAGGAACAAGACAACAAACAAGGCTGCAAACGCATAAAGTTTCAGATAGGATCCTAGTTGAACAAGGCCATACAGCATTCCAGAGAGTTCTGTCAACCATCCGGCTACAATTTCACTTTCTGCTTCTGGTAAGTCAAATGGAATTCTTTCTAATTCTGCAAGCATTGTAATAAAGAAGACAATAGCACCAATTGGCAAAAATATAATCCATGGGAAATTAGCTTGACTTTCTGTAATTTCAGACAAGTTTAGAGTTCCAGTTAGCATAACAACCCCCAACAGAGACAAGATTAATGGAATTTCAAATGAAACCATTTGGAACAAGGCTCTGATTCCTCCTATGAATGGATACTTGCTGTTTGCTGACCATGCAGAAAGAATAGTAATAATTGGGAAGAATCCAATTACTGCAAATACTCCAAGTAATCCCAAGTCTATGTCTGCAACTACCCAACCAGGAGCTACAGGAATTAATGCAACAAATGCAGCTGCAGTTGCAACAAAGAGTACTGGAGCTGCCCAGAAAATTGGCTTATCTGCTTTGGCAGGAATAATAATTTCTTTAGAAATTAATTTTAGTCCATCACCCATTAATTGTAAAATACCCTCAACTTTTCCGCAGTAGAAAGGACCAACTCTTAGTTGTAGTTTTGCCATCATCTTTCTTTCAATAAAAATTACTGAAGCAGCAAGTAATGCTGCAAAACCAAATCCAGGAAATGCCATTACTCTAAAGATGTCAGTTGTCAGGAATGCATGAAGTACTGGAAGAGTACGCGTTGGATTTACTAAATATGAAAGTGCAAGAAATGGTGTAAGTAGCTCTCCATCAATTACAGGTAATTCAACCAGTAATAAAATCATAAAAACTGCTGGAAGGCCAACTAAAGTAAATATCAACAAGATCCAGAAAATATTGTCAAGTAATGATTTGATAAATCCACTTAGTTTGAAATTTGGTGCAATAACTGACATTTACCTATCTGCCTCCACTGGCCAATAATTAAGACTCCAATAAACTGATGGCATGTTACCAAGTTTTTCGCCCTTGAGAAGATATGGTAATGCAATCAAGTTTCTAAAGGAAGGAACACTCAACTTTAACCTGTAGGGTTCTGGTTTGGCATCAGAAACAATATAGCAGCCTAAAGAGCCTCTACCAGATTCTACACGTTTGTATACTGTATCAAATCCTTTCCCTTTTGGATTTGGTTTAAGTTTAACTCTAACAGAACCAGACTTCGGGATTTTTTCTAATGCTTGTCTAATTATTCTACAACTTTCCATCATATCAAGCCATGGAACTTTAGATCTTGCATAAGAATCTCCTTCTTTCATCACAATAGATTCAAAATCTAATTCATCATAGACATCATAAGGCTCCTTCTTTCTTACATCAAAATCAACACCACTTGCACGAAGTACAGAACCAGTTGTTCCAAGTCTAATTGCATCTTGTCGTGACAGTACACCAGTATCTTTAGTTCTTGAAATTAGAATTGGGTTATCATAAAAGACTGCAGCATATTCTTTGATACGTTTTTCAAAATAGTTAACTTGACGCAAACAAACATCTTCGAAATTTGCGGGCAAGTCGTTTCTAACTCCACCAGGAACAAAATGTGAGTGTGTGACTCTAGCACCAGTCATTTTTTCCATAAGATCAATTAAAAGTTCACGATCACCTGTAGGCCACATGAACATTGTAGAATGTCCTAAGAAGATTCCGTAAATTGCAAGCCAATACATTATGTAAATACATCTGTTTATCTCAGCTCCAATAACTCTAAGATATTTGGCACGTTCAGGAACTTCAATACCAAGTAGTTCTTCAACTCCTAAGACATATGGATATAATATATTACATGAATCATGAATTACTGGTCTTTCTAAGTGTGGAATGTTTGTGATATAGTTTCTATATTCTGCCATTTTTTCTTCTCCACGATGGACATATCCAGGATCAGGATCACATGCAACAATATAGTCACCATCAATTTGTACAATAAGTCTCATGTGACCAGAACCTGGGTGTTGTGGTCCAACATTAAGAGTCATGATTCTCTCATCAACTTTTTGGAGTGCTAACCCAGGAGGTAACCAACTTGATGTTGATTTATCTATCTGTGTTTCTGACGATCCTGATTTGATATTTTGTGGTAATTCTGTAGTCATCTCTATCTCCCCTTTATTGCAAAGTCCTTTCTAAGTGGCGGTAAGTCTGCCCAATCTTCTGGCAAAAGTAATCTTCTATTATCAGGATGGCCTTCAAAGTAGACACCGAACATTTCAAAAATTTCTCTTTCATGAAATTCTACACTATAAAATACATCTCTAAGAGTAGGAAGTCTAGTTGCGTCATTTCCAGGTATTGGATTTTCCTCTCGTTGGGCTGTAGTAGATAAAACTAGAATCTGTCTTGCTAATGAGGGATCTGAGTAAGAGCCTATATGATAAACAACTGCAATTTCTTGATTTTGAGGATAATCTACACCTGAAACGGATTCTACATGATCATAGTTTAGTCCATCACGGATGAATTTTGCAACATTATGTATGTTTTCTCGACTTACATTAATTCCAACTCTGTCTTTTTTTACAAATGCAACTTCAACTTTATCGCCAAACTTTTCAACGATTTTATCAGAAATTCCTTTCTCAAACTCTGGTAATTCTACTGATTTTTCTTCTGGTTTTTTTACTACAGGTTTAGTTTCAGGTTTAGTTTCAGGTTTAGTTTCAGGTTTAGTTTCAGGTTTAGTTTCAGGTTTAGATTCAGGTTTAGATTCAGGTTTTGAATCAGGTTTTGAATCAGGTTTTGAATCAGGTTTTGAATCAGGTTTTGAATCAGGTTTTGAATCAGTTGTTGGTTTTCCAGAATCAGAACTCATTATACAATCGTCCTAGCCTTCATTCTCTTGATTTTCTCTTGCAGTAAAATACATCCTTGGATGAGAGTTTCAGGTCTAGGCGGGCATCCTGGAACATAGACATCAACTGGAAGTATTCCGTCAATTCCTGGAAGTACATTGTATGAATCAAAATACAATCCTCCAGTAATTGCGCAAGCCCCCATAGCAATTACATACTTTGGTTCTGGCATTTGATCATAAACTAATCTGAGACGTGGTGCCATTTTTCTTGTAATAGTTCCTTGAACAACAACTAGATCACATTGTCTAAGTGATCCAAATGCTTCAATGATACCAAATCTTTCAACATCATATCTAGGACTTGATGCTGCACCAAATTCAACACTGCAACAAGCTGTTTCAATGTGGACAGGCCAGAGTGACCAAATTCTACCCCAGTTGATGGCGTAGCCCAATGGTTTACCGATTGCTTTTTCTAAAATATCTCCTAACTTTCCTACAAAAACATTTGCGTTTTCGGGTGTCATTAAATCTTTAAGCAATCTTATCTCCCATCCTCGTAACTGTAATTAATATAAAAAACTACCATATTCTTCGTCTCCCTGATTGATACAATGCAAATGCCATTGCTCCAAACATTATAGCTAAAAATCCCATTATTGGTAAAGTTGCACTCTTTGGGAGCTCCAAAAGAGCACTTCCCCATGCATACAAGAAAATTGCCATGACATCAAAGACTACAAACATCAGAATGTAAGGGTAATACTGCATCATAAAGTGAGTTCGTCCTTCTCCTGATGGAACTTGACCACATTCCATTGGCAAAAATTTAACAGGATTGCTTCGTTTTCTTGGTGAGATCATTCTTGAAATTACTAATGCAGGTGCCATCGCTGCTATGCCAAAGGCAAACATCAGTACCACTGTACTATAATTGCCCGCTAATTCCCCGACCAATTTAGCTATTTGCCCTGATTTTTGTATAAAAAGGTATGGTTACTTTTTTCGATCAGATTTTAGAGAAATTAGTTTTTGAAAACTACTTAAAAGGATAATGGCAAAAAATTATCATGTCATTAAATATTGGAGATGTTGCTCCTGATTTTGAACTTCCGGATGTAGATTTGAAGATGCGGACTTTGGATGAATTTAAAGGGAAAAAAATTGTACTGTCATTCATAGTTGCTGCAAGTTCTCCAGTTTGTGAAGTCGAGCTGTGTACACTTAGAGATTCATGGCAAGAGATTTCAGATCTTGGTGCACAAATAGTGGCAATTAGTAATGATGGACCATTTGCAAATAAAACATTTACAGAAAAACACAATTTCAATTTTCCATTGTTGGGTGATTATAACAGTAAAACAATTCGTGATTACGGCATATTGATGAAAGATTTACTTCACCTTAAAGATTACAATGCTGCAAAACGTTCTGTATTTATAATAATGGAAGATGGAAAGATTGGTTACAAATGGGTTTCAGAAGATCCATTAAAAGAACCAAACTATGAAGAAATTAAAAATTTTCTGAAATAAGAAAAATTTCTTTTTATTCTATTTCTGCAATAACGTCGCCTTTGGCAACAGTTGCAGCTTCCTTTACTTTAATTGATTTTATAACACCATCTTTGTGTGCTTTAACAGCTACTTGCATTTTCATGGATTCTAAAGTACAAACAACATCACCTTTCTTTACAGAATCTCCATCAGTAACTGCAATTGACACAACTTTTCCTGGAATTTGGCTTTTCAAAGATAATTGTGCATCACCAGTACCACCCCCACCAGTGTTTTTGTAAACAATTTCATCAAAGTGAGCATGGATGTTTAGTGTAATTGGGACATTGTCAATTACAAGATTCATTTCATTTGTAGATT
>Ga0208064_100189_pt1 | contig 12636 bp, 14 predicted proteins | sample DeeseametaMP0145_FD_184220 | JGI IMG/M metagenome (GOLD analysis project Ga0208064, IMG submission 184220) | Marine microbial communities from the Deep Atlantic Ocean - MP0145 (SPAdes) | ecosystem: Environmental > Aquatic > Marine > Oceanic | place: West of Cape Verde, Atlantic Ocean | collected...
CGCAGCGCTAGATGGGTATCACTACGCAGTTGGTAACCAGCCAGTCATTGCTCAAAATATCGTGATGACTTTAATCATGGCTGTGATCGCTGTGATGTTCTTTATCAAATCCAGAGATTAAATGATTATGAGTTTACAAGTTGCATTGGATGCAATATCAAAAGGTAGTTAGATAACCTGAAGATAAAACTAAATAAAAAAGCCTCGCATTTATCGGGGCTTTTTTGTTATATCTATTTTATCAATTACGAATCGTAGGCCGCTATTCCTGTTTCAGATTCGCCGATGATAAGCGTATGCATTTCGTGTGTGCCTTCGTAGGTGTAAACCGATTCAATATTGGCCATGTGGCGCATGATAGAATAATCTTCCGTAATGCCATTGGCACCTAATATTCCACGGGATATTCTTGCAATATCTCTGGCTAAAACACAATTATTTCGTTTGGCCATGGACACCTGTTGAAAGGTCATTTTCCCTTCATCTTTGAGTCGTCCCAGGCGATAGACCAACAATTGTGATTCGGTGATTCGCGTCACCATGTCCGCCAACTTGGCTTGAGTCAATTGATATCCGCCGATAGGCTTGGAGAATTGTTTCCGCTCTTTGGCATATTCCAACGCTGTGTTGTAGCAATCCACAGCACACCCAATCATTCCCCAGGAAATGCCATAACGAGCTTGGGTCAAACAACCCAATGGCCCTTTTAATCCTTCAACATTGGGCAGCCGTGCCGAATCGGGCACTTTTACATTCACCATTGAAAGTTCAGACGTTACGGATGCTCTTAAACTTAATTTCCCGTGGATGTCACTGGATGTGAATCCTTCCAACCCTTTTTCTAATAAGAATCCACGAACAATACCTTCTTTATCACGGGCCCACACCACAGCCACATCAGCCAAAGATCCATTGGTGATCCACATTTTATTTCCGTTAATGATCCAGTCGTCTCCATCTTTTTTACATCGCGTAGCCATGCCACCTGGATTGGAACCAAAGTTTGGTTCCGTAAGTCCAAAACAACCGATCTTTGTACCTGCACCTAAACCAGGAAGCCATTTCGCTTTTTGTTCATCAGAGCCATAAGCGTGGATTGGATACATGACCAACGCACCTTGCACACTGGCAAAAGACCGTAAGCCCGAATCGCCTCTTTCCAGTTCATGAAGAATTAATCCATAGGCCACATTACTGACACCGGCACCCCCGGATTCTTCCGGTAATGCAGACCCCATAAATCCCAATTCTCCCAACTTGGGAACGAGTTCCATGGGAAATGTAGCATTCTCATAATGCTCATTGATTACAGGCATAAATTCAGTTTGAACAAAGTCATACGCCGTCTGCTGAATGAGCAATTCTTCTTCAGTTAATAAATCGGTTATATTATAATAATCGGGTCCTAACTTTTTCATGATTTTCCTGTATAGTTTGACATAAAAATTACACCTTTATTCCCATTGATTTAATAAGAGAAATAAGTTCTTTATCTTCCCAGTTCACCTTTTCTGAATGAAGTTTAATCTCTTTTAATATTGGATCTAATTTTTGACGACTTACTTTAATTCCAATTCCTTCCAATTTATTTATTAGCGCTGCGGCACCTGTGAATTTATCAATTACGAAATGACGTTTCCGATGAAGTGATTCCGGTGAAATAGCTTCGTAAGATTTTGGTTCCTTCACCACCGCTTTCACATGGAGACCCGCTTTATGGGTGAATGCATTTTTTCCTATAATGGGTTGATTAGCATTTGAATCCAATTTAGAAAATGAAGCAACCATATCAGTTAATTCTGGAATCAATCCTAAATCCCAATTCCCATTTATTTTATAAATATTGGTTAAAGCTGTCACCACTTCTGCTAAAGGCGGAAGACCGCATCGTTCTCCCAATCCATTCACCGCAACATCTACACATTGGGCGCCTGCTTCCAAGGCAGACAATGCGTTCGCCGTAGCCATTCCAAAATCATTATGGCAATGAACATGTATAGGAATATCCAATTCTGAAACGATTCGGCTCACTAATTTTTTTGTTTGTGTCGGTGTGAGACATCCAACGGTATCTGCCAAACTGAATCGATCACAACCTGATTTTTGAACTAATTGTCCAACTTGAATTAGAAAGTCTAAATCAGTCCGACTGGCATCTTCCGCCGTGAATCGAAGTTTGAGCCCTTTGTCTTTTCCATATTTTACAGCAGTCTCAATGCGAATTAAAGCTTCAGACTTTGTTACATTAAATTTATGTTTTAGGCTTAATGGAGATATTCCAAAAAAGACACCCATCCATCCAACGCCAATGGCTGTAACATCATTGATATCAGACTTCAACGCTCTGCCGTGAGCCATTTTTTTTGCATTTAGATCAAGGTCATTTAATGCTTCTACCGCTTCATAAACATCAGGAGATACAGCTGGGTGACCTAACTCAATAAAATCGACTCCAAAAGTATCCAATCGTTTAGCCAGTGCAATCTTTTGGTCCACAGTAAAAGAGACGCCTGGCGTTTGTTCACCTTCCCGAAGCGTTGAATCTAATATTTCTATTTGTTGCCCGATTAGCATACCATTTTCCGTTGTTCTTCCATTCCCATTGAAATTAGATATGGATTATTTTTTTGGCGTGATGAAAATGATTTTTTTGAATCCACATCCAGCCAATTATTTTGAATCATAATTTGACCTATGGCGCCACCCAAAGAATTCCCCGGTCCAAGCAGTACCAATTTATCTGGACAAAATTCCTTCATTGCTGCCGTAATTGATGTTGAGAAATCGTAAGCACGTATCACTTGATGACCTAATGTATATCGGTACAAACCTTCAATCTCTGTGCTAAAAGGTGACCAAATTTCCCCTCGTCCATCCACCAGTGGAACAACGGGTTTTTGAAAAATAGATTGGGGCAATAATCCGAACGCTTTTCTTGAAATTGATTCTAACAAAGGTGTATGAAAAGCAGCATGAAACGGTAATTGCAAAGGATAATTATCCTTTGCAGGTAACGTCTTTAAGAGAATATCCAATGCTGATTGTTCACCACCAATGACCAAATATCCTCCAAGAAAAATAGAAACATGAGCACCTACATTTTTAATTTCGGTTAAAACAGATGCTTTTTTAGCATCATCAATATGCCAATTATCATCCACAAGTGAATAAATAATTTGTCCACCCATGATTCCGCCTTTCATCATGGATCCCATGGTATCAATTAAAGCGTATGCATTTTCATGAGTCAAAGCGCCACTTAATGCCAAAGCACTATACCAGCCCATTGAATTCCCTGTGATGGCAACAACCTCATATTTATTTTGATCAATGGATAGAAAGTCCGCCAAACTGCAGGCGTAAATGAGTGGTGATGCATGTTCTCCACTCATATGGATTTTGGCTCGGAATTGCATTGAATCCAATTCTGTTAAGGTAGAGTTTTCAGCAATTTTTCGCTGTTCATCCATATAAGAAATATGGCTTTTTGCCGATGCACCAAATGCAGCCAAATAGCCTGAAGTTTCTCGAGTGTAGGTCCCCCGCCCCGGACAAATGACAACGATACGTTCTTTAGCCATTCACCAATTCCAATGCATTTTTAATGATAGATTCTTTACTGGGTAGTGTTGCTGTCGCTGCAACTCCGATGGAAATAAAACTGTCCTCTGCTGCATGAAGTTTGATATTCAATGGTTTATTAGAATGACTCACTAATTGAGCAAATAATCCTTCGCCATGACATCCTGTTCTTCGACACTCATCAACAATAAGTACATTTTCACATGTACCAATAGCATTCAATAATTTTTGAACATTTATATCAGACAACCAGCGCAAATCAATAATCTTGATTTTTTTCTTTACCTTCTTTTCAATTTCTTTTTGGGCTTGGAGTGATAAATATAAACCATTCCCATAAGTAATAATTGTAAGTGCTTTTCCCTTTCCATGTTCTCCGAATATCCCCACAGGTATTTCTTCTTCAACATCTGGATATTGGAAATTCCATTTACCATCTTTTGGTTTGTAAAGATCCTTTTTCATATAAAGAGCAATCGGTTCTACAAAAACGGTAATTCGTCCATTTTCATATGCTTCACGAACAGCAGTTCGAAGCATTTTTGAAGCGTCTGCACCATTGGATGGTACCGCAAGAATTAACCCTGGAATATCTCTAAAAATGGTTAATGAATTATCATTATGAAAGTGTCCACCAAATCCTTTTTGATATGCCAATCCCGGCACACGTAAAACCATTGGATTGGTAAATCGACCTTTTGAGAAAAAAGGGAGTGTGGCAGCTTCGCCACGCAATTGATCTTCGGCATTATGAAGATAAGCTAAAAATTGAATTTCTGGAATGGGGATAAAACCATTGTGACCAAACCCCATTCCAAATCCAATGATTGATGTTTCATCCAATGGACTATTAAATACGCGACGAATTCCAAATTGTTTGTAAAGATCAGCAGTCACATGATACACGCCACCTTTTTGTGCCACATCTTGGCCAAATACCAAAGTATTTTCGTAGCGAAGCATTAAATCTGATAAAGTATAATTAATCAATTTTGCCATATGATGAGATTGACCCATCCGTTTAAACTCTTTCCTAAAGAGATCTTGGCGGGCTTTTTGAATAGGTTGCTTCGGCGTTTTTCTTGATGATTGATTCGCTGTAATGGATTCCATCACATCTTTGGCAGACTCAAGTTTGGGGCGAAGCGTTGCAGCATTAAAAACATGATTCACTTGTGATCTTATTGATTCATAAAGCCGTACTATTTCATCGGGTGATAAACAATTATTCTCTATCAAAATTCGTGCTGAATGGAGCAATGGATCATTGAATTCTGTAGCTTCAATATCTGCCAACGATAGGTATCCCACTTCTACATCAGAACCGGCATGGCCCATGAGTCGCACCGTTTTCATATGAAGAAAAATGGGCGACCGATCAATCCGACAATCGTGTTCTACCCGTCGGGATTTGATGATAAGATCAATGAGATGGAGTCCATCCGTTTGTATATAATGCAATCCGGGACGATTAGAAAAATTTTGCTCGATCCAATGATCATCAGTAGGAACCGAAATTCCGGTTCCATTATCTTCACATATAAAAATAATGGGAATATGGCCTCCGGAATTGCTAACCCAACTTGCGGTATTAAACGCACTTAATGCTGTAGCATGGTTGGCGCTGGCATCTCCAAAACTGCACAATATTATACTGTCTGCTTTCAAATCTCTTTCTGAAATGTCCAGATCTTTAGCACGATCTATGGAGAAAGCAGCCCCCACAGCTTTTGGAAGGTGACTGGCAATGGTACTGGTCTGGGGCGGAATATTTAATTCTTTACTTCCCAATACTTTATGTCGTCCACCGCTAATGGGATCTTCTGATGATGCCATAAACGAAAGCGCCATATCATAAATTGGTGTTGTTCTGGAAAGTTGTTTAGATCGTTCTATAAAAAAAGGTCCACTCCGATAATGAAGAAATGCCATATCTGTGTATGGAAATACGTTGCCGAAAACCGCATTCCCTTCATGCCCGGAACTGCCAATGGTATAAAAGCACTTTCCTTCATTTTTAAGAATACGGGCTTTCAGGTCCATATGACGACTTAAAATCTGAGTTTCAAAAAGTGAAATCAATTCGGACGGACGAATATTGGTTTGGGATAAAAGGAGATTGGTTCGAGATAAAGGTAAATTTCCTGCACTTACATAATCCAGAAAATTCTGGTCAATGACTTCTTCCCTATTAAAAATGCTCATTATTCTCGCCACAAAGAGCACAAAGAGGGTTTAATATTGGAAAAAGCAATCATTATTATTTTTTCTGTGCTTTTTGACTCCTTGGCTAGTTTTTTAAACTCTCCAATTTTTCTTTAAATTCACGAAGTTCCCGAACATTGCTTGTTTCTACCTCACCAGAATCCCATTTGAGATTGAAATCTTCTTCTGAATCTGAGCCACCCTGTTTTTGATATAATGGATAAAGATCCGCTTCTTCTCTTGGTTTACCCTTATGGAGCGTTGCAGTAAGCTGATAGGCTATATCCTCAACAATATCATCAATCACTCTTTCCGGAAGTTGTTTTTCCAGTAATCCTTTTTCAATTTTAGAAAATCGCATTCCATGGACTACATAGTCTTGATAGGCTTCCCAGGCAAAAGGCGCTTTTTCTTTCACATAATGGGCCATGGCATCGGAGAAAACACGAATCTCATATTGAGCATGACTATCAGACCGTAGCCCAATAAAATGGAGAAGATTGTGTAAATCATTCTTCCAATACCATTCAGTATAAATATTTACCGGGAGTAATGACCGAGCCAATTCTCGTGCCACTCCTGCTTTATTCAATTCCTGGTATAGTGCAAAACTTCGTTCAGAATTTTCTTTAAAATAATCCAATACTTTCTGCTTTAATTCAGGAGGGACTTCTCCGGATCGACCTTGTTTATTCAACGAACTCTGGAATTGAATATTCTCCGGTTCCGGATAATAAAATTCATCCCTCGCTTCAGAATATCGTAATGAATATTCATTAATATTGGCTGTCCGATGGCGCACCCACTGGCGTGCCACAAATATTGGCATTTTACAATGGAATTTGAATTCTACCATTTCGAAAGGTGTCGTGTGGCGGTGGCGCATGAGGTATCGAATCAATCCCCGATCCTGAGACATTTTACTGGTCCCTTTGCCATAACTCACCCGTGCGGCCTGTACGATAGCGCCGTCCCCACCCATGGAATCCACAAGGCGAACAAAGCCTTTATCTAAACATTTAATTGCATCTTCTGGTATTTGTGTCATTTCAATTCTCTAATTCACTTTTCGATAGATCATTACACCGTCTCTAACGGGTAAAAGTAAAGGTTCTAATCTATGATTATTTTTAATGAGTTCTGCTGTTTCTCTTAAGGATTTTGATTCTTTATCATCAGGATTTAATACTGTCCCGCTCCAAAGCATATTATCAAATACAGCAATGCCACCTTTTTTTAAAAGGGCATTTCCTTTACGGTAATACTCTGGATAACCTGTTTTGTCAGCATCAACAAAAATCATATCAAAAGTACCGACGCGGAATTCTTCTAAAGTTTTTATAGCATCACCTTCATGGATATGAATTTTATAATTCACTTCGGATTTCTCAAACCAGCCTTTGGCAGTCTTTACATGGTTTTCCATCAATTCGCAGGAATGAATTTCACCATCATCGGGCAGAGCTTCAGCCATTTTTAAAGTGCTGTAACCAGTAAACATCCCAATCTCAAGTACCCGTTCAGCCCCGGATATTTTGATAAGAAATTGAAGAAGCCCTCCCACAAGAGATCCACATAACATCTGGGGAATTTCTTCCATCTCCCAAGTTGCTTGGGACAATTCCTTTAAGAGTTCTGAATCTTGGCCAGAAAAATCCTTACAGTATTGTTCAATATCTTCAGAAACGAAATACATGGATTTAACGCAATGACGCAGAGACGCAAAGATTATTTTTTGAAAAATTTATCATTATTAACACATAAACACGTTCATACTTATTTACACTTTAACACTTCAAATGTTTTATCCACGGCTTCCACATGCCCGGCAATCAATCCTGGCTCGATCAGCGTTTTTTCCAAATTATATTGCCTTGGATTTCCATGGAGGTCAATGAGCTTCCCCCCGGCCTCATTGATGATGCAATTCCCGGCGCAAATGTCCCATTCATTTTTGGGGCGTAGTGAGGCAAAAATGTCTGCCTTCCCTGCTGCAGTAAGACCCAGTTTATAGGCTACACTTCCAACTTCCTTCAGTTCTCCAAAAGTGCCATCAAAAGGTTTCCATAGTCCCCGACGAGTCTCGGATCGACTATTCAAAATAACCATATCAACCAAATTTTCTTTTGTGGAACAGATAATGGGTTCACCATTCAAAAATGCACCTTCACCCTTGGCCGCGGTAAATGTTTCTTTGGTTACCGGATTATAAAGAACACCAACAATCGGTTCGCCTTTTTCTACCAAGGCAACACTGACCACAAAATTGGGAACACCTTCAATAAATTCTTTAGTGCCGTCAAGTGGATCAACAACCCATACCCGATCCTTGGATAATCGGTCAGGCGAATCCACCGTTTCCTCAGAAAGCCAACCGTACTCTGGCCGGGCCTTCATTAAAATGTCTTTCAGACAGGCATCGGCAGCATGGTCTGCTGTTGTTACGGGATTATGATATCCTTTATCACGAATTTCGTAATCCGCTTTGTAATAGTTTAATATGACGCCACCCGCTTCAATGGCGGCATCTTTTGCGAGTATTAAATCAGAAATCATGGGGCGAAAGTTAGGAGAAAAAGTGTTCAGGTACGAAGGTGTTAAATCTAATTTTCTATCCGCCAATTGAAATTATGTAAAAAATAAAATGTAATTAAGTAATTAAGTAATTACCTATTTACATAATTACGATTGGTCTCATTTGATCTTTTTGGCTTCCCTCGTCCCGCTCATATACTTGGGCGGACAGGAAAGAGTTAAAAGACTATAATTGGCCGATTGCTTTCCTGAGGTAAGTGATAAAATCCGCCATTTGGTGGTATACATCATAGGCAATATCCAAAATTTGGTCTGACTGAAAAGCCCTGTTTGGAATTTTTTTACTCACAATAAAATCTTTATACCGAAGCCATTCGATCTGTGGATGATCTTTAGGATATCCCTTTGGTGCTACTTTTAGACGATCGCCACCCAATTCACCAAAAACACCCTTAAACCCTTTGTCATTTACAATGGATTCAAATTGATTTGGCCATCCCACAATATATTCACGTATGGCTGATAATGTATCCTTGTCCGGATGCCAGACACCGCCGGCGATAAAACATTCTTCTGGCCCCACATGGATATAATAGCCGACGCCCATCCGCTTTCTTCCACCGGGATTCATACTAGCACCGAACCATGTCTTGTAGGGTGTTTTATCTTTAGAAAAACGGGTGTCGCGATATATTCGAAATAGACAGTCTTTTGGTTCGGTACCAATCATTTCGGAATCAAATTCAGAAATCCGAAACAAGAGCATCGCCACAAAATCAATAAAATTTTGCTGGGCATCCTTGAACCTGTCCTTGTTGGCATGGTACCATTCCCGACGGTTATTTTTCTTCAGGTCTGTCAGGAAATCAAATGTGGATTGATCAATCATGTTTTACTAAAAACAATCAACTTTTCTCGTCCTTTTCTGGGACCAATGGATAAATCCGGGAATTCTTCCTTTTCAATTTTCCACCCATCCTTAAATATAGATTTTACTTCTTCAATGGTTGTTCCCCAAGGCGGACCGCCATCTTCAATTAATTTGTCCAAGGGAAACCATAAGCCAATCAATTTTCCCCCGGGTTTGAGCAGTTGATTTACAACTGTTTCATATTCTGATCGACGTGCGGGATTGATGGCACAGAAACAGGTTTGTTCAATGATAAAGTCATACGTGTTCGCGTACACAGGAGCTAAAGTGAAAATATCATTTTCGATAGTATTCACTGCGAGCTTTGCCTTACGGGCTAAATCTTTTACAGCTTTAATCGCGGAAGGGGCAAAATCTATGGCGGTCACTTCGAACCCTTTTTGGGCAAACATGATGGCATCATATCCCCTGCCACAACCGATGATACATACTTTTCCCGGTGAAATCGAATCGGCCATGAAATCAAAAATGGGCGTTGCCCCACCTAAATCCCATCCCACATCTTCTTCTAAATATATGCCTTCCCAGAATTGAGAATTGTCCTCGGGAAATTTCGTCATTCACCATCCTGATATTGGAACACGGATTCCAAAGGAACGCCAAATGCATGGGCAATTTTGAAGGCCAATTCCAAGGAAGGTGAATATTTTCCCCCCTCAATGGCAATGATGGTTTGGCGGGTAACATCTGCTTTCGCGGCCAGATCCGCTTGTGTCATTTCATCTGCATCAAAACGCAGACGGCGGACATTATTGGTGGTTGTTGGCTTTCCCATTCTTACATGACCTTTCTATAATTGTACAATCTTGAAAGAGATTTAACCGTTGAGGAAGCCACCAGAGTCATGAGTAAAAGTTGAGCAATGAAAATTGGGGTCATTTCAGAAATCCCAATCGACGCAACGCTCCCCCTACTTTCAGTTAAGATAATAAAGCACATGATTAGGGTTACGAATACGGACATAGCAATATATCCCATCTTATCACTTCGGATATCAATAATGCGATCCATTTCATCCTTTGCTTCTGCTTTGGTGATGATATTGATAAGACCGAAAGCCACAATTGAATAGACTACAGCAATCACAACCACACCTATGATGATCTCCGCCAAGTCAGCAGCATATTCGTCCGATCCCGGCATTAATTGAAAAACACCATTAAAAAAGTAAAAACAAACCACAATATTCAGAATCAGTTCACCCCAAATGTTGAGTTCTCTATTTGAATAATTTGAAAAAAGATTCATTTGTATCTCCTATTGCCGGCGATTACACCACCTATGTAGGTAATAGCCATCAAAATGATAAGGTGCGAAACTTCAGGTTCAAAAGTAATAAGTTTTATGTCTTCCAGCAGTTCATAGCTAAGACCACACACTAACCCAACACCCAACGAAATGGCCATGGCTTCAAGTTGAATTTTCCGCATCAGTTCATCCAGCCCATTCAGATGCCGTTTGTTTGCCAATATCATTCCAAATCCAATCCCCAGATTAATGAGTACTCCGAGAATTGTAAGTGGGGTATTGAACTCCCAAAAGAATTTGGGGCCAAACGCAGCCAATGCTGTTGTCAAAACCCAAGCGCCGGTCCAAAGTCCAAGTTGAACTGTATTTATTTTAGTTCGAGTGGTAAAATCATTGGATTCAGTCATCAGTTTTTCCTCCTAATCGAATCTGGCCGATCATTACTCCGACCATGTATGTAACTGACATAATCAACAAAACGTCTGATGCTTCTGCGTCAGCAATAAAATTTGCCGTTGCCAGTAGCGAATAGGTGAAGCCACCCACTATTCCAACGCCCACTGACATGGCCAGAGAATTAAGTTGAATTTTTTGGTGCAATTCATCCATTCCTTTCAGGAACCGCATGAACGCCATAATCATTCCAAGGCCTAATCCCGTGTTAACGACGATGGCGATAATTGATATCATCGATGAGGAATGCCATCCGTATAACTCCGCTTTGTCTGCAAGAACCATCGTCACAGCCCATGCCAATGTCCAGCAAAGAAAACGAATATTGTTTTTTGCGTTAAGCGTTTCCCACTTAGTCATCTGTTTTTTCATATTTATATTTCCTTTATCATATTTTTAGGTGCATGCTCGTAGAACTACTATATTTTAGTATTGATATTTGAGACGTTTGCAAAATTGATATATTCAATTTTCTTTTTTGTTTGAATTTTTATCCAAGAATCTCCAACGTCGATAACTTTACCTTTAAGGTTCACGGCTGGAAATCTGGCAGTTTTAATTGAGACTTCTTTCCCTTTTAATTCTTCTAACATAATTCCTTCTTCCTGCTTTTTATTTGTTTATTATTTTTTCATCTTTAATTGGTGAATAATCAGTCATTAACTCTCCATTCACAATAATCTCATCAAAGTAACATTTTACGCCTGTCGCATAAATAATATTCTCTACATTTTGAATATGGAAGTGCAAATGAGGTTCAGAAGAATTTCCTGAATTTCCACAAAGCCCTAATAGATCACCCTGCTTAATTTTTTGCCCTTGTTTTACTTGAATTGAATGTTGCTTGAAATGGGCAAAAAACAAATATTCATTATTTATTGTTTTAATAATAACCGTATTTCCTGGAACATATATGGGGTTCATTTCTCCAGGTTTGTTGTCTTTTACACCATCAACCACTAAAACTATTTCTCCGTCAGAAGGTGCAATAAGTTCTTTTCCGAAGGCATAATAATCTTCATTGGTTAGGCCATCGGTTTTAAATGAATTTCCTTTTTCGTTTCTGATCACCAAATCAAAAGCATTTTTTTGTGATTCCTCTACCACATGATAATTCAATTCTTTTGTATCTCCACCCCAAAAGACAGTCCATTCGCCGGAAAAGGGGAGTTTTAGTTTGGTTATATTTCGTTCGATTTTTGGTAGATTACTTCTATCTTTAAATGGTGTTACCGAAAAACCATTTATCTTTGAATTGTTATCCACCGAAATATTGAGGGCATAAAGCGCCCGTTCAAAATTTGTTTTATATTGAGCGACGGTTCCATTTTCATACCTTACAAATTCTCGCTTGGTTATGCTTCCTGTCTGCGATTTTAATCCCGTTAAGAATTCTGTTAATTTGCTCAGGGGTACTGCTGTTTTCATATCATCTGAAAACATTGAGAATACAGCCTCAAAATTGTCGGCGTTATAGTTTTTCTCAAATTCGGCTGCGACTACTTTATAAGTTGATTTTTCAGTTTGAGCGAATGTTAAACTCGTCAATAAAATCAGTATGATAGTTAATATAATATTTTTCTTAGCTTTTTCATAATTACTGCCAGCGGACAGTATTTTTGTATAAAGCGCTTCCCAATCGGTCATCATTTTTTCCATAATTATAATTCCTTTATCAATAA
>Ga0208064_100194_pt1 | contig 12326 bp, 11 predicted proteins | sample DeeseametaMP0145_FD_184220 | JGI IMG/M metagenome (GOLD analysis project Ga0208064, IMG submission 184220) | Marine microbial communities from the Deep Atlantic Ocean - MP0145 (SPAdes) | ecosystem: Environmental > Aquatic > Marine > Oceanic | place: West of Cape Verde, Atlantic Ocean | collected...
ATCGTCAAACCGGGCAAGCGTCTGAGTCTGCAAAAGCACCGGCACCGTGCAGAACACTGGACCGTGGTCAGGGGCGTAGCGCAGGTCACTGTGGGGGAACAGGAGACCCTGCTCAAGCCGGGGCAGTTCGTGGAGATCCCTAGGGGCGCGGTGCACAGAATCATGAACCCCGGTGACATCCCGCTGATCTTCGTAGAGGTCCAGACGGGGGATTATTTCGGGGAGGACGACATTATCCGGCTGGAGGACGACTATGGGAGAGACTAGGGCGTGTTTACATTTGGACAAAAAGCACAGAAACGACCGTTGTCATTCCCGTGAAAACGGGAATCCGGTGGGTATTTTGCTTCTGGATTCCGGGTCTGCGCCCGGAATGACTCAAAACCGGCCGCTTTTCGGTCTTGAAATGTTGATTGTAAACACGCCCTAGCCCGGTAATCGAATGCTGCCCAGCGCGTTGATGGGAGTGGCGTTTTTTGTGATCGCCAAGTGGATTCCGGATCAGCAAGCAACAGGCAAGGTGTCGCGGGCGGACTTTTCGGCGTTGGCGCGGCTCTCTGAACGCTTGACCATCTTCACTTGTGATGCCTGTTCTTCGGCATTCATGTTTTTGTGAATGATGCCGAGTCCCCCTTCCTGTGCCATGCAGATTGCAGTTTGGTGTTCTGTAACAGTGTCCATTGCAGCACTCAGCAAAGGGATATTGCAATCGAGTGTTTGGGTAATTCTGCTTTTTACAGAAACTTCAACAGGTAGTACCTTGGAATGTCCGGGAAGGAGAAGTACATCATCAAAAGTGAAACTGTCCTCCATGCGGTCTTTTAACATTTTTCTTTTATTGATGATTTTAATGATGAAAGTTATGATTAACTATATATATAATCAATTACACTTGACTCAAAAAGCAAGGACGGTAGAAGAACCTAATATATAACATCAATCGGTTTGATTTACAAGAATAGGGGATTTTACTTGGAGGATGTTTGACTTTGAAGAATTAGTGGGCTACTGTGCACATTGTGGAGTTCACGTGCACTACACGCACGCACGAGGCAAATTATTAGGTGTCCATATAGGTGTCTATCAGCCCCAATCAATCACACCGTTCCAAAAGTTCGAACCATAGCCCCCCAGTAAACATCTCCCTACGCATCAATACATAAAGTAGTTAGTCGCATTTATGCCTGAATGGCCTTTCAGGAGTCAGCATCTTTACAAACCGGCGGGTTGGTGGTATAATTAACATAAATAATGCATATAAGAATTCCAACTTCACCCACTACATAATTTGTAGACCCAAGGAGGAATCATGATTCCGAACGACCGCTCCTTCACTTTTGACCGAGTGGTGCAACTGGCTCTGTTTGCCGGACTCGCCTGGGGCCTGGTGCTCCTTCTGGATTACCTCTCCGACGTGCTCCTGCCGTTTTTCGCCGGACTGGTGGTGGCCTACTTCCTCGACCCGGTCACCAATCAAGTTCAGCATGTCATCAAGCCGCGCGTTCTAGCTGCGCTCTTTACGCTGGTCTCCATTACACTGGCTGTCTCTCTCGTTGTCTGGTTCATGGTCCCAATGGTCGGCAATGAACTGGCCGACATGGGCCGTACCGTATCCAAAATGGCCTCCAATACCGAGCTGGCACAAGCAGCCAAAGAGCATCTGCCCGAAAATGTATGGGAAGAGTTGAATGAGATTCTCAAACGCGATGATGTCAAACGATACCTGACCAGTGACGGGGCGGTGCAGATGGCAAAGGACACGGCCAAAAAGCTCTTGCCAGGCGTCTGGGGCGTGCTTTCGGGAGCGGCCAATGTGCTCACGTTCATCACCGGCCTTCTGGTCATCATGCTCTATGTGGTCTTCCTGCTCATCGATTACCATAACATGGCAGCACGCTGGCGTGACTACCTTCCGCCTAGCATGCGTGATGACGTGTCCCGATTCGTGGAGGAATTCATTCAGGCGACCAACCGTTATTTCCGTTCACAGGCACTGGTGGCCTGTTGTGTGGCTGTGCTCTTCGCGATCGGCTTTTCCATCATCGGCCTGCCGCTTGCCATTCTCATGGGTATATTCATCGGCCTGCTGAATATGGTCCCCTATCTTCAGATCGTGGGCACCATCCCCTGCCTACTTCTGGCTGGGCTGAAGGCGCTGGAGCAGGGCGACAACTTTCTCGGGGCGCTGGGTCTTGTCCTGCTCGTTTTCGGCGTGGTGCAACTCATTCAGGAAACCGTGCTGGTGTCACGTTTCCAGGGCAAAGCCATGGGGCTTTCTCCGGCCATCATCTTGTTGTCCATTTCGGTCTGGGGCAAGCTGCTTGGCTTTCTCGGTCTCATTCTGGCCCTGCCGCTCACCTGCCTTGGCCTGACCTACTATCGCCGCTATCTCTGGAAATTAGAACCGGCGGACGAACCCTCGGAGATCAAGGAATAGAAGAACCTGTGGTTCAAAAAAAAGCCACCATGAATAGCTTTGTATGAAAGTCCCACCCATTGATACATAAAGTAGTTAGTCGTATTTGTGCCTAGATGTTTCCTCAGATGGCGCCACCAGTCAGACACCCTCCGTAATATCTTCCAATTCTTGTAAAACAAACCGATTAATGTTATATATTGGTTTCTGCTAATCCACCAAAAGGGATCCCAAGTGAAACATCTACTCATCATTTTCTCAATCCTTCTTCTTTCTTCCCCTGTGATTGCAGATAATCACAAAGGGGAAACTCTTTATCTTTGGAAAACTTCTTCTGGTGACGTATGGAAAGGATTTGGGGAAAAAGATATACACCCTGAATATAAAGGTGATGTTGAGAATGGGAAACCAAATGGTCTGGGTGTTATCATTAACACTAATAAAGGGAAGTATGTAGGGGAATGGAGGGATGGTAAAAAACAGGGTCAAGGGACATTCACTTATGGAAAAGGGAAATGGGAAGGAGAAAAGTATGAAGGGGAATTCAAGGATGGATATAGACATGGTCAAGGAACATACACCTGGTCTGATGGAGACAAGTATGTAGGGGAGTTTAAAGATGATAAACCAAATGGTAAAGGAACATACACCTGGTCTGATGGTAGAAAGTATGAAGGGGAATTCGAGGATGGGATAAAACAGGGTCAAGGAACATGGACTTCAATTAAGGGATACAAGTTTATAGGAGAGTGGAGAGAAAATAAATCTTGGAACGGAAAAGAATATGACAAAAAAGGTAACATCATTGGAAAGTATGTGAATGGGGTGAAGATAATTGAAGAACCAGTTGTGGTAGTTGAGGAGAAACCTATGGTGGTAGTTGAGAAGAAACCTATGATGGTAGTTGAGAAAAGACAAACTGGGGTTTTGTTTCGTCGTTGGGAGAATCGACAATGGAGGTGGTTCAGGAATGGTAATAAAAAAAAGGATAGAAAATATGTAGGGGATATTCGAAATGGAGGACCAAATGGTCAAGGAACCTTAATTTTCCCTGATGGAGACAAGTATGTTGGAAAATTCAAGGATGGAGTATATCATGGGCAAGGAACATACACTTTCCATGACGGAGCAAAGTATGTAGGGGAATTCAAGGATGGGAAAGTCTGGAACGGAACGGTTTACAACGGGAACCTAGAATATAAGATAGTGAATGGGAAGTAAAAAAATTATAACCACCTAAAACCAACCCCATCATCTCCTGTGAGTACCCCCACTAATTCTTCACAGTCAGGCACCCCCCAAGTAAAATCCCCAATTCTTGTAAAACAATCCGATTGATGTTATATATTGGATTGACATATAACCACCAATTGAAAACCAGGTGAAACATATACTCACAATCACTCTATCCCTCCTTCTTCTGACTTCCTATCTTTTTTCCGAAAAAAGGTGAAAAAAGAGTGTGACAAGTAATGGGTGCGAAAAGAGGATTGAAATGCCCCACTTGGAGGTCTAGGTTCGCTTAATTACGTTGCCTAAGAAAAATCTGTTTCATTGGTATGAAAAGCGATCATAGAACTTAATATGATATTTTAGCCTTCTTTTCTCAACAGGAGATTAAGATGAGAAACATAAAAATAAAGAAATTTAGCGCTTAGAGTTAGATAGTAATTCCATCGGCTGGGCCTTGCGGTATTCTGACAAGGCCCTTCATTCAACTAACCTTTAACAAATAGGAAGAATCACTATGGATTTGGGAGAAACTGACAAGGTACGGCCGCTGATCAAGGCGGTACGAGAGATGGTGAATGATGAGATAGCCCCCATGGAAACAGAGTTCCAGGGAGAAGTTGGGCGGTCGGGAGATCGCTTCATCTTCACATCTCGGATGACAGAAATTCTGGAGGGATTGAAAACCAAGGCCTATGAACGAGGGCTATGGAACTTCTGGCTCACCGACAGCGACCAAGGGTATGGGTTAAGTACGGTAGAGTACGCCTATCTTGCTGAGGAGATGAAGACTCCGTTCCACGCAGAGGTCTTCAACTGCTCTGCTCCAGACACAGGCAATATGGAAGTGTTGTTGCGATATGGTACTCAATCCCAGCAGGAACGCTGGTTGAAACCTCTGCTTGAAGGCAGGATCCGCTCAGCATACCTGATGACCGAACCGGACGTGGCATCTTCAGATGCCACCAACATCGCCATGACCTGCATCAAGGAGAACGGTGTGTATGTCTTGAACGGTGAGAAATGGTGGTCATCCGGAGCAGGGGATCCCCGCTGCAAGATCTACATTGTGATGGTGCGGACCGGAGACGAAGACCTGCCCAAGCATCAACGCCATTCGATGATCCTTGTGCCTGCTGATACTCCAGGAGTTAAAGTGCTTCGTGCGATGCAGGTCTATGGTCATGACGAAGCCCCCCACGGACACATGCATATTCGTTTCAGCAAGGTCCGGGTTCCTGTGGAAAACCTGCTGCTTGGGGAGGGTCGTGGGTTTGAAATCAGCCAGGGGCGCCTTGGACCAGGACGCATCCACCACTGCATGCGGGCCATAGGGCAGGCTGAGTCGGCTTTGGAATTGATGTGCCGCCGTTCGATACAGCGTGAGGCCTTCAACAAAAAATTATCTGAACTTGGGGCGAACTACGACATCATAGCAGAATGCCGGATGGAAATAGAGCAGGCTCGATTGCTCTGCCTGAAAGCAGCGTGGATGATGGACCAGGGTGACGCTAAGGCAGCAGCACCGTGGATCCATCAAATCAAAGTCGTCGCCCCACGGATGGCCCTCAAGGTGGTGGACGAAGCAATCCAGCTATTCGGGGGAGTGGGAGTGAGCCAGGACACCCCTCTGAGTAGAATGTGGATGCATCTCCGTACCCTTCGTCTCGCAGACGGTCCGGACGCCGTGCATCGACGACAGGTGGCCCGAACCGAACTACGGCAGTATGCCGACAAGAAGCCATAGTCAATGAAGCCATCTGCCACAGACCTTGACCTGAACCGAGTAGAACAGGCCTTCCGAAAGCGAATACCAGGTTTTCGAGGGCCCCTCGATGCTTCTAAGACACCGCAGGGTCAGTCCAACCCGACATACATCATCTCAAGTCCCTCCGGAAACTTCGTTCTACGGCGCAAACCCGACGGTGTGCTGCTCCCATCAGCTCATGCCGTAGAACGTGAATACCGAGTGATGACCGCCCTTTCCGATACCGAATTACCTGTGCCACGGACCAACTTCCTCTGTGAAGATCCTGACGAGATTGGTACCGTCTTTTTCGTAATGGAACATGTGCCAGGTCGTGTTTTCCTCGACCCAAGGATACCCGAACTGACTTGTCAGGAAAGAGAAGTAGTGTATGACGAGATGAACCTGAGGCTGGCACAACTGCATTGTCTGGACCCAGAGACACTGGGGCTGAGTGACTACGGCAAGGCTGGTAACTACTTCGCACGTCAGTTCTCGCGCTGGTCACGCCAATACGATGCGTCCGCCACGGAACAAATTGCAAAGATGGAAGAGCTTCAATACTGGCTAAAGAACAACCTTCCTGGGGAGGAGGGTCCCCCACGACTGGTCCATGGTGACTGGCGCATCGACAACCTGATCTATGAACCATTAGCACCCAGACTGGCAGCCATAGTGGACTGGGAGCTTTCTACATTGGGAAATCCGTTAGCCGACCTGGGGACGCAGTTGATGCAGTGGGCGATGCCCGTAGGTGATGATACACGGGGACTTGGAAGTATCGATCGAAAATCTCTGGGTATTCCGGATGACGCGGCCTACGTGGAACGTTACGCACAGCGTGCCGGAATGTCCGAGGTGCCGGACCTTACTTTTGCGGTAGCTTTCAGCTTCTTTCGGATGGGCGCCATCATGCAGGGAATCAAGAAGCGAGTTCTTGACGGTAACGCCTCCAATCCGGAAAGGGGCTTGAAGATTGGAAATTTAATCCCTCTCTTTGCGCAGAATGCGCTTGAATTTATAAATCGGGAAAAAGAGCCCTTTACCAAAAAATGATATCTTTCTGGTGAAGTACGGTATTGATGAGATGTGATAAACTCATGCCACTGAATCCTTCAATGCCAACTTGCGACTGATTGCCGGCAAACAGGAACAAGCATTTTAAATGTCAGGTTTATTTTAGGAATCAGACAACCTCCAAATAAAATCGTCAATTCTTGTAAATCAAACTTATTGATGTTATATTTTGGGTCAGCTTAAGCTTGGTTATTTGAAACCGTTGAGACATAAATTAAGATTTTATATAGTTTTTTTATTGACCGTTGTGGTATTGAAATATTTAATGGATAAAAAATTTTAGGAGACAAGAATGGATATTCGTGTAGAAGATGACAAACCAGAGTCAGCTAGAAACGTGCTAGGTGAGCCAATGGATCTGTGCTGTGAAAAACCATTGACAGGTTTTTACAGGAACGGAAGATGTGATACAGGACCGGAAGATCATGGTGTTCATACAGTATGTATTCGTGCATCATCTGAGTTTCTAGAATATTCGAGTTCAGCCGGCAATGATCTGAGTACACCTATGACTGAATTTGGATTCCCTGGTTTACAGGAAGGTGACCGCTGGTGCTTATGCCTGGCACGTTGGAAGGAAGCATACGATGTTGGAAAAGCACCACATATATATTTAGCTTCAACACATGAAGCATCTCTCGAATTGGTTCCATTGGAAGTTCTTCTGGATTTTGCCGTAGATGTTAACTGACGCCCGAGGGAACTATATAGCGGGGCAGTATTGCTTACATCATTATCAGGTATAATGATGGTTGTGAGATTTAATGCTTTTAATTGTTTAAAATTTAATTAATCTATTATAATATGTCCAAGCATTTAGTTTAAAACACGAAATATTTTAAAAGGATAAATTATGGCAACCTATGAATGCAGCAAATGTGGCATGTCAGTTAATGCAACTTGTGCAAAATGTGACGCTCCCCTGGAAAATGATATGCTTACCATAGATGATGGAACGCAAGTACAAATTTCTAAATGTCCAAATGAACATGGGAAAATAAAATCACCACTTTGTTGTGGGCAAGATATGACTTGTACTGTCTAAATATATTTGGAAGGTAAAGTATAATTCTCTAATCCAAGTGTATATGTGTGGTTATTTTTGAAGGAAGGGAGTTGATTATTCTTCCAATGAAATGAGGTTATAATTCCCCTTATGGTCCAACTCCCTTCCTAAACGATAATCTTTTACCAATCAAGTTTTAGTGCAAGTGTCCCTTCTAATCTTTCATCAAGTTCATTTTCATACCCCTTAATGTTTTCACCAGACAGTTCTTGATATATTTTTGTTTCTCAGGATGCAACATTTACTAAACTAACCAATTAGGATTCCTATGAAACATCTATTCATCATCCTCTCAATCCTTCTTCTTTCTTCCCCTCTGTGTGTTTATCCTCTATCTCCTGTGAGAAACCCCCACTAATTCTTCACAGTCAGACAAGCAACACAAACATATTCTAAATTGATAAAAAGAAATTTGTTAATTCTTTTATTGTATCCAATGGTTTTTCTTCAGGAATAAAATGACCTGAGTCAATTGCACAACCTCCAACATTATATGAACTATATTTTTGCCATATTTCTTTCGGTTTAAATTGTTTTCCCACAACACCTTTTGCTCCCCACAAAACCTGAATCGGAATTTCCAGTAGCTGATCCCTGTCTAAACGGTCATGTTCTAAATCAATAGATGCTGCTGCTCGGTAATCTTCACAGGTTGCGTGAATACGTTCAGGTTGTTTAAAAGATTTTAAATAGGCCTCTTCAATCTTACCAAATTGGTGTCCGCCTGACCACTTATTCAAACATTGATCCATCCATTTTTTGGGGTCACTTTCAATCATTTTCTCCGGCAAACCTTTTGGTTGAATAAGGAAAAACCAGTGAAAATAACTTTGAGCGAATTTCATATCTGTTGCTTCGTACATATCAAGCGTGGGGCATATATCAAGCACACTGATAGCCTTTACCCTGTCCCGGTAATCTTTTGCCATTCTGTGGGCGACTCTTCCGCCACGATCGTGTCCGGCCACAAAAAATTCATCAAAGTTGTAAAAATCCATTACATAAATCATATCCTGTGCCATGGATCGCTTCGAGTATGCTTCATGATTCTCATCACTTACTGGTACCATACTATCTCCATAACCCCGCAGATCAGCAGTAATGACGGTAAAATTATCAGATAAAGAAGGAGCTGTTTTATGCCACATTAAATGTGTTTGAGGGTAACCATGCAATAAAAGAAGTGGTGCCCCATTGCCATAACATCGACAAAAAATTTCCCCTAAAGGGGTAGAAATATAATGTTCTTTGAAATTTTGTAATTTCATTAAAAATTATGCTGTTAGCGATTTATTTTTTTCAACGAGTTCATAAATTTATTCCCAACGGTATCATATCTTCTCTATTAGAATGATGTCTTTGACCAAGTTAACGCATACATAATTTAGATCAAACAGGTGTAATATCCCTTGCAAATTGCAGTTCTCTCTCCTATCTGTTGATAATACCAGATAATTCCTCAGATGTCATTTCAGCAAGGTATTTTAACCCCATCATCTCCTGTAAGTAACCCCCACTAATTCTTCACAGTGTCAGATACCCTCCAAGTAAAATCTTCACTAAAATAGATAAATCCATCTAAAATTCATAGACAAATCTTTGGATTAGTTTCCGACTTTATTGCTGAATAATATTTGGAGTGTCGGAAACTCTATAGGGATTAAGTGTTTGAAAGAATTTTCAGTGAAGTATATTCAACTAAATCCTTTACATTTTTGCGATAGGACAACATATGTGGTGCATGCATATGATTTTTGAGAGTGTCAAAATTTTCCCATTTTTCGATAATGGTAACCATGTTTTCATCAAATGTTTGATTATCCATGTGATAATCCACATCTATTGTAGAATTGTATTCTATGCATCCCTTTTCTTTAATTACATTAGGAATGTTAGACTTTAGATGCTCTATTAAAATATCACGTTTGCCAGGTTTTACTTTTATACTTGCAAGAACATGTATCATGATTATTTGCTAGTTAAATTGTTAAATACAAACTTATTCCACAACATTTCCCACATTGAACCATAAACTATCCAATTTCGGGAGATTAATTTAAATCAATTAATAATGAACACTCCTTTCTTTAGTAAATCTGTAAATTATTTACAATAATGCTCAAATAATGTTCAATAATTATAAAATTATCTTCTCCAGTATTTTTTTCGCGCCTAACTTGACATTTACATTCATCTGTTTGAAAATTTAAATTAGAGACAATCTCAATAAAAAATTCAGTATTCCTTGGAATAAGGATTCAATACAAATTATCAAAATACAATCTATTCCAATGCATAATTATGAAAGATGAAAAACCAACCAGAAAACTGGCGACGATTTTAGCGGCTGACTGCGTGGGATTCAGCAGGTTGATGGACAAGAATGAAGAGTTGACCATACAAAATATAAAAAAATGCCGTAATCTGATTGATCCTGTCATCACAGAAAATGGAGGGAGAATTTTCCATACGGCTGGTGATTCAGTAATTGCGGAGTTCAACAGTGTTGTAGATTCTGTAAATGCAGCCATAGAATTTCAGAAAGTGTTGCATGAACGCAATGAAAATGTGCCCGAAGATTCCAGGATGGTATTCCGGGTGGGGATGCACTTGGATGACGTCATCATTGAAGGCGATAACGTCTATGGTAGTGGAGTCAATGTCGCTGCTAGACTAGAAGGGCTTTGTGAGCCAGGTTGTATACTACTTTCCAGGACGGTTCACGAAAAAATTTCTAAACGTATTCAAGTGGCAATCGACAGTCTCGGCAACGCCCAACTAAAAAATATTGAAGGTGATTTTGAAATCTACCAAATTTCTCCAATATTGAAGAATGGGATTAAACCAATAGACCCAACTAAACTGACCACCAAATCCCCACCTACGGAAAGTAAAATTGTAACAGAAAATAAGGACAAAAATGCTAAGCCTCGTTTAATGATATTACCATTTAGAAACATGAACAAGAGTGAGGACAATGACTTTCTGGTGGATGGGATTGTTGATGATATTATTACTGAGTTTTCTATGATCAACTTTATTGAAATAATGTCACGCAACACTACCTTTGAATACAAAGATAATCCTGTTGACGTCAGAGAAGCTGCAGAAAAATACAAATTGGATTATGTCGTCACAGGTAGTGTCAGATCAGCTGGCAATCGAGTTCGCATTTCAGCTGAATTGGGGGATCCATTTACAGGAGATTCGATATGGAGCGAACGGTACGACAAGACTATGGACGATGTTTTTGAAATTCAGGATGAAATAGTAAGAAAGGTATCATCTGCGGTCCTGGGTGAAATTGAAGTTACTAGTTTGAAAAGAGCAAAAAGAAAACCCACCGAGGATATGACTTCATATGAATATTTCCTGCAGGGTGTATATTTTAAACGAAAAAATACGAAAGAGGATGTAAACAAAGCCGTAGAAATGTTCACAAAAGCTATTGAAAATGATGAGAACAATGGAAGGGCATATGCTCAAAGATGCTGCACTTGGGGTGGAGCTCTTGGAAAAAATTGGTTAAATGAACCCGATAACGAACTGATTCCTAAAATTCTTTCAACACTTGAAGAAGCATACGAACTTACAGATCACGATTGGGATTGCCATCGGTTACTTTGTGCCGTTTCATTGTTCTTTCATGCAAATTATGACAAGGCAGAAGAACATGGACGTAAAGCTTATGAACTGAATCCAAATAATCATGCAGTTTTAACTGTTTATGGACAATCGCTTATCTTTAATGGTGAATGTGAAAGAGGTATTGAAATTCTCGAAAAAGCATTTGAGTTAGATCCCATGAATCAGGAACTGGTCGACAAAATAATTTGGGGATATTATGCAATGGCTGATTATGAAGCGTGTATCTACCACACTAACAAAATTAAAAAAATGGGACCAAATAATTGGCTTCTGAAGATTGCCAGTTTGGGTGCCTTGATGCGATATGAAGAAAGAGACACGGAAATGAGTCTTTTCACTGGTGCACATGGGAAAGATGAATTGAAATTGCAGTTTGACAATTTAAATTTCAATAATGAGGAAATAATTGAGTCAACAAAAAATTTCATTTTTAACGAACTTGAATCCGGAAACGTTGTCTTTAGTGAATCTAAATTTCAGAATTTTGCCATTCAAAACAACTGAAATTCTAGAGATAATGCATTGTTTTTAGAAGTGGAACAATGTGAAGCTAATTTGGTTCAATCCATTAATTCTAAGTCCTATTTTATCATTGCCTAAAATATCTTTATGGATTATACCTCATGCTCCAAAAGATCTCGTTTCGTAAAAATTAGAGTGATATTAAAAATAGAAGAACAAAACTAATAAATATATTAATATGGACACATTATGATTAAAGGAAAATGTCATTGCCAAACAGTAAAATATGAAAGCAGCAATGATTCGGAATCTGCCGTTTTCTGTCACTGCCAAACCTGTCGTGAAATCAATGGAAGCGCGTTTGGTTCTAGTGCTGTTGTCCCTAGAAAAGGATTCGAAATCATTTCAGGAAAAAACTCATTGGTGGGATACGAATCTTCTTCAGGGAAAAAACGTTTTTTCTGTTCTAATTGTGGAACTCACGTTTATGCGACCTCTTCAAAGAAACCTGAAAATATTATACTTAGAATTGGTTGTATAGATGGAAATCACAATATCGTTCCAACACACCATATCTGGACTAGTCAGAAGGCATCATGGTATGATATTACAGAAAATATACCTATGCATGAGGAATGGTGAAATTAAACAATTGAGTCAAAGATTTATCTAAAATTCTA
>Ga0208064_100197_pt1 | contig 12264 bp, 9 predicted proteins | sample DeeseametaMP0145_FD_184220 | JGI IMG/M metagenome (GOLD analysis project Ga0208064, IMG submission 184220) | Marine microbial communities from the Deep Atlantic Ocean - MP0145 (SPAdes) | ecosystem: Environmental > Aquatic > Marine > Oceanic | place: West of Cape Verde, Atlantic Ocean | collected...
TTCTTCAAAAACTGTCTTAACAATTGGTTTATGAGAACCCAATATATAACATCAATCGGTTTGTTTTACAAGAATTGGGGAATTTACTTGGAGGGTGTCTGACCGGTGGTGCCATCTGAGGAAGCATCTAGGCATAAATGAGTCTAAAACTACTTTATGTATTTGATGGGAGGGGCTGTGGTGTTTCCCTGGGATTACTCAGTTGGGTCCGGCTACTCCTGCATCTGGATCAGACCTGCCGATAAATATCCGCCTAGGATTCCTGTGTACCGATGAGGCCAGCGGTTTGGTGGGGAGGGCCGGAATTTAACGATGAGGACAGACTACTTAACAAAGCGGAAAGCGATTGGCTACTCAATTCATAATACTTTAAGATTGGGATTCTTAGTTGTGAAGACTTGGCATCGATTGAGGAAGTACTTAAAAGGTGCATTGAAGTTTTGAAGTGAATTAGGTATCGTAATTTGTCTGGGATGTTGATTGAAAATTCAACCTGGAGCTTCATGATCTTCAATTAGTTTCTGGAAATGTTTGGTGCTCACGACAAGAAAAGAGATCAACGGGTTTTAATTGCAGGAAACACTGGATTCCGGAAATGAATGAATCTGTGCTCTCATGGAATCTGAAGTGAAACAGAAATAATTATCTCCTGTCGTTAGAAAATGAAAAAATTTAGAACATAACCAGCACAATCATTTTTCATAAAAGGCCCCATTTACGTGAAATCATTCTTGAAAGAAAGAAGGCCTACCACTAAGACAGGCAGGATCATTCATACACAAATACCTTAGCTGAAAGATGAAATCTGGAGGGATTCAGTTTTTAGTGGCAGACTTGGGCACCAGCAGTATCAAAGTGGCGGTGTTCAACAGAAAGGGACAAATCCTGGCAATGCACTCCTGTGTTTTGAAAAGGCATCACCCTCATCCGGGTTGGTCCGAACAGGATCCTGAAGAATGGTGGAAGGGATTTTGTGACTGTTGCCAAATAGTTCTTGCCAATACAAAAGTTGATCTTTCAAAACTAAAAGGGATTGCGGTTTGCGGGCAGATGCACGGGCCAGTTCCGATAGATGCAGATGGCCAGGTTCTTTTGAACCGAATTCAACTCTGGGATGACAAACGCTGCATCGCACAAATTAATGAATTTCAAAAAAAACCCAATGCCTCTGAACTCCAAAAACTTGTAGCAAATCCACCAGCCACATCTTGGACTGCATTCAAAGCTGCCTGGATCCGTGACTGCCAACCGAGTATCTACTCAAAAACCTTTTGTTTCCTGACCCCAAAAGATTTCATAAATTTTCGCCTGAGTGGACAGTTTTGCACAGACCGTACGGAGGCTTCTGGAAGTTTTCTGATAAATGCTAAAACTGGGGTTTATTCTCCTGAGTTGGCGGATGCGTTAGACCTTGATCTGAGTAAATTCCCCCGAATTCATCCTTCAGAGGAAGTTATTGGAAGCATCACCAGGAAGACCACTGAACAGACAGGAATTCCTCATGAACTTCCTGTGGTGGCAGGTGGAGGAGATTCCATGGTTGCAATGCTCGGATCAGGAGTTATTGAGCCAGGAAAGGGCTTAGACCTCACCGGAACATCCACTCTGATTGGACTCTGTTCCGAAAGGCCCTTGCTCCATCCTCATATCAGTAACCTTTACTCAGCTGCTGGTTACTGGAGTCCCTGTATTTGTATTGATACTGGTGGCGACAGCATTCACTGGGTGAATCAGATTTTGGGTAAATCTGATCAGGAATCTGAAGAAATTGACAGGATTCTCTCCAATGTCCCTCCAGGAAGTGAAGGGCTTTTTTATCTTCCCTACCTTAGCGGGGAACGCCTGAGCGGAACTTACCATTCTAGAGCACAGTTCTTCGGTCTTAGCTTAATCCACACTAGGGAATTTATATACCGAGCAGTAGCAGAGGGCTTAGCGATGGCTGGTGAACGCAATCTGCAAAAGCTTCAGCAGGCCGGAGCAGAGCTCAAAGAGCTTATCGTTTCTGGCGGTGGAGCTCAAGGAAAGAACTGGCTTCAGATCAAAGCTTCGGTCTACGGAATCACACTTGTTGTGACCGAATGTACCGAAAGCGGATTGCTTGGAGCAGTCATTCTTGCTGGAACTGGGACGGGCTATTTCAATGATGTGAAGGAGGGTGCTAGCAAACTGGTCTGCATTAAAGAAAGGATCTATCCTGATAGCGAAATCCAGGAGAAATACAAAAAACGACAGGAATTTTTTAACCGGATCTATGATCAGAATCTAATGATGTCCAATGAGTTATACAAAATGATCAACAAGGAAACTGCATGAAGAACCCTGATTTGAACCGTTCCGACATTGTCATACGTATCGCCTGGCTTTATTATACCTACGGTCTGACCCAGGAGGAAATTTCGAAACAACTCAACCTTTCTAGACCCATGGTTCAGCGATTATTGGCTCAGGCCAATTCCGAGAAGTTGATTAAATTCAATATTGATCACCCCATGGTGCAATGCCTCGAACTGGAAAAAAAACTTATGGAGCAGCATAATCTTCGCTTCTGCAGGGTCTGTCCCGCACCAGGAATAGAATTCAGTCAGGTCCTGCCCGGATTGGCAACACTTGGTGCATCTGTATTGGAAGAATTCATCCGCAAGAGCGAACCAACTACGATTGCCATAGGGACAGGACGAACGATAAGGGCCTGTGTAAGAGAACTGAAATCCCAAGACAGGTCGCAACACCGGATAGCCTCTTTGGTTGGTAATCTAAAACATGATGGCTCTGCAAGTGCCTTTGACTCCGTGATGGCAATGGCTGATAAAATAAACGCAGAGCGCTTCTACCTTCCCGGGCCGGTGTTCACAAATTCTAGGGAGGAACTACGAAAACTCCTTAAGCAGCCAATCTACAGAAATGTCCTAAAAATATCCGAGACAGCTGATGTTGCATTCTTTGCCGTTGCCGGAATTGATCTCGATGCCCCGATTTTAGTTGACGGTTTCATAACAGAAGTTGAAGCAAGAGAATTACTCAAGCAGGGTGCAGTTGGTGAAATACTGGGTAATTTCTTCGACGCGGAGGGTAAACTGATTGACCATGAACTCAACCATCGTAATACCAGCGTCAAACTCAAAAACCAAACAACTTTTCAAACAATCTGCATCTCAGGTGGAAGCACCAAACACCAATCATTGAGTGCCGCACTCCATGGTGGGTGGCTCAGCGGCCTCATCACAGATGAGCACACCGCAAACGCTTTGATATCCGACTGATTTTTTTAAGTGACATGATTTTGAGCATTGATGGTTTCCCCAAAATTTTTCAAGATCTCTCTTGCTTTGCCTTTAACGCACGCAAATGTAGCTATGCGAAATGTCTTGCTAAAACAGCAAATTCTTTGGCAGTCATGGCCTCAACTGCTTACCTGATCTTTTTTTCCTCTGTATTCACCTACTACTCTTACTTGTCTCCCGTCGGCAACAAAACCCATCTTAAACGTGGTTTAATTTTCATGGTACATTCTGTCGTGTGTTAATAATTTTATGAAAACAATAATTCTTTATTGTTATGGTTGTTAAACCTCCACTTATTCTAGATTAATTTTCACAAATTTTTACTCTTTTAATTTCTGTTGATCTTAGTTAACATATTTCTACCAAAAATATTAACTTTTAATTATTTGATTTTAAATAACTTTTAAAAATAATTAATTTTTTACTTGACATTTATTTTTTTTCTCGATAGTATGCACTCTCGTAATAAGCAAATGTTCATTAATGATCATATATTTATTATTTTAATATATAATCGTTCTTGATCAAATGTAGGGCCTCTTTTCATAAAGAGGATATTTTGTTCAATTCAATTAAGGAGATGAAGATGAGAATACTTAGAACCGTGTTTATTTCGGCGCTCATGGGAGTGTTGATGGCCTGGTCGGTACAGGCAGAGAATCTTACGATCGCCACGGTGAACAACGGCGATATGATTCGCATGCAGAAACTGACAGATGATTTCACCAAGAAAACCGGCCACACCGTCGAGTGGGTTACTCTTGAAGAAAATGTCCTGCGTCAGCGAGTAACAACGGATATCTCCACCAAGGGCGGTGCTTTCGATATCATGACAATCGGTATGTATGAGGCACCGATCTGGGGCAAAAATGGTTGGCTCGTTCCGCTGAACGATCTGTCAGCAGAGTATAATATCGACGATATCTTACCTGCTATGCGGGGCGGACTATCCTACGATGGTACTTTGTACGCTGCACCGTTCTACGGTGAATCGTCGATGGTCATGTATCGCACTGACTTGATGCAAAAAGCCGAATTGAAAATGCCTTCTGCACCATCATGGTCATTCATTGCCAAGGCTGCACGTGCGATGACCGATCGCAAAAATGAAATCAACGGGATTTGCCTGCGTGGTAAGGCAGGTTGGGGTGAAGGCGGTGCCTTTATCACAGCGATGTCGAATTCGTTCGGTGCACGTTGGTTCGATGAAAAGTGGAATGCACAGTTCCACACACGCGAATGGTCCGATACTCTCAACTTTTTCGTGAATATGATGAATGATGCGGGCCCTCCAGGATTCGCGACCAACGGGTTTAACGAAAATCTGTCGCTTTTTCAGCAAGGTAAATGTGGTATGTGGATTGATGCGACTGTTGCTGCTTCTTTCGTAACAAACCCGAAAGACTCAACTGTAGCTTACAGGGTTGGCTTTGCTCTGGCGCCAGACAATGGCATGGGCGTTCGCTCCAACTGGCTATGGGCATGGGCTCTGGCGATCCCGAAGGGTACGCAGAAAGAAGCTGCTGCAAAACAGTTCATCGAATGGGCAACTGGCACAGGCTATATTGAGCTAGTCGCATCCAAAGAAGGCTGGGCCAACGTGCCTCCTGGTGCGCGCACTTCGCTTTATAATAACCCAAAATATCAGGCGGTGCCGTTTACGCAGATGACACTGGATTCGATCCTGTCAGCTGATCCAAACAACTCTACCGTTGATCCGAGCCCCTATGTTGGTGTTCAGTTCGCGGCTATCCCTGAGTTTGCTGGTATTGCTACCGAAGTAAGCCAGGAGTTCTCTTCTGCCTATGCCGGACAGCAGACAGTGGCTGAGGCTCTGGCTAAAGCACAGGCTCTGACCAACGACGCAATGGAAGCTGCTGGCTACAAGTAAGCCCGGTTTCTATAAAAGTTCGGTAAGTCCGGGCGCTTGTGAATGCCCCCAGCGCCCGGACCACATTTTTTGGAACACTGATGGCTTGAGCTAGCCATCCATCTAAGTGATTGTGAAAGATATCTAATTCACCACTTTCCGCAAAACGGAGAGGTGTTACGGGAGGAGTGTATCATGGCAACCCAGAATTCCAGATCCGTAGCTCGTCTTATGATGGCTCCGGCGGTGGTCTTGCTACTCGGTTGGATGCTCGTGCCTCTAACCATGACTTTGTGGTTTTCGTTTCGAAAATACCTTCCACTTCGTGGCGGAGACATGGGTTGGGTTGGATTTGATAATTACGTTCGTTTCGTAAGTTCGAGTTCTTTTTGGCCTAGTGTACAAACCACGTTGATCTTCGTGGGTAGCGTGCTCGTGATTACAGTGTTTCTCGGTATCTTACTTGCTCTTCTACTCGATCAACCCCTGTGGGGGCAGGGTATTGTACGCATCCTTGTGATCTCACCTTTCTTCGTGATGCCAACCGTCTCAGCACTCGTCTGGAAGAACTTCTTTATGGACCCTGTAAACGGTCTTTTCGCGCATCTTTGGAAATTCTTTGGTGCAGTGCCGATCGAGTGGCTCTCGCAAAAGTCTGTTCAATCGATCATCATGATTGTCAGCTGGCAGTGGCTACCTTTCGCCACTTTGATTTTGCTCACTGCCGTTCAGTCACTAGACCGTGATCAGCTTGAAGCATCCGAGATGGATGGTGCTAATCCGCTACAACGCTTCGGCTACATCATACTGCCACATTTGGCCCGCGCCATTACCATTGTCGTGTTGATCCAAACGATCTTTCTTTTGTCAATCTTCGCTGAGATCTTTGTGACCACAGGTGGAGCTTTCGGTACCAAGACACTTTCGTATCTGATTTTTCAACGTGTATTGGAAAGCCAGAACATCGGGCTGGGCTCCGCGGGCGGGATATATGCAGTGATACTCGCCAACATCGTAGCCATCTTTCTGATGCGCATCGTCGGCAAGAACCTGGGGGCTTAAGGAGAAACGGATCATGGCCCGCGAAGTTACAAACAACCGTAAGATCATCAATACAATCGCAGCATGGGGGATTGGGTTTCTGATCTTCTTCCCGATCCTGTGGACGATTCTCACGAGCTTCAAGACAGAAGGTATGGCAATTGCTGACCCGCCGGTCTTCCTATTCTTCGATTGGACAATGGAAAACTACAGGGTGGTGCAGGAGCGTTCAAATTACCTCCGCTTCCTTTGGAACTCCATCTTCATTGCCGGCGGATCTACAATTCTTGGCATTTTTGTCGCGGTGCCGGCGGCATGGTCCATGGCCTTCGTGCCCTCAAAGCGGACAAAAGATATCCTTTTGTGGATGCTCTCGACCAAGATGCTGCCTTCCGTAGGCGTGCTCTACCCAATCTATCTACTCTTCATTCATTTCGGACTACTTGATAGCATCCTGGGCCTGACCCTCGTTCTGATGCTGATCAACCTGCCGATCATTGTCTGGATGCTCTACACCTATTTCACCGAAATCCCCAAAGATATCTTGGAGGCCGCCCGTATCGATGGTGCAAGACTCTGGGATGAAATCATAAGGATTCTGTTGCCATTATCCATTCCGGGCATTGCTTCAACATTGCTACTCAACTTCATCCTCGCTTGGAACGAAGCGTTTTGGACGTTGAACTTAACTGCAGCAAAAGCGGCGCCTCTGACAGCGTTCATCGCCAGCTACTCAAGTCCGGAAGGCTTGTTCTTCGCAAAACTTTCGGCAGCTTCTACCCTGGCTATTGCACCGGTGATTGTACTTGGCTGGTTTAGTCAGAAACAGCTCGTTCGTGGACTAACATTCGGTGCAGTTAAATGAGATGAAGAAAACTATGAAGCTTGAAAATAAGGTGGCAATCATCACAGGAAGCGGAGGAGGAATAGGACGTGCTGTAGCCTTGCGTTATGCTAGGGAAGGCGCAAAGTGTGTCGTTGTTGACATTCAAGGAGAACAGGCAGAATTCACCGCTAATGAAATTCGGAAGCATGGAGGGAGTGCATTCCCCATACAAATGGACGTAAGGGAACAAGTTGACATAGATCATACTATCCGTTTAACACTTAAGTCATTCATGCAAATAGACATTCTATTCAACAATGCTGCTATTTTCGAAATGGCGCCGTTACTGGATTCGACCCGCGAAAGTTACGACCGTATTTTCGAAGTCAACGTCAAGGGCATGTTCTTCATGATGCAGGCGGCAGCTGCTCAAATGGTGAATCAGAAAATTAATGGTAAGATTATCAATCTTTCCTCTCAGGCTGGACGCCGTGGAGAAGCACTGGTCTCCCATTACTGTGCAAGCAAAGCAGCCGTAGTAAGTTATACCCAGTCTGCTGCATTAGCTTTAGCATCTTACAGGATCAATGTGAACGGAATTGCACCTGGAGTGGTTGACACTCCCATGTGGGAAACTGTGGACAGTCTCTTCGCTCATTACGAAAACAGGAAAAGCGGCGAGAAAAAACGCCTAGTTGGAGAAGAAGTGCCACTTGGACGCATTGGACTCCCTGAGGACATTGAAGGTGCTGCCGTTTTTCTTGCCTCAGAAGATGCCAATTATATCACCGCCCAAACACTTAATGTCGACGGTGGAAACTGGATGAGTTGAAATGGAGCATCAACCTCAGTCATTACGAATTACAGAACAAAAAAGAATTTTGATAAATTCCTTACAGAAATCGTCTGGAGAAATTTCATGAGTATTTATTTGTCTCGGGAGACACTGTGTTCTTTACCTGATCATGTCAGTCGTCCTCAATATAAGTACAATGACCTCGAGCCAGGCATTATCCATATCGGTTACGGTAATTTTCACAGAGCCCACCAATCTCTTTATATGGATGATCTCTTTAATCGGGGCCTTGACTTGGACTGGGCTATCGTCGGGTCTGGCGTTCGTCCACATGATTCAAAGATAAGAGAAATTCTGCAGAAACAGGACTTTCTGACAACGGTTGTAGAACTGCAACCAGGTGCGAACACGGCCAGAGTCACAAGCACCCTTGTAGACTTTCTTCCAGTTGAAAAAGAAAACCGTTCACTAGTAAATGCCCTGAGTGCTCCCTGGGCCAGGATCGTTTCACTGACGATAACGGAAGGGGGATATTTCATCGATCCTGCGACTGGGGAGTTCGACCCGGAATGTCCGGAAATGATCGTCGATGCTGAAAATCCAAATCAGCCCATTAGTGTTTTTGGTGCATTGGTACTGGGTTTAAAGCAACGCCGCAAGGCAGGTGTTCCTCCATTCACTCTGATGTCCTGCGATAACCTGCCTGGAAACGGAGATGTAACCAAAGAAGTCGTCTTGGGGACCGCCAATATGATAGACCCAGATCTTGCTCGATGGATCGAAGGAGAAGTTGCTTTCCCAAATGGAATGGTCGACCGGATTACACCAGCCACCACTGAACGAGAAAGAGAGAAATTACTTAAAAATTTTAGCATTGAGGACAAATGGCCGGTTTTTTGTGAACCTTTCAGGCAATGGATACTAGAAGATCACTTCCCTATGGGGCGTCCTGCTTTGGAGGAAGTTGGAGTGACCTTTACAGACAAGGTGTCGGAATTTGAGTTGATGAAGATCCGCATCCTTAACGGGGGGCATGCAACCATTGCCTACCCAGCTGCCTTGCTTGACATTCAATTTGTCCATGACGCAATGTCGAATGATTTGATTAAAAGATTTCTAGAGAAAGTGGAAAAGGAAGAAATCATTCCCCTCATTCCACCTGTTCCTGAAACAGACCTCGAGGGCTACTTCAAATTGATCCAGGAAAGGTTCTCGAATCCGGATATCTGCGATACGATCCCTCGGCTCTGCCAGGATGGTTCTAATCGGCAGCCTAAATTCATCTTGCCTTCCATAGAGGATTGTTTGAGCTATGGGTTCGACGTTCGTGGACTTGCATTGGAAATCGCACTCTGGTGCCGCTATTGCTACGGCGAATCTGAATCAGGGAAATCCATTTTTCTGGACGATAACAAATCAGAACAACTACGAAAAACCTCACTTGAAGCACGAGGGAATCCACTAGTTTTTCTTGGAATGGAAGAAATCTTTGGTGATCTTGGTGAACATCCTGTTTTCAGGGAACGTTTTTCGGATGCGTTGAATAGTATCTGGTCCGATGGTGTTGAAAAAACTCTGGAAAGTTACCTGCTGTTTTAAAATGAAACTCTTAAATGTCCAGACATGCAAAAACTTCCACTCACTTAAAAAATTACTGTGCTGATTTTTGACTGCGACGGGGTGTTGCTGGACAGCGAAATTATCGCTGACCGAGTTGTTCTAGAACATCTACAAAATCTGCTGAATTCCCACGGAGACAAATCACTTTTCTCTGAACAAGGTTCACTTAGGGAATGGCTGACCGACTCCAGCGGTCAGGACGATGCGGGGATCCTCAAAAAGTTTTCCATGTTCACTAATATTCCACTTCCCACTGATTCATTGAAACAACTGGAACGCAACCTGAAACATGCTCTGAGTAAAGAAGTAAGGGCCATAAAAGGGATGGGGGAGCTGTTGAAATCCATTAAGGGAATGTGGGTGGTGGCATCCAACAGTTCCCTCTCACGACTTAGAATATCACTGGGTAGGGCAGAAATGCTGGATCTCTGCAGGTCTCGGCTCTTTAGCTCGGAAATGGTCAAAAGGCCCAAACCCGCCCCAGACCTTAACCTTTACATCGCCACAAAATTCGGCATTCCCGTAGATGACTGCGTGGTGATCGAAGATTCTCCAACAGGAATACGGTCGGCCCTTCAGGCCGGTATGAGAGTGATCGGCTTCACCGGTGGTTCACACATCACGCCAAGGCACATTGAACATTTGAGGCAAGCCGGTGCCATTAGAATCGTCAAAACCGCGGATGAACTGTCCCAATTACTTGAAAATACTCTATAAATGGTTTTTCCCTTCAACACATAGAATAGGCCAGTGGGCGGTGCCTTCATAACACCCACCATTTATTTATATTTTCTCCTAATTTAAGGATGGAGGACCGCTTCGGTGGTCCTCCATTTTCTTCGAAATTGGTAATTAGTAAACAATTTAACCTGCCTTTTAGACAGAAACCCGACTAACTACTTTGTGTATTTGACCGGGTGGCTCTTGCCCCTTTCTCCCTGCGATTTAGGTTCACTCAGAAAGTTCCTGCAGTTCCTGCATCTGGATCAAGACTGCAAGAAAATCCGTCTGCCGTAGTCTCATGTTGGTATGGGTGAGGTATGGAAGGTTGTGAGCCTCTGCATATAGAGAAAAATTTGCTTGAGGTTTTTTTATTAGTAAAAAGACTATTCCGAAAAATCTTCTTCCAAGTGCCTGTAGAGTCTTCGGTAACGTTCCTGATCCTGTCTATACTGAGGTACATATTTTAGGTTGGGTTCAATAATTTCTTTGATCCCTGGCCGCTGGCAAATTTCTTCAAGTGAACCATTGTTGATTGCAAGCATTGCCAAACGGGCTGCACCCACGGCCGGTCCCATTTCGGGACTGTCATGCCTTATCATGGGGCGTTCAAGAACGGATGCAAGGATCTGAGCCCAGAGATGACTCTTAGAGCCTCCTCCAATCAGGGAAACCTCATCAATCTCAGCTCCGGCATCTAAAAGGACCTGCTGGCAATCTCCAAAAGCAAAGGCGACTCCTTCTAACACTGCCTGTGTCAGTTCCTTTGTTCCATGTTCATGTCTCAAACCAAAGAATACACCTTGAGCATTGGGATTATTATGTGGCGTTCTTTCTCCGGACAGGTAGGGTAAAAACATCACTTCTCCGGGTTTAAGCGGACTGGATTCCAAGCTACTGATTAATTCACCTTCGTTCTGTTTCAGAATGCTTGAAAGCCAGCTCAGGCAGCTTGATGCACTGAGAATAACTCCCATCTGGTGCCATGTATCAGGAATGCAGTGACAAAAAGCATGAGATCCTTGTTTAGGGTTGTGGATAAACCGCGGATTGACGACGAAATACACCCCCGAAGTTCCTAGTGAAACAAAGGCAGAACCTGATTTAATCACGCCAATCCCTACAGCTCCGGCAGCATTGTCTCCAGCGCTACCTGCAATTATAGGATTCGCACCTAGTCCCCATTCCCTGGCCAGTTCAGAACGGAGAACACCTCCGGGACTTGTTCCTTCAACGAGCCGGGGCATCTGATCCCTTGAAAGACTTGTGGCTGCAAGCATGATTTCGGACCAGTCTCTAGCTGCGGTATCCATCCATAGCGTACCCGATGAATCCGACATATCGGATATCGCTTCACCGCAAAGCCTGAATCTCAGAAAATCCTTCGGCAGCAGAACTGTTCGAATTCTGCTAAAAATCTCTGGTTCATTCTTACGAATCCAGAGAAGTTTGGGCGCAGTGAATCCTGGCATAGCTAGGTTCCCAGTGATCCGATGCAGATCTGGGACGGCATCTTCGAGTTCAAAACACTCCTTTCCTGATCTGCCATCGTTCCAAAGAATCGCCGGACGCAACACCTCCCCTTTCTTATCTAGAAGCACGGCCCCATGCATTTGGCCTGATAATCCAATACCTTTTAGATCTGACAAGGAAGTTTGTGATTTCAGGTCTTCAATCCCTTTTAGCAAAGCACGCCACCATTCATCGGGTTCTTGTTCTGACCAAAGAGGTTGGGGTCTGCTCACATCAAGTGATATGTTACTTTCCGCCAAAACAGAATTACTCTCATCAATGACCAGCAATTTTATTGCAGAAGTACCTAAATCAATTCCAAGAAACATAAAAATAATTAATACGTGTTATAAGCATAAATACCCTAATGCTAGAATCTCTAAAATTCGTTAAGGTCCAATCTTTCAACTTTCTATTTTCCAGCCAAAATCTTCTAAATACATTTCAAGACAGGTAAATTTGTCATTCTGGTATATGATTTTCCATTGAGCTTTTAGATGACTATCTTATTTGTGAAAATAACAACATATGTTGCTGTGAAGAAGAGTATTCATAATGAAATGAATAAAACCTTTTTCATCTTTTCCTCAATACC
>Ga0208064_100207_pt1 | contig 11872 bp, 6 predicted proteins | sample DeeseametaMP0145_FD_184220 | JGI IMG/M metagenome (GOLD analysis project Ga0208064, IMG submission 184220) | Marine microbial communities from the Deep Atlantic Ocean - MP0145 (SPAdes) | ecosystem: Environmental > Aquatic > Marine > Oceanic | place: West of Cape Verde, Atlantic Ocean | collected...
ATTACAACTTTAGGTGCATTGAGGGATTGGTATTTAGATTTACCGGAGGTGAAACAAAAACGAAGTTTCAAGTCCATTTCAAAGTGCATTTCGATTGTGTTACATCATCTTGGTGAGAAGAAGTTTGCCAGCCAAATTAGTCCAGCAGATATTCAAGGCTTCCAGAAAAAACGCCTCTTGGAAAATACCCTGTGGGGTCGTCCAGCAAAACCTGCAACAATAAACCGTAATGTTGCAAATTTTAGAGCTATGCTCAATCGGGCTTTGGACTATGGAAAACTGGAGACAAACCCCATAGGTCGAGTTAGGCAACTGGAAGAAAACAATGTAAGGGAACGTCTATTAACTCCAGAAGAATTTGAATTGTTGTACAATCATTGTTCCGAAAATATCAAGGGTCCTGTTCTGATTGCATACTACCTCCCCATGAGGCAAGCAGAAATTCTAAATCTAACTTGGAAAGAAATCGACTTAAAAAAGGGGTTTATCCGGCTTGGTGGCCAACGCACCAAAAACAAAACCGGAAGAGCAATTCCGTTGCATAAGAGAATTTTTGACTACTTTCATAGCTTACCCCGTCCGATTCATGGGGGATATGTTTTTGAGCAAAGATGCTGGAATCGAAAAGCATATCTGAAAGCCCTAAAAGTAGCAGGAATAGAGGATTTCACTTATCATGATTTAAGGCATTGCGCACTCAATAATCTCAGACTAGCAGGGAATGACCGTTACGTTATAAAACAAGCATCTGGTCATAAAACAGATAGTGCTTTCCAACGTTACATTCTTGTTACAGAAGATGAAATGATGGGTATGAAATGGTTGGATCAAAAGGAAGGAAAAACCGGAACAATGGACACCTATATGGACACCAATGAACATTCAATCAATGTTCAATCCCTGTAACTCATTGATATATTGGTGGGCCAGCAGGGACTTGAACCCCGGACCGGACGATTATGAGTCGTCAGCTCTAACCAACTGAGCTACTGGCCCAAACCAATTCCTTCATGATAGCCACCAAGACGGGGTAAAACAAGATTTTTCGTAATTTGCGAATTAAGGAACCCCCCCCCGCCCGTGGATATAATGCAACATTAATTTGGCAAAAGTGAGAAACGCATCATTGGCGGGTGTCGTGCAAAAAAACGTTCTGAAGTATTGGCCAGTCTAAGCAACAAAGATTCTTCCCACGGACGCCCCATTAACTGCATCCCCACCGGTAAACCCTGTGCATCGTAACCGACAGGAAAAGAAATTGCGGGGAATCCTCCAAGATTTGCCTGCGGTGCATAGCGCATTAATTCCGTCAAAGTACTGAGATCCGATTCTCCTTTTTTCAAAGCATCCGGTGGTATCGGAGGAGCGGTACGGGCCGTTGATGGAGTAACAACTGCGTCAACGTTTTGAAAGATTTGACTCATCTTCCTGATAAGCTGGGCGCGTACACGCTGGGCTTTTACATAATCATCTCCTTTAAACTGCTGTGCCAGAGTAAGATTAACTAAAGGATCCAGTCCCAAGTTTTGACGAAAAGGTTTAAAATTAGTTTTCAGAGAAGTCAGTAGTTCTGTAAGAAAAGATACCGCATGTGCCATACGTATTTCATCCAGATCCGGAATGTCAATTTCCTGTACGGTAGCACCTAGAGATTTAAAAGAATCCAGCATTTGATTGCAGCTTTGTACAATATCTACGGACGCATGATTAAACCACGGTAAAAATACTCCCAGTCTAACTCCTGTTAAATCTGAATTATCAAAATCCTGAAGATCCACCGATGGCTGATCCTGTGTCCAAACCTGTCTGGGATCAGGACCTGCCAGAAACGAATAGGCTAAAGCCGTGTCACGTACTGTGGAGGTAATTGGACCTACTGTCGAGAGACTCCATGATAGAGGTGCACTGCCGGCAGAACTGATCCGGCCCCAAGTTGTTTTAAGTCCTACAACACCGCACAAACTTGCAGGAATCCTGATAGAACCACCACCGTCAAGTCCAAGTGCAATTGGACACAACCCTGCTGCCACTGCTGCAGCTGATCCGCTTGAAGATCCTCCCGGATAGTGGTCAAGGTGATAAGGATTTCTAGTAGTACCATAGTGAGTATTGAGGCCCGTTACCCCCAGTCCGATTTCATGCATATTGGTTTTACCCACCATCAGTGCACCGGCCGAACGCAATCTCTCAACCGTTGTAGCATCCTCCGCCGGAGGCTGAGTGTTGTAAAATTTTGTACCAACCATTGTTGGAAAAGGGAGCATATCCAGTTCATCTTTTACTGCTACCGGAACTCCATCAAGTATTCCCAATGATTCTCCGCGTTCATAGCGCTCTGCCGATGATTTTGCCTGCTGCATCAGTTCCCGTTCTTCCCAGGCCATAAAAGGGAGCAGCGGTACAGCACTTCCTTCAATACTGCGAATTATATCCAGTAAACGCATTGCAACATCTACCGGAGTTGTTTTTCCTTCAAGATATGCCCGATGAAAATCAGAGGCCGTTTCAGGTTGAAAAAGACTTTGCTTTTCAGAATTAGCAACTTTTTTGTCAGTTGCAGATTCACGATTTTGTTCGGCAGAAACAATAAACTGTTTGATGGACTTTTTGGCTGCAGCCAAAGTGATTTTACTATCTGCAGGATGAACGGGATGCATCACAGGTGCATCTTCAACATGGCATTTTCGTAGTCGGGGAAGACCGGCTTGACGAAGGAGCAGCGGGAGCAGCAGTAACCGAACTCCTGGGGTTCTCAACAGGAACAGCAATATTTTAAGGGCACGTCCGGATGTCCTGGGAATGCGGATGGATTTAAGGTTATAAACAGGTTTTTCTTTTTTTGCAAACGGCCACAAAAAGAGCAAAAGCCGTTTTGCTCCGGATGAAATCATTCTGATTTTACTATCCTTATTTTCCATCTCAAACTATATTTACTTTGATTACCGGGGAAGTTCAAAAACAAAGCACGCTCCATCTTTGACCTCAGAATCGATCCAAATATTTCCGCCATGTGCAGCAATAATTTTTTTCACAGTAGCCAGCCCAAAACCATATCCCTCTACATCGTAATTCAAGCGGGCATTTGTTTCAAACACTTTGTCCTGATGTTCCGCAATTATTCCCGGCCCGTTATCTCGAATCCAAAATTTAACAGTATCCCTACTTTCTTCACCACCGAATTTTATCCTGACAGGATTTTTTGTACCCCGAAATTTTATCGAATTGGCAATCATATTTTGCCAGACTTTCAGCATCCGGATTGGATCACACCTTGCTTCCGGCATGTCCGGCAGTTTGCTGAAACAGGCTATTCCTTCTTGTTCTGCATATTCAAAATTTTCAATCACCGCATTTATTATACGATCCATCGATACAGATTCCAATTCACCAATAACCTGGCCTGCTTCCGCATAATCCAGTTGCGTATTGATAAAATCCAGCATTTTGGTAAAAGTCTGTGGAATCCGTTCTAGCAATTCTTTTAAGCCTTCATCCTCAATGATTTGTGGAAATTCATTTTTGATGCGGTACAGAAAAAAATCATAAAGGCTGGCTGCACCAACGATTGGAGATTTAAGATCATGACTGACTGTGTGTGAGAAACTGCTAAGTTCCTGTTTTTTTTGCTGCAGTTCCTTGTTCAGTTCTTTGATTCTGTCAAGATCTTCTTTGCTGCGCAAAGCTGATTTTACACGGGATACTAAAATGGTACGATCAATCGGTTTGTAAATATAATCCACTGCTCCTGCGTCAAAAGCCTCCTCAAGGGAATCCATTTCCTGTTTGGCCGTTACCATTAATACAGGAATATCGTGGCATACAGGAATCAATTTAATACGTTTCGTAGCCTCAATTCCATCCATCTCGGGCATCATAATATCCATCAAAATGCAATCCGGACTCCAGTTTTTCAGAATTTGCAGGGCCTCATTTCCAGACGAAGCTTTTCTAAATTCACACTTCAGTTGCCTCTGCAGATGGTCTTCAATCAGTAAACAGTTGTCCTCAATATCATCAACAATCAATATTCTGCGGGTGGCCCTGTGCCGGTCACTGGCTGGCATGAAATTTTTTTCAGTTACATGTGTATAGAGCGTTTTTCTGATGCGTCCAACATTGCTTCTTTGATGGCCTCTGCATAAGTCGGATGGGCATGTGACATCCGCGCGATATCTTCTGCGCTGGCCCGGTATTCCAGAGCAACAACTGCTTCTGCAATCAAATCTGCAGCACGTGCTCCAACCAAATGAATTCCTAATATTTCGTCAGTATCCTTGTCTGCCAGGACTTTTGCAAAACCTTCTGTGTCCATGGATGCACGGGCACGTCCTAGTGCCTTGAACGGGAAATTACCCGTTTTATAGTTATAATTTTCAGCTTTCAATTCGTCCTCAGTAAAACCGACTCCTGCTGCTTCCGGCCAGGTGTAGAGCACTCCCGGAATTGCTTTGTAATTGATATGCGGTTTTTGACCTGCTATCGTTTCCGCCACAAAAACTCCTTCTTCTTCTGCCTTGTGCGCCAGCATATCTCCTGCCACTACATCGCCAATGGCATAGATTCCCGGAACCGCAGTTTCCAAATGTTCATTTACCGGAATACGACCTTTATCATCAAGAGTAAGGGCGATCTTTTCCAAACCCAAATTGTCTGTAAAGGGCCTGCGTCCAACTGCAACCAGACAATAATCTCCGCTGAATTCCACTTCTTTGTCCTTCTTGTTTTTTGCAACAACTTTAACACTTTCTCCTTCTACAACTGTACTTTGCACAGTATGGTTGAAAAAAAATTCCAGACCCTGTTTTTTTAAAAACCGTTGAACTTCTTTAGCCATTGAAAAATCCATTCCGGGAATTAAACGATCAAGAAATTCCACGACCTGCACCTTTGAACCAAGTCTGCTGAAAACTGAACCCAGTTCCAACCCAATCACACCACCTCCAATCACAATTAATTTCTCCGGAACCTTTTCCAGATTCAGGGCTTCGGTTGAAGTTATGATGCGTTTTTTGTCAATTATCACACCCGGAATACTTGACGGCTTGGAACCTGTTGCAATGATAACGCGTTCGGTGTTCACAGTTTCCTTGGAACCGTCGGTGCCACTCACTGAAATCGTCTTTGAATCGCTGAATGATGCATGTCCGGAGATGACCTTGATTTTATTTTTTTTCATCAAATACTTGATTCCGTCGCATGTCTGCCCTACCACATCGTCCTTACGCTGACGCATCCTTGGCCAGTTTAGTTTTATTTTTTCCGCCATGATACCGTGTGCCTCAAAATGACAGTTTGCATTGTAGAAATGCTCACTTGAATCCAGCAAAGCCTTTGAAGGAATGCAACCCACATTCAGGCACGTTCCACCCAGTGTAGGATAACGTTCAATGATTGCCGTTTGCATCCCCAGTTGTGCACAGCGGATTGCGGCCACATAACCTCCTGGCCCTGAACCGATGATTGTTGTGTCGAATTTGGTCATTGTTTGTTATATTGAAAGTAAGGTGAAAATGGTACTAAGGCTCTTTTTGAATTAGGCACTAAGGTACTAAGGCACTAGGCAAAATCAACTACCACTTCTGATTTTACTAACCAGGGAAAGTAGCATTCTTTCTATTTCTCGAGTATTTTCGTAAAGGCCATTGAACTCAAATTCGGTTAAGTATTCCAACTTTTTCGCAATTTCCAGTTGAGTTTGTAACTCGTATTAGAGAACCTATAAAAATTTGTAAAAAACGAACATAATCTCCAGTGGATCTTCGTCCATATCCTTCAGCAATTTTGCTGGGAATTGAAACTGCGCTTCGAAGCAACTGGGAGATCAAACCATAAAACTCCGACTTTGGAAAATTCCCAGATGCCCGATAGATCTGTGTTACCAAATCCACAGATTTTTGCCAAACAATTAAATCTCGAAACGTCTTAATTGTTCCCATCCTGATGTTACCTCATACCAAATGTCCCAAGCCTCTGTGCCTCAGCTACTTTGTTCCTCAGTGCCTTTTTCCTTTGTGCCTCAGTACATTATTAACTCAGTGCTTTATTAACTCAGTGCTTTATTAACTCAGTGCCTTATTAACTCAGTGCCACATTAACTCAGTACCTTTTTTATATAAGCATCCTTGTCGGATTTTCCAGGAATTCTTTTACACGAACAAGAAAACTCACCGATTGCTGACCATCGACAATACGATGATCATAGGACAGAGCCAAATACATTACCGGACGAATCTCAACTTTTCCTTCAACTGCCATGGGCCGCTCAACGATATTGTGCATTCCCAGTATTGCGCTTTGCGGTGGATTTAAGATTGGAGTAGAAAGCATTGAACCAAAAACTCCTCCGTTTGTGATAGAAAAAGTACCGCCTTCCATTTCGTCAATACTGAGTTTGTTTTCACGCGCACGTTTGGCAAGTCTGCCAATTTCAATTTCAATTTGTGCAAGAGAGAGAGATTCTGCATTTCGAACAACTGGTACCATCAAGCCTTTGGGTGCACTCACTGCAATACCCATATCGACATAATCATGATAGACAATTTGATCACCATCTATCTGGGCGTTGACTGCCGGAAAGTCCTTTAATGCTTCCGTGCATGCTTTTGTAAAGAGTCCCATGTAACCCAACTTTATGTTGAATTTTTCCAGAAACGCCTCTTTACTCTGGGAACGCAGCTCAAAAATAGCATGCATATCGACTTCATTAAAAGTCGTCAACATTGCTGTTTCGTTTTTTACTGCAACCAGACGCTCTGCCAGTTTTCGGCGCAGGCGGGACATACGTTCTCTTTTTATGCTGCGGGAACCGGACACAACCGGAGGGGTCGCTTCAAGTTTTGTTTCCGTGGTGGAAGCGGCATAATCCGGATTCTGCTGCAAATGCATTTCTACGTCTTGAGTCATTATTCGACCACCTGGGCCGCTTCCGGATACGTCAGTTGTGCCCTGTTCAGCCATCATTTTTCTAGCAGCAGGAGATGGATGTCCGGCGGCATATGATGCTGAAGCAGAAGAAGCTTCATCCGGAATAGTTGCACGTTCAGAGGGTTCTTCTGATTTTACGATGACCTTAGATGGCGTTGGAGTTGAAGTAATTTTCGGTTGCTCTGCATCGGTATCAATCGAACATGCCACATCTCCTATTCCCGCAGTTTCGCCTTCCTGCAGCAGAATTTTCAGTCTGCCTGCACTTTCGGCAATCAGGGGCAAAGTTGCCTTGTCAGTTTCAATTTCGCAAATCGTTTCATCAATTAGAACGTAGTCGCCGTCGGCTTTGAGCCAATTCCCGATTTCAACTTCAGTAATTGATTCGCCTGGACTCGGAATTTTAATTTCCACAATAGACATAGACAAAACCTTTAAATGGGTTAGTTAAAAAATATGATCTCGCATACAGTCTGAAATCCACCCCGCACTTAAATCATCAACCCGGAAATGGAAATAAGAACAATCCAGGGGGTAATTTTGGTGCGGGTTCATTCCTCAAAAGCCCTGTGCACCAGATTTTTCTGTTCTGCAGTGTGAACCTGTGGTATTCCGACCGCAGGAGAACTGTCCGCGTCACGTGCCACCAGATCCAGCACTTTCCCGGTTTCAGAGAATGTCCGCAAAACAAAGCTCCAGGCACCCATATTTTCCGGCTCTTCCTGCACCCAGCACCATTGCTTGGCCCCGGAATATCGTTTAAAAATTGAGAGCAACTGCTTTTTTGGAAATGGATAAAGCTGCTCTAAACGTACAATCGCAATGTCTTTGACATCACTGCTTTGCTGGCATTCAAGTAAGTCATAATATACTTTACCGCTGCAAAACAAAACTTTTCGGACAGAGGACGCATCCACAAAATCATCGTCGATTACTTCCAGAAAATGAGTTCCTTCGAGAAAATCATCAAGCGAACTCAAACACAATGGATGACGTAACAAACTTTTAGGTGTAAAAATTACCAGCGGTTTCCGAAACGGCAATGCCATTTGACGACGCAAAATATGAAAGATATTTGCAGGAGTGGTGCAGTTGACAATCTGCATATTATTTCCGGCACAAAGAGTCAGAAAACGCTCAATCCTGGCTGAAGAATGTTCCGGCCCCTGCCCCTCATGTCCGTGCGGCAACATGAGTACCACACCATTCATGCGGTGCCATTTTGTTTCAGAAGATGAAATAAACTGATCAATAATTATTTGCGCTCCATTTGCAAAATCACCAAACTGCGCCTCCCAAATTGTTAAAGAAGTTGGAGCAGCATAGGCATAACCGTATTCAAAACCCAGAACACCATATTCTGAAAGAAACGAATTGTAGACTTCAAAGGGAGCCTGATCCTTGAAAAGATAATTCAAGGGAACGTGTTTTGTGTTGTCCTCAGAGGTGATAATTGCATGCCGATGCGCAAATGTTCCTCTTCCGCTGTCCTGGCCGCTTAAACGGACAGGCGTACCCTCTGTTACCAAAGTCGCAAAGGCCATGGTTTCAGCCATTCCCCAATCAAGCTGTTTTTTCTCTGTAACCATTTTCCGGCGGTTTTTATACAGCTTTTGGATTTTTGTAAAAAATTTCAAATCAGCACCGGGACTTCCGGATCTTGACAAGTCTGTCACCAGTTCGCTGATTTCTACAAATTTCTTTCTGGACACTCCTGTTTCCGGAGATTTTTCAAAATCCTTTTCTTCCGCTCTCCGGACTCCAGACCAGACGCCTTCCAGAAATGAAGTAACAGAGGCCGTTTCCTGTTGCTTCGATTCCTCCAAACGGTCGTTGAGGTACTGCTTGAATTCATCTTCCATTTGCGTTGTTTCTTTTTCCGTAAAACTTCCGGATTCCACCAGTTTCTTACTGTAAACTTCCCTGACCTTTGGATGCCTCGCAATCCGTCGATACAAATCGGGCTGTGTAAATCTTGGTTCATCTGCTTCATTGTGACCATGCCGCCGGTAACCCAAAATATCGACAAATACATCCCGATGGAATTCTTGACGAAACTCAAGTGCGAGTTTTGTAACATAGGCTACAGCCTCAATATCATCTGCATTAACGTGAAATACAGGTGAAAGAGTTGTTTTTGCCACATCCGTACAATAAGTGCTGGAACGTCCTTCCATAAAATCTGCAGTGAATCCAACCTGATTGTTAATCACCAAATGTACAGTTCCGCCAGTTTCGTATCCCGGAAGTTTCGACATTTGCAAAACTTCATAAATGATACCCTGGCCTGCCATTGAGTGATCTCCGTGAATGAGAATCGGCACCAGTTTTTTAACATTGCCCTCGTGATATTGATCTATTTTGGCCCGGGAAATTCCTTCCACAACCGGATTTACTGCTTCCAGGTGTGATGGATTTGGGGTCAGGCTCAGGTGCACTTTTTTTCCACTGCGCACTTTCTTGTCACTTGAATAGCCCATGTGGTATTTCACATCACCGGAAAATCCGTCGCTACCAAAGGCCTTTCCTTCAAATTCAGCAAAAATATCGCTGTAGGTTTTTCCTAAGATATTTGCCAGCACATTTAACCTGCCGCGATGTGCCATTCCAATCACAAACTCTTCCACACCAAGTTCAGCACCATACTCAAGTATCATATCAAGTGCAGGAATAATTGATTCTCCTCCTTCAAGTGAAAATCTTTTTTGTCCCACAAATTTAGTATGCAGAAAACTTTCAAAGGCCACTGCTTCATTCGTTTTACGTAAAAGCTCGATTTTCTCTTCACGAGAAAAATTTGGTGTGTTGCGGCAGGATTCCATTTTTTGCTCAAGCCAGTTTATAATCTCTATTGTCCTTACAAATTTGTATTCCACTCCGATGGAACCACAATACGTTTGTTCCAATAATTCGAAAATTTCACGCAAAGTTGCATTTCCAATTCCAACACGTGTACCCGCATGAAACTCCGTATCCATATCCGCTTCACTTAAGCCAAAACTTTCTAGGACTATTTCTCCCTCATGTATCCGCCGAGGACGTACAGGATTGGTGTTTGCGAACATGTGCCCGCGCTGGCGATAAGCTCCAATCAGGTTGCTGACTGCCATCTCTTTTTGAAACTGTTCTGGAACAACTTCTTCAGTATGATCAACAACCGGTTTAGCTTGGGCTTCCTGAGAAAAATCTGCCTTTGAAAATTCAAATCCTTCAAAAAAATTCCTCCACTCCTGATCTATAGAGTTGGGATCCTGCTGATATTGCTGATAAAGCCCTTCAAATGCGCCAATATCTGCGTTATTTAAATATGAAAGTGGGTTCATGATAATTGTAAATAAATAAGTAATGCTGTTTTCATAAAAAGTCTCAAAACCGTGTCATTTCGAGCCAAGCAAGAAATCCTGTATAAGCGACCACACTGATATCATAAATATTTTCCACCGAGGTCGAAATGACAGTGAGGATTTCAGACTGTTTACGAGACAGTCAGTAATATCAAGTAATTTTATGCTTAATTTCATGTCAACTAAATCATTTTCTACGTACCGGTTTTTTACGACTTACTTTGGAACGCATAGTCCCTTTATTTGTATCTTTTCCTTTTTTACGGTCTTTAGAGCGTGACGAGAATTTTGTGGATTTCGGAGCTTTCGAGATATTGGAAATTCTTAACTGTTGTCCTGCGACCCAAACTTTTTTCAAGTCATTCAACACATCTTTTGGCATTCCATCCGGCAGATCAATTACGCTGTAATCATCATAAATATTGATCCGTCCGATGTACTGACTATCGAGTCCTGCCTCATTTGCAATGGCACCAACAATGTTGCCGGGTTTCACCTCGTGAATGTGACCCACTTCAAGACGGTAACGCACCATCCCCTCTTCCAGCGGCAGTTCCTTTCTGTGAGTACGAACGCGCTCTTTTCCCTGTCCTTTGCTTCGTTCTTTTCCTTTATCTGTTCCTTTATCCGTTCCTTTACCTCTACCTCGTTCTTTAACACGATTGGAATCGGATTTTTCCCAGTCAGAATCTGTTTTTTGTTTTGCCCGCTTCTGCAACAGGAATGGGGAGTTGCCTTGTAAAAGGAGTGCAAGAGCAGCAGCAATTTCCAGTGCTGGCACATTGTGTTCCTGTTGATACTGCTCAATCATTTGATAAAACAAACCCAGTTCTTCTGTTGCAAGAGTGTCGCTGATATCCTGTTTGAATTTAGCAATCCGCTTGTCATTGATCACTTCAGTGGAGGGAAGTTCCATCATTTCAATCTTTTGCCTGGTCGCACGTTCGATGGAATTCAACATCCTTTTTTCACGGGGTGCAACAAACAAAATAGCGTCACCTTCACGACCCGCACGTCCCGTTCGACCAATACGATGCACATAGGATTCCGTATCATGCGGAATATCATAATTCAGCACGTGGCTGATACGTTCTACATCCAGCCCTCGTGCAGCTACATCTGTGGCCACCAGAATATCCAGCTTTCCCTTCTTCAAATTTTCAATAGTACGTTCACGTTGACTTTGCTTGATATCTCCATTGAGCGCTGAGGAAGCATAACCGCGTGCTTCCAGCTTTGAAGACAACTCCACCGTAGCGGTTTTTGTTCGGACAAAAATAAGTATCGCCTCAAATGGTTCTGCTTCCAGGATACGCGTCAACGCATCCAGTTTATGCATCCCGCTCACTGGCCAGAAACGTTGACGGATCGTAGGGGCAGTGGTGGTTTTATCCTTAATGATAATTTCTACAGGGTCTTTCAAATATCGCGTGGCAATCCGTCTTATCTGATGCGGCATGGTGGCAGAAAAAAGGGCAATTTGTCTTTCCTTAGGTGTTTGCTCAAGAATCCACTCAACGTCATCAATAAATCCCATCCGCAGCATTTCATCTGCTTCATCCAGAACAAGTGTGCTGAGCTTATCAAGTTTCAAAGTACCTCTA
>Ga0208064_100210_pt1 | contig 11731 bp, 10 predicted proteins | sample DeeseametaMP0145_FD_184220 | JGI IMG/M metagenome (GOLD analysis project Ga0208064, IMG submission 184220) | Marine microbial communities from the Deep Atlantic Ocean - MP0145 (SPAdes) | ecosystem: Environmental > Aquatic > Marine > Oceanic | place: West of Cape Verde, Atlantic Ocean | collected...
CTCTCCGGGATGCAGCTTCCATAGGCATCATTGGTGGTGCAGACGGTCCAACAGCGATTTTTCTTGCCAGCCAGCTTTCACCACGGTTGCTTGGTTCCATCGCTATTGCAGCCTATTCTTATATGGCGCTGGTTCCCATCATCCAACCCCCGATCATGCGTTTGCTGACTTCAAAGCAAGAGCGTGAGATCGAAATGACCCAGCTGCGTTATGTTTCAACCAGGGAAAAAATTATTTTCCCCTTAGTTGCACTTAGTTTGTGTGCACTTTTGTTGCCTTCTGCAGCCCCATTGATAGGCATGTTCATGTTTGGTAACCTGGCAAAAGAATGCGGTGTGATAAATCGTCTTTCAGACACCATTCAAAAATCACTGATCAATACTGTGACCATATTTCTTGGACTTAGCATAGGAAGCAAATTAGCTGCCGGAGAATTTCTTAATATTGAGACAGTGGGAATTCTCATTCTTGGCATGATCGCATTTTCAGTAGGAACAGCAACGGGTGTGTTGATGGCCAAACTCATGAATAATCTGTCATCTGCGCCAATCAATCCTTTGATCGGGGCTGCAGGAGTTTCTGCAGTTCCCATGGCAGCACGTGTTGTGAATCAGGTTGGGCTCGAAGCCAATTCACAAAACCACCTGCTGATGCATGCCATGGGGCCAAATGTTTCCGGAGTGATAGGCTCCGCGGTAGCCGCCGGAGTTTTGTTGGCAATGCTATGATTTGCATGTGGTTTCAGTGTCGTTTAGTTTCCAAGTAAAAACCAATATCATTTTGCCCGCTAATCGAAGCACACAATTCATGGAAACCTTGATTTGACAAATTTTGAAGCAGATCCGTCCACTCGCTATGATCCCACGACCGGTGTACTCGGAGCCAGGAATTAAGTTCTTTTTTGGGGAAACGTTTTTTAATTTTTGTAGCCATAATCATTCTTTTGCTATTCGTTTGTGTCTGTTATGAATATTTTAGTTAGCAATCAACCATTCTTCTCATTTTTCAAAAACTCAAAAGTCTCTTGTGCATATTTTGTTAAGAAAGAACACTGGAAAACTAGAATCAATTATTTTGAAATGTTAACACAATATGTTGTTTTAAATTTAAAAGGGTTTAAAGCATTTGAAGTCAGCAAACTTTTACGAAAAACAAACTAGCCTACGCTCCCTGTCGCTCGACAAATTCCGGATATGCGTGTAAGCCAAATTCACTCACATCCACGCCATTATATTCTTCTTCTTCTGAAACCCGGATTCCGACAGTATATTTTAGAACAGCCCAAACCGCTAAACTGCTCAAAAAGGTAAACGCGCCAATCACAACAATACCTTTGATTTGAGCAAAAAGCGCGACATCGGGCTTGAATATTCCTACTGCTAATGTACCCCAAATTCCATTCACCAAATGAACCGACAAGGCTCCAACGGGATCGTCAATTTTGAGTTTATCAAACAATGGAATTGCAAGAACCACCAGCAGGCCTCCAATCGCGCCAATCAGGATGGCGAGATTCATGCTTGGATAATCCGGCCCGGCGGTGATGGCTACCAGTCCGGAAAGTGCTCCATTGAGAACCATCGTCAAATCAACTTTTTTGTATAATAGTTGAGTCAGGACCATGGCCGCTAAAGCTCCCGCACAAGCAGCAATATTCGTATTTGCGATCACCGCTGAAATGGCGTCCACATCGTCTTTTGAACCTAAAGCCAGCTGGGAACCGCCGTTGAAACCAAACCACCCCAACCACAACACAAAAGTGCCCAAAGTTGCTAAAGGCAAATTGGAACCAGGAATCGGGTGAATAGAGCCGTCCGCGCCAAATTTCCCTTTTCGAGCACCCAATAACAATACACCGGCAAGTGCCGCCCAACCACCAACCGAGTGAACAATCGTTGAACCGGCAAAATCGCTGAATCCGTCAATCATCCCCCCCAGACTTGTTCCTCCCCAGGTCCAATGTCCCTGAATAGGATAAATGACTGCAGTCAAAACTAGGGTGAATCCCATGAATGGCCAAAACTTGATCCTTTCCGCAACCGTTCCTGAAACTATCGAAGCAGCGGTAGCTACAAAAACAACCTGAAAAAAGAAATCCGAAAGTAAACTGTGACCATCCGCGGAAGTCCCGTACATCATCAAACCGCTGCCGACAAAATCATTTCCGCTGCCGTACATCAGGTTGTAACCTACGTAATAATAAGCCACACAAGCAAGTGCGTAGAGGGTTATGTTTTTAGTCAGGATGGCGGTTGTATTTTTTGTGCGAACCAATCCTGCTTCCAGCATCGCAAAACCTGCGGCCATCCACATGACGAGGCATCCGCTGATCAATAACCAAAAGCTATCCAGTACATATTTCATTTCTGCTGAAAATTCCATTTTATCTCCTGTGTATAAATTATAATAATTGCTGTTAATAATTAAAGGGCCTCATTTCCGGTTTGGCCTGTGCGGATCCGGATAATTTGGGCTACATCATAAACAAAAATTTTGCCATCACCGATTTTACCGGTTTTCGCTTTTTGCTCAATTGTTTCCAGAACCGAAGCAACTTTCTCATCGGAAACCACAATTTCAATTTTTGTTTTGGGAATGAAGTCCACTTCGTACTCTGCCCCTCTATATAATTCAGTATGCCCTTTCTGGTGTCCAAAACCTTTGACCTCTGATACCGTCATGCCGACAGTTCCGATTTCAGCCAGACCCTCCTTGACTTCATCCAGCCTAAAAGGTTTGATAATCGCTTCTATTTTTTTCATAACTATCCTTGATTAGTAATTAATTTAATTTTAAGTGACGGCCTAAACTATTTCATAAAGGACACCAAACTCATATTTTCAAAATAAATACCTGTATATATATGAAATAATTTATTATAATTATAATTATCTGTTGTATAATTTATAATATACAAAATTAATGCGCTCAATTATTGGACATTAATAATATTATTGCCTAATAATTAATCATTAAATTAATACAAATCATCGACATAATTAATAATAAGAGCATAAATATGAATCAATCTTATTGAGGTTAAACAAAATTGGTAAGGTCATTTTACTACATTACAAATTTACTTTTACATGTAATACTAGTTTCATATATACAACGAATTTTAATTAAACAGGCAAAGCTTCGACCTGAAACTTTGAGTCTGCTGAAAATTAAAGATAATAATGGGGCTGATAAAACCGATTACCTTAATCGGAAAAATTTCTTAGTACAGTGGAAATATCTTCAATAATTTCGTAACAAAAGAGTGTGTTTTCAAACAATGTAATAACATACCTTTGGAGAATTGCCTTGTCTGAACAAAACCCGGTTTTTATCCCGGGGCCGACCAATATAACGGATGTATTTCATAAGGCCTGCGATATTGTCTCAATGGATCACCGTTCTTCAAAGTTGCAGGAAAAGTTTTTCGCATTGGACATTTGGGGATTCTGACGGATGTGATGGCTTCGTCCGGAATCGCCACTGCTGAAATGGCGTTGGTTGATTTGAGTTTTCCGGCTTCGCTCGGTTCCGGAGTTTAGGCGGCATAGGAATATTATCGAAAATCTACAACAAAAGGTGAACATAATGTACATTCCAACATTTGATGATGTTAAAGAAGCACAAAAGCGAATCTCGCCGTACATTCACAAAACTCCGGTTTTGACCAGTTCATTTATGAATGAATTGAGCGGCGCGGAATTGTTTTTCAAATGTGAAAATTTTCAGAAAGCGGGAGTCTTCAAAGTACGAGGGGCCTCGAATGCGGTTTTTGGATTGAGTGAGGAAAAGGCAGTGAAAGGGGTGGCCACTCACTCTTCGGGAAATCACGCCTTGTCGCTGGCTTATGCCGCAGGTCGGCGGGGAATTCCGGTAACAGTGGTCATGCCGTATACTGCTCTGGAAGCAAAAAAAGCTGCGGTGTACGGATACGGAGGCAACATCGTGGAGTGTGAACCCAGTACCTCATCGCGTGAAAAAACATTTGCGAAAGTTGTCGCAGAGACCGGAGCGGATTTTGTGCATCCGTACAATGACCCACGTGTGATTTCCGGACAAGCAACCTGTTCGCTGGAATTGCTGGAACAAGTTGGAAAATTGGATGCGGTGGTTGCGCCGATTGGCGGAGGAGGAATGGTTTCCGGAACTTGTCTGGCCTTATCGAATGTTGCTCCGGAAACAAAAATTTATGCTGCCGAACCGAAGAATGCCGATGACGCTTTCCGCTCTTTCAAAGCCGGACACATCATTGCTGATGACGCACCGGTGACGGTGGCGGATGGCCTGAAAGTTCCACTAAAAGATTTGACATGGCATTTTGTTTCAATCCATGTCGAAGACATTCTGCTTGCGAGCGAACAGGAGATCGTTGATGCAATGAAGCTGATTTGGCAAAGAATGAAAATCGTCATGGAACCGTCCAGCGCAGTACCGTTGGCGACCATCCTCAAAAACAAAAACACTTTTGCCGGAAAGCGCGTCGGTGTGATCATTACCGGAGGCAATGTTGATATGAACAAACTGCCCTGGATGAAATCTTAAAGTCGTACTCTTAATCAGGAGAATAAATATGAATGCAGTAACTTATGAAGGGTTGGAAGTCAGTTCATGATGCCGTAAAAATCGACCGTTTGGCTCGTATTCCAAAACTAGGTACGCGAACCATTGTTTGAGTCGATGACATTGCCGTTACCAAAGGCGAATGCAAGCACGATGTTGCCTACGGCAGTTTGGCAGAAGACCGGATCATCGAAATAGGCACTGTCATTTCTGGAAAACACGCAGGTCTAACATCGACGGAAGAGATCACACTTTTTGACGGAACCGGAGTCGTGTGTCAAGATCTCGCAGTAGCCTCTGACGCAGTCGAACTTGCTCTCAAAACAGGAGATGCGATAGAAATTAAAAGCTTAAGCTCTAAAGTATTTTATTGATCATCTTAGTTATTTCGTTTATTCTTATGCAGTTGAAAATGTAAAATTAATTAGGAGACAAGTGAACAACATCATTATTACCGGAAAGATGCATCCGGGGTTTGACAAAATACTGACGGAGGATGCGCAGGAATTTTTGGTCAAGCTGCATCAAAGATATAACAACACCCGTAAAGCTGTGCTCGATCGCCGCAATGCAATTCATCACAAAATTATTTCCGGCGGGAAGCCGATTTTTTTACCTGAAACAGCATCTGTCCGCAAAGGAAACTGGAAAGTAGATCCCATTCCAGATGATCTTCAGGACCGCCGCTGTGAAATTACAGGCCCAGCAGAAGCAAAGATGATGATTAACGCTCTTAATTCCGGAGCCAAAATATTCATGGCCGATTTGGAAGACTCGATTACGCCTAGTTGGTTCAATCAAATCCAGGGACAGGCAAACATATCCGCAGCCTACGAACGTACTCTTGAATTTACCAGTACGGAAGGCAAAGAATATCGGCTCAATAAAGGGGAGTTAGCTACATTGATTGTACGTCCTCGCGGTTGGCATCTGGAAGAAAAGCATATTTTGATTGACAGTGAAGTTGCTTCAGGCAGTTTGGTAGATGCCGGACTGTATTTGTTCCATAATATCAAACGCACATTGAGCTATGGAACAGGACCGTATTTTTATTTGCCAAAATTGGAAAACTATATGGAAGCCAGGTTATGGGATGAGATTTTTGCTTTTGCGGAACAGGAATTAGGCGTTACGCATGGTACCATCAAGGCTACGGTTCTGCTGGAAACCATTTTAGCTGCTTTTGAAATTGAAGAAATTCTATACGAATTGCGTGAACATATGGCCGGAATTAATGCCGGACGCTGGGATTATATGTTTAGTGCAATTAAAAAGTTTCGACATGAACCAGGATTTCTCTGGCCGGACCGGGCGCAAGTCACCATGACTGCTCCGATGATGAGGGCCTATACAGAATTGCTGGTTCAGACTTGTCATAAACGTGGTGCTCATGCCATCGGTGGAATGTCAGCCTTCATTCCCAGCCGCCGTGATGCAGAAGTAAACCGTGTTGCCCTAGCCAAAGTAAAAGAGGACAAGGAGCGTGAGGCACAGGATGGTTTTGATGGATCATGGGTAGCTCATCCGGATCTTGTACCGGTTTGTACGGATGTTTTCAGCAAGGTATTTGAAGAAGGAAAAGTAAACCAAATACACCGTCTGCGTGAGGACGTTCAGGTAACACCTGAGATGATGCTTGATTTTAAGATTCCGGGAGGAAAAATAACTGAGCCGGGGTTACGCAACAATATCAGCGTTGGTATTCAGTACATTTCTGCATGGTTAAAGGGTACAGGTGCAGTAGCGATTTTCAATTTGATGGAAGATGCAGCGACTGCTGAAATTGCAAGATCGCAGGTTTGGCAATGGATTCAACATTCTGAAGGAAAACTGGATGACGGTCGTCAAATCACACTTGAGATGGTTCAAACTATGATTCCGGAGGAACTTGCTAAAATCCGGGAAGCTTACGGAAAGGCCTACGACGAAGAAAAAATGAATCAGGCAACGGATTTATTTACTTCACTTGTCTCAGGAGATAATTTTGAGGAGTTTCTCACCATAAGGGCCTATGATCAGTTGGACTGACTTTTCCAGTTTAGAGGTTGAGGAAGTTCTTCGTCATTTGTCTGCAGCCGCTCTTCCCAAAGCTTCCGGATACTAATACCGGTTTTCGGATGCACCCATTCCGGACTAAGTTCCAGTAGGGGCACCAAAACAAAGCTTCGCTTTTCCATTTCAGGATGAGGAATTTTCAAAATTTCTGCGTCAATACACTCTTCACCATAAGCTAAAATATCAATATCAATTGTGCGGGAACCCCAGTGTTCGTTACGGACACGCCCCAGTCTGTTTTCAATTTGCTGACACTTTTTCAGCAGTTCAAGAGGACTAAGTTCGGTCAATCCACAAACCACCATATTTAAATATTTAGGCTGCGGCATCTTCAAAAGCGGCTCACTTTCATAAATCGGTGAAACGCGAAACTGAAGCAGTGGTAGAGACTCTAACTCAACGCAGGCCTGTTTCAGGGTGTCCTGCCTATTTCCCAAGTTGCTCCCCAATCCTAAATGCACTAAAATAGCTTCAGTCATAGTTTGTTTTTCAGGTGATCATGATTTGAAGAATTAGCTTAACACAAGCACTTATTCAGTCGCAAACTGAAGCAAAAACTGTTACATAGAAATGATTCGAATTATAGCGGGAGAATTCCGGGGCCGAAAACTAAAAGTTCCAACAGGAAATGATGTCCGGCCCACTTCAGACCAAGTTCGAGAGGCGCTATTTAATCTGCTGACTTCAATGCTGAACTGGGACAACATGACAGTGCTTGACCTTTATGCCGGAAGCGGCGCGCTGGGTTTGGAAGCCTTGAGCCGTGGTGCAAAAAAAGCGATCTTCGTTGAATCCTCAAAAAAACATGTTAGTATTATTCTGAAAAACACTTCGATGCTTTCTCTGGAGCAAACAAAGTATGAGTTGGTACGAGGGCGGGCGGAGAGTTGGATTCCAAATTTTGCGGATCCAGAACGGCCATGCCTTATTTTTCTTGATCCACCTTTTTCAAGTGACGAATATAATCTTATCATGGAAAAATTGGCTGTCCTCCCTGCTATCCGGACGGGATCATTAATTATGGTTGAGTCACCAGTCACAAGAGAAATTATGTTTGCAGAAAATATGGAACTGCTGAAACATCGCCGTTACGGATCAATAACGTTGGATATTTTACGTAAAAGCTGAGCCTGTATTAACACAATAATCTTGCCTTGACGGCGGCACTGTCCTACCCTTAGAAGGACAAATAATTGGAAATTATTATACTTTAATTTTTTCGGCATGAGTTATTTAGACAAAATTGATAAAGCGGCTCTACCAAAACATGTTGCCATAATCATGGACGGCAACGGACGCTGGGCCATACAGCGCCGCATGCCGAGACTGCAGGGCCATCGTAATGCTGTTAAAGCGGTAAGAGCCTGCGTAGAAGCTTCAGCAGAGTTAGGTTTGCAGGCGTTGACTTTATTTGCCTTCTCAACAGAAAATTGGCAACGCCCGAGGAAAGAAGTTTCGGCACTGATGGATCTTTTTTTTGAATTCTTAGAAAAGGAGCTGCACACAATGCTGGATAATAATGTAAGGTTTCAGTTGATTGGGAACAGGGACGGATTACCGGATTTTCTGCAAAATCGATTGAGCCATGCGCTGGATTCCACAGCTGAAAATACCGGTTTGTTACTGAACCTGGCACTTAATTACGGTGGCCGTGACGAAATGGTACGTGCTGTCAGGAGGATTGCAGAGTCTGTTAAGAAAGGCGATTTGCTCCCGGAAAACATTGATGAATCTTTAGTATCAGCAAATACCTACACGGCAGGACAGCCGGATCCGGATTTGATCATTCGCACAAGCGGCGAGCTGCGTCTATCCAACTTTTTGATTTGGCAGGCAGCATATGCAGAATTTTATTTTACTGAAGTTTTGTGGCCTGATTTTACTAAGGAAGATTTGTATAAGGCACTTTTAGAGTTTCAGAATAGAAAGCGACGAATGGGACAGACAACGGATTCAGGGTCCATGACTGAAGCTGCAAATGTTTCGCATTTGGTTTCCAAGACCGAAGTTACTTCCATTCTCAAAACATCTGGCTGAATTTTAATATGAGTGATGCCTCATCCACTTCTGACTTGTCCGCACGGGTCAAGACCGGATTCCCACTGGCCGCAGGAATTGCCATCCTGCTCTTTACTCCAGCTTTAGTAATCGGACTGGCTGTTATGGCTGTTGCATTCATAGGTGCGCAGGAACTCACCTCTATGCTTTCAGCCAAAGATGACAACTCAGATACAACAGTTATACTTCCGGAATGGTTGCTGCCAGGCACCGCCGTACTGATGGGGCTGGGAGCACTTGCCGGAGAATCCGGTCTTCATGGTGCATTGCTGATCAGCGCTTTGGGCTGGATATTTTTTGAATTGGTTTTTACACCAAAAAGTGAACTGGCTAAACTTTCATCACTTGGTTTCGGTTTGTTTGGAATGGTTTGGGCCGTTTGGAGCGTTTTACACATTACACTTATCAAGACACTTCCGGAAGGGACGGCCCTGCTTTTTTACCTTTTACTTGTAATCAGTTTTAGCGATATTTTTGCCTATTTTGGCGGAAAGCGTTTTGGTAAATCCTTGCTCGCTCCAAATATCAGTCCGAAGAAAACCTGGGAAGGCAGCTTTTTCGGTGTTGTGGGTGGAGGAATTGTCGGTGCAGTTTTTGGCGAACTTACAATGTCGATGTTCTGGCTTTATGGATTGGTGCTGGCCATGCTGCTGGCAGTTGTAGGTCAACTGGGTGATTTGGTAGAATCCAAAATAAAACGGCTCTGCGATGTCAAAGACTCCGGGACTTTGCTGCCCGGACATGGCGGAATCCTTGACAGGATTGACGGTCACATGCTTGCTGCGCCCGTATTTTACTATTTATTGCAACTCGGATGAAATCCTCAGCAAGCACAGTAAATGTTCTAGAAGTTCCATCCTCAGTTGTTACTAAATTAACAGTCCTGGGCGCAACAGGTTCGATTGGTCTCAATACACTTGAAATAGTTCGGCAATTTCCGCATAAATTTAAAATTGAAGCCCTGTCCTGCCGAAGCTCAATTGAGCGTTTGGTTGAGCAAATCAAGGAGTTTCAACCACGTTTGGTGTGTGTGGACAACTCTGAGCAAGCACGGGAACTGCGGGAAACGTTCCGCCAAGGAAATTCCGGTACAGAAACCGAGTTTGTCTGGGGTGTTGAAGGATTAGTGCAGGTTTCCAGCGATCCGGAAGTGGATTTAGTGGTAGCCGGAATTGTTGGAGCGGCAGGACTGCAGCCAACTTTTTCTGCAGTCCAGGCAGGTAAAACGGTGGCAGTGGCCAACAAAGAACCACTGGTGATGGCTGGAGAACTGTTTGTACAAACAGCTAATAAAACCGGTGCGAAGCTGTTGCCCACAGACAGTGAGCATAATGCGATTTTTCAGGTACTCCACGGAGAGCCGCCGGAGCGTATCGCCAGACTGATTTTGACTGCCTCCGGAGGTCCATTCCGGGATCTTCCTTTGAAGGAATTTGAAAAGATTACTCCTGCCGAAGCACTGAGCCATCCCAATTGGGAAATGGGTCGAAAAATTTCCATCGATTCGGCGACGATGATGAACAAAGGTCTGGAAATAATCGAGGCACACTGGCTGTTCAATACTCCGGTCGAAAATATTGATGTGCTGATGCAGCGGGAAAGCATCATTCATTCGATGGTGGAATTTATTGATGGTTCATTTTTGGCGCAAATGGGTCTTCCGGACATGAGAGTTCCGATTGCCTACTGTCTCGGCTGGCCTGAACGGCTGCCGTTGAAAATACCCCGTTTGGATCCACTTTCCATGAGTGCGCTCCATTTTGAAAAAATTGACCCGCAGCGCTACCCCTGCCTTCCGCTTGCAATCAAAGTCGCTAAACAGGGAGGGGCAGCACCTGCCGTTTTGAACGGCGCCAATGAAACAGTTGTTACCGCCTTTTTGGGTGAAGAAATCCGTTTTGTTGAGATTGCAGAAACTATTGCATCCGTGATCAAGGACTTTGAAAAAGCCTTGCACCAAGTAGATGTTCCTTCTTTCCTCCGGAAAATCCGCACACTGGAAGATGCAGAACATGCTGATAAATGGGGACGCAAGCAAGCAAGCAAAATACTGGAGAGTATTATCTAGTTGCCCTTGAAATATAAGGAAATATGGATTCAACTAAAATAGTACTCTCAATCTTGGAAGAAACCTATATCATTCATAAGCTTGACCAAAGCACTAACTTGCCGGAAGAGCTGATTGAGTGTGAATTCTACAGTCTGAGCAATTCACAAGAAGAATTGTCTTTGGTCTGTCCGGAGCAAATGTTAATTCAAAGTGAGAACAGCAGCCCAAACTGGAAATGCTTGAAAGTGGCAGGACCGCTGGATTTAAAACTGACTGGAATTTTCGCTGGTCTTGCTGATACACTGGCAAAAGCGAAAATCAGTATTTTTGCAGTTTCTACATTTAACACAGATTACCTTTTGATTCAAAAACAAGCTCTGAAAGCTGCTAAAGCTGCACTTATCAGTCAGGGATATCAGTTTAAATAACCGCAACCATTCAATTTAATATTCATTATGCTGACAACAATTTTATCTTTTTTAGTAGTTCTTGGAGTTTTGATTTTCATTCATGAACTGGGACATTATCTTGCGGCGCGTCATGTAGGCGTACGTGTCGAAGCCTTTTCAATCGGATTTCCGCCAACTGTGTGGGGTAAGCAGGTTGGAGAAACAGAATACCGGATTTCGTGGGTTCCGATTGGTGGTTATGTGAAATTATTCGGACAGAACGTCAATGATGAAAATCCGAATGATCCGACAAATTATGCTGCAAAATCCCTTTTTCAGCGCCTATACATACTGGCCGCAGGTCCGGCAATGAATCTGTTGTTTGCATTAATTTTTATGCCTCTGGTTTTTTTGATCGGTATGGATATGCCGGCTTATTTAAATGAACCTCCCCTCATTAAAAATGTTCAACAGGGTAGCTACGCCCAGGAATTAGGGATCCGCGCAAATGATGAAATACTTGCAGTGAACGGCACCTATGTTAAAAACTGGGAAGAAGTGCATAGTGAACTGGCTAAAGTTTCTACTGAAGAAACCCTGACCATGGAAGTTGATCGGG
>Ga0208064_100211_pt1 | contig 11719 bp, 7 predicted proteins | sample DeeseametaMP0145_FD_184220 | JGI IMG/M metagenome (GOLD analysis project Ga0208064, IMG submission 184220) | Marine microbial communities from the Deep Atlantic Ocean - MP0145 (SPAdes) | ecosystem: Environmental > Aquatic > Marine > Oceanic | place: West of Cape Verde, Atlantic Ocean | collected...
GTACGTACCATTCGAAGCAGGATGAATGTTCCTCCTGGAAAAAAGGCAGATTTGGTCATTCGAAATGTGAATGGGCACCGATCAAAAATTGAATCCTTTGATGAAATTATTAAAACACTGGGTCGCATTGAAGCGATCACAATGGGTCAAAACCTGGAAAAACCGGAACAATCCGCCATGGCCGTGGTGCAAAAAATGGAACTGTTTGTTCCACTCAAAGGATTAATAGATTTAGATAAGGAAAATGCCCGCCTTTCAAAGCGTTTGAATGAGTTGGAAGGGCATCTTCAAGGTATTGAGAAAAAACTATCGAATGATAATTTTGTCAACCGCGCACCAGAAAATGTGGTCGAACATGAAAAGAAAAAAATGCAGGATATGACTGCAGAATATGAACTGGTAAAAGCAAACCTGGAAATGCTGCTATGAAAAAACTAATCGGACTAATTACACTATTATCCCTCATAATGGGTCAATCAAATCATGCCACTATGACCCTCTATAAAGATGGATTTGCCTTGATAAAGCAGCCCGTAGCATGGAATGTGCAAGGAGGGGAATCAACTATTTCCTGGGATATGCTTCCGGTAGGAATCATCAAGGATTCACCATTTTTGACCCTTGATAATGCCACGGTAAAAACACAGCGGTATAATCAGGATGTATTTCATTTTTCTGAACATCTCTATGATTATTTAGGCAAAACCATTGATGTAGAGTTTATCAATGGAAATTCCCTCACCGGGACGCTGGTTGAGCTCAGTGGCAATATTATTACCATTACTCGGAAACGATCCGTTATTTCCTTTAATCAGGATCGTATTGATTTTATAACCACACCGGGAAAACTTGAAAACATTTTGTTTAAACCATCACTTACATGGAATGTATATAAAAAGAAAATGGGCCCGGCCCGGGGGAGTTTGATTTATTTATCCAAAGGATTTGACTGGGATGCCATTTATCGTCTCATTTTGAATGAATCGGGCAATAGTGCGGAATTCATAGCTGAAGCCTATGTTAAAAATAACAGCAATTTGGATTTTACAAATCTGACGCTTCAACTTGTAGAGGGAAATGTAAAACAAAATGGTGCTGTCCGCAAACCAGCTGTTTTGTATAAATCAATGGTTCCCCAGGCAGAACTAGCACCCCAAGAAGAGCAATTAGGAGATTACCATATTTATTATTTGGGTGGCAAGATGAGGCTCAATGGTGAGGAAAGCATTACCACCCGCTTATATGCACCCAAAACTGTTTCATTCCAGAAAACTTATTTATTTGAGAATGACGAACGGAATCAGCGTGAAGAACCGTTGGCTATCGAATATCAAATTGCCAATACAGAAGATAACAATCTGGGTGTGCCCTTGCCCCAGGGAAAAATCCAGCTCTACCAATCGGGGATGAATGACGCTGTTGAATTTGTGGGTGAAGATGAAATTCGCCAGGTTCCAAAGGGAGCTACAGCAACCATTATATCAGGACGCGCATTTGATGTAGTGGGAAAACGGACCGTGTTAAACTATGACCGTCAACGTAAAAGTGAAGAAGGATCCATCAGTATAACTGTGACCAATACATTAAATACCAAAATCAAGGTGCGCCTTGTTGAACATATTTATGGGGATTGGGTTGTTCGAGATGCATCCGCCAATTACCGCAAGAAGGATGCCTCCACCATCCACTTTCCCCTCACCATTCCTGCCAATGGATCTCAGACTGTGACTTATACTTACCGCAAGGAGTGGAATTGATCCGTTGTGCCTGAAAAGGCTTTAACTCTCTCTACATCCCTCCAAACTATAAAAGGTGTGGGCCCGGCCCGTGCGGAAGCTTTATCCACAATCGGTATTCATACAGTTTCCGATCTTCTCCATTATTATCCCCGTAAGCATTTAGATCGCACCACCGTCACCCCCATCTCCAAACTAAAAAGAGATCAGGAAACGACTGTCATCGGCAAGGTTGAAGCAGCGGATTTACGTCGTGGGAAACGTCGCCAATACTTTCAGGCTATTTTGTCCGATGGCAAAGGTATGATGAGTCTCACCTGGTTTAATGGCGCGAGGTATATCAAAAAAGCGATCAAGGTGGGGGATCGACTGGCTGTAAGTGGAAAAGTGGAATTTTATAATGGTTTTCAGATTGTCCATCCAGAATATGATAAACTGAAAGACGATGAAGATCCGGTCAATTCCGGTTTGGTAATCCCCCTCTATTCCATCTCCGCTGAATTGAAAAAGACACGTTTAGACAGTCGCGGTCTTCGGCGCCTCATCAAAACCATCTCCGACTCACTGAAAGAATTTCCCGACTATTTTTCACCTGAGTTCCGGAAGTCCAATGGTTTGGTTCTTCTCAACAACGCTCTTCGGAATATCCATTTCGCTGAATCTGAAAATGTGCTGAATGAAGCAGTTCACCGTTTAAAATTTGACGAACACTTTTTTCTCCAAATGCTTATGGCATTACGGAAATCCTCTCTCCAGCAAACGGGGACGAAAGCATTAAACAAAATTGGTCCCCAGGTAAAACTCATTTCTGACAGTTTGGATTTTGAACTGACCAATGCCCAGAAAAAAGTGATTAAAGAAATCAAGGATGATATGGCCCGGCCTTTCTCAATGAACCGCCTTTTGCAGGGAGATGTAGGATCGGGGAAGACGATTGTATCTGTTCTGGCGGCGGCCATTGCGGTAGCCAACCATGTGCAAGTAGCCGTCATGGCACCCACAGAAATATTGGCTCATCAGCACTTAGCATCATTCAAGAAACATGCCGAAACGGCCCACATGACCTGCGCCATTTTGGTCGGAGGTACACCGGCCAAAGAAAGACGTGCAATCCTCGATGGCTTAGCCGAAGGGCGGATCGATATTATTATCGGCACCCACGCCCTCATTCAAAAAGATGTAAAATTCAAGGAGCTGGGATTAGCCATTGTGGACGAACAGCACCGATTTGGTGTTCTCCAACGGGGAGATCTTACAGTGAAAGGGCTGAATCCTCATTTGTTGGCTATGACAGCAACTCCGATACCGCGGACATTAGCTATTACTTATCATGGTGATATGGATTTATCCATCATTGATGAAATGCCGAAAAACCGCATTCCGGTGGTGACCAAAGTGGTGGATGAGGTGCGGCTGAAAAAAGTATACGATTTTATGAAGGTCGAAGTGGCCGCCGGCCGCCAATGCATGGTGGTGTACCCCTTGGTGGAAGAAACGGAAAAATCGGACTTAGCGGCGGCGGTAGAAATGCACAAGAATCTTTCAGAAAAAATATTCCCGAAATTAAAAGTGGGACTCATACATGGGCGAATGAAAAAAGATGAGAAAGATGGAGTCATGGATGCTTACGCCCGGAATGAAATTCACATACTGATCTCCACCACAGTGATCGAAGTGGGGATCGACATTCCTAATGCCACGGTCATGCTGATTGAACACGCCGACCGCTTTGGTCTTACCCAACTCCACCAACTTCGAGGCCGAGTGGGCCGGGGTAGTGAAAAAAGTTACTGCATTCTCGTCCGCCGGAATTTCACGGACAATTCGAAAAAACGCCTGAGAATCATGGAATCCACCAATGACGGTTTTGTGATTTCTGACGAAGATTTGAAAATTCGGGGACCGGGAGAATTTTTCGGCATCCGCCAGAGTGGTTTCTTGAAATATAAAATTGCCAATATGGTGACCGATGGGCCCATCTTAAGAAAAGCAAGACAAGCCGCTTTTCAAATAGTGAAAGCTGATCCCAATTTGAATCAACCGACCCATGAACTCATTCGTACTCGATTTATGATGGAATATCAGGATAAACTGGAGCGGGCGAATATTTCATGATTCAAAATTAATATTGGAGATTCAATATATCATTGGATATGGTGTATTTTCACCGGCTGTTTTTGAAACATTTTTATTCAAATTGAATACAAGCCACTCAAGAGGAGAATCATGGCCGAAGAACAAATAAAAAAAGAAGATCAATTATTTATCCATTTGGTGAATACATTCGTGCAAAGTGCATGGATATCTCTGGGGAAAGTTAAAAATCCTGTCACCGATACTTTAGAGCGAAACCTGGAACAGGCTACCTATTATATCGACTTACTGGATATGCTTCAGACGAAAATGAAGGGAAACCTCAGTGAATGGGAAGAACAATATATTATCCATAGCTTGAGTGAACTAAAACTCAATTTCATCGATGAACAAAAGAAGGGGGCAGGGGCCCCAGAGGGTTCAGGGGAACCCACGGGTGCAGAATCATCAGAATCTGATGATCTTGAAAAGTCAGCCGAAAAGAAGACAGAAAATCCTGAGGTTAAAGAAAAGCCCAAGGTGAAAAAGAAAGCTAAAAAGGCGACCAAAAAAGAGAAGAAAGATTAAAATTTGATTCATTCTGATTATATAAAACTCAATCGCATGTTTGCCGGGATAGCCTTGGTGTTATCCTTTGTAGTTTACTTTTTAACCATGGCAGACACAGTACCATACTGGGATTCGGGCGAATTTATTGCCACTTCATTTATTTTAGGTGTACCTCATCCACCGGGAAGTCCCCTGTATTTAATCATCGGCCGTGTTTTTTCCATGATTCCTTTCAACCCGGATATTGCCTTCCGGATCAACTTGATATCACCTGTGGTCAGTGCATTGGCCGTCATGTATCTCTATCTTTCAACCGTAAAACTCATTTCGAACTATCGCGGTAAAATTGAATCCGCCATGGATGCCATTATTACATTTGGCGGTTCTTTTGTGGGTGCGCTTACATTTGCATATACGGACTCTCATTGGTTCAATGCAGTGGAGGCAGAAGTATATGGGTTTTCTACATTTTTTACGGCCATTGTGGTTTGGTTGATTCTCCACTGGCAAGAACGGGCTGATGAAAAGGGAAATGAACGATACATTCTCATTATTGCCTATATGATTGGTTTAGCCACCGGAATTCATTTGTTGAATCTTTTGACGCTCCCATTTATTGCATTGATTATTTATTTTCGAAAATACGAATTTTCCTATAAAGGATTTCTGATTACGTCCGTCATAACCGGTGCGGTATTTTTGGTAATCAATACAGGAATTATCAACGGTATGCCAAAGTTGGTGAATGCCATTGGATTAAATCTTGTGGTTGTCCTTAGTTTAATTATTGTGGGTGGAATGATTTTCACGATTATCCAAAAACAATTTCGATATGCATTGGCCCTCACATCCATTGTACTCATTTTAATTGGATATTCCAGTTATGCCACTATTTTCATTCGCTCCGGTCAACAACCAGCCATTAATGAAAACGATCCTTCCACTGTACCTCGTGCCATTGCCTACATGGAACGGGAACAGTATGGCCAAATGTTTCAATTTCCCCGCCGTTATACAGGATTACCACCAAAACATGAAGTGGTGGGTCGTCCTGCTCAGGGAGGTCGCGAATATTCCTCCAGTCAGGAACGAAAATATAAATCGTATCGGATGGATAAGCAGTGGAGTTATTTCTGGAATTACCAGATTAAGAAAATGTATTGGCGATATTTTTTATGGCAATTCGCCGGGCGAGGCCCCAGTACCGAAGAATGGGTAACAGCCTATGGTGCAAATACCAAAGAGGATGGTGTCGATTGGTTTCAGTTTGGTTTTCCTCTGGCATTTCTATTTGGTCTTTGGGGGATGTTTTACCATTTTCAGCGAGATCGAGAGCAGGCATTTTCAGTATTCAGTCTATTTCTCATGATGGGGCTCGCTATAATAATTTTTGTAAATCAAGACAATCCTCAGCCACGGGAACGGGATTATTCTTATGTAGGGAGTTTCTTTGCATTTTCCATTTGGATCAGTATTGCAGTTGCAGCCTTGGGGGACAAAATTCGGGTTTTATTGAAAAATAAACCAATCTCTAATAATGCTGTCATGGGTACCATGGCTATTTTGCTTGTGGCAATGCCGGGTATGATGCTGAAGGCCAATTATCATGAGCATGATCGGTCTGATAATCGGTTGGCATGGGATTACAGTTATAATATTTTACAATCATGTGAGCCAAATGGAATTTTGTTCACCAATGGCGATAACGATACATTTCCCCTCTGGTATTTGCAAGAAGTGGAAGGGATACGGACGGATATTACCATCGCCAATCTCAGTCTCCTGAATACAGAATGGTATATTCGCCAACTGAGGGATTCCCGAAGGGGACGGGTAGATCAGGAAGGCCGTGAAATGGAACGGTTTATTAATATGTCGAATACCCAGGTGATGGATGTGGCTTCAGGATTACAGCCATGGAAGGCTCGGAATGTGCAAATTCCAACACCTAAGTCAGATAAAAATAAAAATGGATTTATTCAATGGAAAGTGAATCCCACTTTTGCCGGTGCCGCCCTTATGGTGAAAGATATGATGATATTAAAAATCATCAACGATGCTCAATGGAAATACCCTATTTATTTTGCCGTAACTGTCCCTGCTTCAAACCGGCTTGGATTGGAACCATTTTTGGAAATGGAAGGATTGGTTTACCGATTAAGACCCCATAATGTGGATGGGAGGAATCCGATTAATGAAAATAGGATGTGGACCAACCTTATGTCCGGCTATGGTTCTGAAATTTGGGAACAGGATTTAGAAGCAAATGATTGGAATGAAGTCGAAGATGAAATTTGGTCCAAGAGTTATAAACCAGGATACCTATTCAGAAATCTGGGTAGGGAAGATGTTTTCTATTTTCCTACCACCAATATCCGCCTGCTTCAAAATCTTCGCAGCGCATATATGCAATTAGCCGCATTCCATTATATGGCATTTAAGGATCATGAAAGGTCCGACAAGGAACAGTCAGAAATTCACCGTGACAAAGCATTGGAAGTGCTAGTGAAAATGCAGGACAATATCCCTGAAAAAACCATTCGGTACGATTCTAAAGATTTGTATTATCAGGTTGGACGCCTTTTTGGTGAATTGGGGTATAAGGATGAGTTAAGACGGATTTTGGATAATCTAGTTAATAGAGAAGATCTAAATATTCAAGATCGAATAAATTATGGTCAAGTATATATTTCACAATTGGATTCATTTGAAATGGGTCGCACTATTTTTGAAGATTTATATAATGATTTTAAAGATATTGAAAATGGCGATCGTCGCGCGACTCAAAAGGAAATGGAAGCATGGCGGCAGCATTTCACTCAAATTGTTTCCTCTCTTGTTTTTACCTATAAAAAATTGGATATGGAACCCAAAGCTGAAGCAGTCTTGGCTGACTGGCTGGATAAAAACCCCAACGATCCGGTCGCCCAAAAATTGATGGAAGAACTGAAAAAGGAAGAAGTAAAAAGTAAAAAGGAATAAAGTGAAAGTATGTCTGGTGTGATAAAATTTCCTTTTTCCTTAATATCCTCCCCATAATGTCTAACTCAAAAATATCGTTAATTATTCCTCATTGGAATGGCATTGATGTTTTATCAGAATGTTTAGATTCACTGGCGCAAACGGAATATTCTAACTTCGAAATTATTGTAGTGGATAATGCCTCCACCGATGGCAGTCCTGACTGGGTGAGCCTGAATTTCCCCCAAATAAAATTGATCGAAAATAACCAAAACTATGGTTATGCCGGCGGGTGCAATCGCGGAGCGAAAGTTGCATCTGGTGACTATCTTGTTTTTCTGAATAATGATACAGTTCAAGAAAAAAACTGGCTGGATAGCTTGGTTGACTTCATGAATCTTAATCCGAATGTGTCGGCGGTTCAGCCCAAAATTTTAAATTATTATGACCGATCCAAATTTGATTATGCTGGCGGTGCTGGCGGTTGGCTAGATATTTTAGGATTTCCCTTTGCGCGAGGACGCGTATTTTTTGAACGGGAAAAAGATGAGGGGCAATATGATCGGATGCGTCCAATCTTTTGGGCCAGTGGTACAGCTATCATGGTTCGGACGTCCGATTTTGAAACAGCCGGTGGATTTGATGAAACTTTTTTTGCTCATCAAGAAGAAATTGATTTATGCTGGAAGTTCCGCCTTATGGGGAAGGAATCATGGGCTATTCCAAGTTCTGTGGTGTACCATAAAAATGCTGTTACGCTTCCTATGTTTTCCCGTCAAAAACAATACTTAAACCACCGCAATTCACTCCTAATGGTTTTGTCCAATTATAGTTTGCCCTTGACTTTATATATAACACCCATCCGGTTGGCGTTGGAGTGTATAGCATTAGTCTATTCCTTGGTTCGTCTGGATATGAACCATTTCTTCGGTATTATTCAATCACTATTTTGGCTTGTCTCTCACCCTCATATTATTTGGAAGAGACGACGATTCGTAAAACTGATTCGGGTAGTAAAAGATAAAAAAGTTCTACCCTGGTTATATTGGGGTAGTGTGGTATTTGACTATTATATCCGCCGAAAAAAACGATCAGCGGAGATTGTTAAAGAGTAAAGCTGAATCTATTTTTTTAAATCCCTGAGATATATATTTTTATTTTCCTGATCGATGTCAGCCAGATACCGCAGGGACTCTTCCTGTCCTAAAATGGTCAATTTATGGGAGATATCCTTGGCGTGTGCTTTTAGAAAATATTGCATCCGACCGACGGGAAAACCATAGACTATCTTTTTCAGTCCATCCATCATATAGCCGAATTCCCTTAGCGCTGCATCCGGTTTGCCCTGATCGAATAAATCCATAGCCACATAGTAAGCAAACCGTGCTTCTCGGAGCCCCTTATTTCCTGTGATTTCTTTTAATAACTGTACGCGGGTAGACCATCCTTTGGGAAAATCAGATGCCATTCCTCGGAGCGCGATTTCACGTGCTTGATCATAAGCATGATTTCCCCCATAAAAATTATACGTATCCATATATCCGGCCAACATGGTGTAGGCATAATAAGCCAAAAAGCTACCTAAAGGATCAAAAATAACAAGATCATATTGTATCGATCCGCCAGAATTATAATAAAATTGAACGGATTTATCAAAATAACGAAGGTCCATACCATCAGAAATGAGGACTTGGGCGTGAAATGTTTTGAGGCCCCCTTTCTGGGCCACTCCCTGGAATACGAGGGAAATATGCAATGGAATATTGAGACCTTGATAATCTTCATGCCAGATTCGTCTGGAGAAAAATCGAGCCACTTCATCTTTAAGAGAAGATACCTCCTGCCTTTCACTGGCCCGAAGGAGGCGGTCATCAATGGTGATATCTACTTTGCCGAATTGAGAAAAGGCCATAGTGGAAGAGATTATGAGTGAGATTAGAATTCTCATGGCTGGAAAATAGGGTGATTTATCGAAGGAAAAAAGGGTGGGATAAAATTTCAACACCGTAACAAAACTTCGGTATGCTACGTCTCTACCAAAATTGTATTAATTTTAATGATGGCAAACATTCAACATTTACTGGATTCCCAACCGGGACCAAAATTGATCCTTGAAAAAATAGGGAAAATTGCTGTAGCATACAAAAAAGAAGTGTATGTGGTTGGGGGTGTTGTCCGCGATTTATTCCTGAATCGAAAATTGAAAGAGATTGACCTTATGGTCGTTGGCGATGGAATCGAATTTGCGAATTTGCTGGCTAAAAAAATGGGGATCAAAAAAGTCATTCCATTCCCTAAGTTTTCAACGGCTCATATTCCTTCCCGGCCCATACCGATTGAAGTGGCCGCTGCTAGGGAAGAATCCTATAATGATGATTCCAGGAAGCCAAAAGAGATTGTTTATACAGATTTAAAGGGTGATCTGTTAAGACGGGATTTTACAGTGAATGCCATGGCCATGAGTTTACTCCCGGATAAATTTGGGGAACTCCACGATCCCCATAATGGTGTGAAAGATTTAATGGCGAAACTATTGGTCACGCCGCTGGATCCGGATGAAACATTTTCAGAAGATCCGTTGCGGATGATGCGGGCTGCCTATTTTGCATCGGGCCTTGGTTTGAGGATTGAAAATGAATGTTTTGAATCTATGAAACGACAGGCAAAGCGAATCCAGATTGTTTCTCAAGAACGGATTACGACTGAATTCACTAAAATATTATCGACACCCAAACCATCAGTTGGGCTCAAAATCTTGCAAAAAGTAGGTTTAATGGAATTCATTTTTCCGGAGATTCATGTCATGGTTGGCATGGATCAAACGGGAGAATGGCACCATAAAGATATATTTCAGCATACCATGCAAGTGGTGGATAATGCAGCCCAGCTTTCAGATAAAATGAAACTGCGGTTTGCGGCCCTTGTCCACGATATTGCGAAACCAAACACACGGCGGATCGATAAACGGAAAGGGTACACATTTCATGGCCACGATGCTGTGGGAGAGCGGATGCTGAATAAGGTAGCCAGACGAATGAAACTGTCCAATGAATTAAAGGATTACCTGAAAAAATTAACATTGCTTCATCTACGCCCCATTGCATTGGCAAAAAAAGAAATCACAGATTCCGCCATTCGAAGGGTCATGGTTACTGCCGGTGAGGATTTGGATGATTTGCTTACTCTATGTCGCGCCGATATCACCACAAAGAATCCGAATAGAGTTAAAAAGTATATGGGGAATTTTGAACGGGTAGAAGCCAAAATGCAGGATGTAAATGAGCGGGATTCTCTCAAAGGGTTCCAATCACCGGTCCGGGGGGAAGAAATCATGGCCGAATGCGGATTAAAAGAAGGCCGCGTAGTGGGTCTGATAAAAAAAGCAATCGAGGATGCAATTTTAGATGAAAAAATTGATAATACCTATGAGGCTGCCTTTACATATTTTATGGAGATAAAAGATCGTATAAAATCTGATAATACTAACGACTTGCCAAATGCAAGCGGGGGATCATGAAAAAAACTTATTTTCTTCAATTATTACTTTGTTTATCCATTGGATATGGACAGGAAATTTTCGGATCAATCAAGGATAAAATAACCAATGCATCACTCAATGGCGTGAATATAACGGTTGAAAATTCTGATTATGGTGTATCTAGTGACAAATCAGGGAACTATATGCTGGATGTATCGCCTTTTGAAACAGATCTAATGGTGAAATTTCACCATATTGGTTATGATGAAATATCGATATCAATTGAAAAACTTGAGAAGTCACCGCACATTAAACTTAAACCTCGCGTCCTTCAATTTGAAGCAATTGAAACCTCAGGAGAGAAACGAAAAGCAGCCATAGAAAAGGATTTACCTCAGACAGTTTCTATTATTCAGGCTGAGGCGTTTGAATTGCGGGCGTTCGTGGATGCGGCTGATTTGTTGGCCACTGATCAGAGTGTCCAAATAGAAGAATCTCTCAGTGGCAGAAAAACGATATCCATTCGTGGTGGGAATGCAAATGATGTGCTAGTACTTTATAATGGATTTCGTCTCAACCGTCCATATGATAATGTATTCGATTTATCTTTAGTGGATATGCAAAATGTAGAACAAATTGAAATTGTAAAGGGCGGGCATTCCATCCTTTACGGTCCCGATGCTTTTTCAGGTGTGGTGAATATTGTTCCCAAAAACACCAAAGATAAACATGTGGGTTTTTCTCAACAATTTGGAACTTACGATTCAGGATTTTGGAATGTAAATGGCCAAGTTCAATTAAAGAATACATTTTTATCTCTCAGTAATAAAAAGGGGGCCTATAAAAGGATATTTGAAGGTCTTGAAATAGAAAACAGTGGTTTGTTTTCTTATTTAACACA
>Ga0208064_100215_pt1 | contig 11561 bp, 13 predicted proteins | sample DeeseametaMP0145_FD_184220 | JGI IMG/M metagenome (GOLD analysis project Ga0208064, IMG submission 184220) | Marine microbial communities from the Deep Atlantic Ocean - MP0145 (SPAdes) | ecosystem: Environmental > Aquatic > Marine > Oceanic | place: West of Cape Verde, Atlantic Ocean | collected...
TGGGGAAGTTACTCCAACAAAACTACAGATTGCCAAAGTAGCAAGTAAAATTGTCGAAGATGAATTAATGGAGGCAGGCTTGTATGATAAAGTATGGCAAGCTTATGCTGCAGTTGGAGATGATAAAGCAGTAGGTGTTGTTGGGGATGAACGAAGATATGGAAACATAGTTATGATTAGAGTCGTAGATTCAATAGATGCGATGACTGCAGATTGGACAAGACTTCCACATGGTCTTTTAGAAAAAATGAGTAATAGAATAACAAATGAAATTGAAGATGTTACATGGGTGACTTATACCATTTCAAGTAAACCTCCTGCAACAATTGAGCCACAGTAGTGATTAATTTGGAATACGAAAAAATTTGTGATGAAATTCTTGAATGTGACAAAAAAATCAGATATGTAGGAGTATACGATTATGGGGAACTTTATGACAAGATGAGGCCAGGATTAAAGAGTCATTTATCAAGAGAAGAAACTGAATTGTCTTTGTCTCAAGCAATTTATCGATGGTCTACACGTAAAAAAACAGTAAAAAAAATTGGAAATCCCATTTTTGCATTAGCAAAATATGAAAAAATTTATCGAGTAACTGTACCTATTGGAGGAGCAGGATTAATTTTGATTAGTGCAGAATTAGATTCAGATGTAATTGAAATTATTGATAAGATTTTAAAAATCAAAAATGAATACTCGTGAGAATTTTTGATCAGTAAAAATATCTTGAATAACTAAGTAAGAATTGCTGCACCAAATACTCCTGCAGAATCACCCAATTTGTTTTTCAGGATTGGGGTATCAACTAAATCTGAAAAGACTTTACTGTAAACTGATTCTTTTCCTTCAGTATACAAAAAATCAATATTTGACAAACCACCACCTAAAACTATTACATCAGGATCTAAGATGTCTATAACGTTAGCAAGGCCATATCCAAAATTTTCTAAAAATTCACCTTTCCATTTTTGACCAATTTCATTATTAATGTTAGAAAGGATTTCAGGAAGAGTTTGAGATTTTCCAGTTAGTTTTGTCCATTGTTTTTCCAATGAAGGACCACTAATGTAGGTCTCTACGCATCCAGTTTTACCACAATAACAAGAATTTCCATTGCGATGTAAGGTATGGTGTCCCCATTCTCCTCCAATGTTAGTTCTACCAGGATGAAGTTTTCCATCAATCACAATTCCGCCACCAACACCAGTGCCCATAATCACTCCAAAGACTACATCAAATCCACTAGCAACACCCATTTTAGCTTCAGCCATCGCGAAACAGTTTGCATCATTTTCTATAGATATTTTTTTTCCTAGTTTATTTTCTAGATCTTCTTTGAGTGATTTTCCAATCAAGCATTGTGTATTACTATTTTTAATTAATCCAGTTTGTTTAGAAATTGCACCAGGTGTACAAATACCAAAAGAAAAGTCAGAAATATTTGTAGATAGCTCTAAGACTAGAGATGATATAGCATTAATAATTTCTTTATAATTATTTTGTGGCGTTGGAATCCTTTTTCTCTCTAAAACATTTAGATTTTCATCAAGTAGAACAGCTTCTGTTTTAGTGCCACCTAAATCAACACCAATTTTGTACAACAATAATTTATGAAAGTTAAAAGGCTTAAGTTTTAACTAAAATTATCCCATTGGAGGCATACCGCCGCCACCTGGAGCTCCAGAAATAGCAATTACATCATCTATTCTAAGAATCATACATGCTGCTTCTGTTGCAGATTTGATAATCTGTTCTTTAACTACAATTGGTTCTACAACATCAATCGCGAACATATCAGCAATCTTTGTGTTTCTGGCATCAATACCAGTCCATTTATGACCTTGGTTTTGTTTTGCTCTGAGATTAGCCATTGTATCAATTGGATCCATTCCTGCATTTTCAGCAATAGTTAATGGAATTGTTTCTAATGCTTCAGCAAATTTTTTGATTGCAAGTTGCTCTCTTCCATCAAAACTGTCAGCCCATTCCTTAAGTTGTGAGGCTGCAAATGACTCAGGTGCACCTCCACCTGCAACAATTTCAGGCTTTTCAATTACATCTTTTACTACCATTAGAGCGTCATGAATTGAACGATCAACTTCATCAATTACTCTTTGAGAACCACCACGAATTAGCAAAGTGACTGATTGTGGGTGTTTACATCCTTCAATGAATACCCATTTGTCAGATTCTACTTTCTTTTCATGAGCCAAATCAGCAAAGCCAAGATCTTTTTCTGAAAGATCATCTAGATTGTTAATTACACGTCCACCTGTAGCTTTAGAAAGTTTAGTCATGTCACTTTCTTTGACACGACGAATTGCCATAATGCCATGTTTTGCAAGATAGTGTTGTGAAATATCATCTATCCCTTTTTGACAAATCAATACATTAGTACCAACATCGTGTAGCTTGTCAACCATAGTCTTTAGCATTCGATTTTCTTCTTCTAAGAACATCTGCATTTGAGTAGGATCAGTAATTCTAATTTCAGCACTCATTTCAGTTTTTTCAATTTCTAATGCTGAATTTATTAATGCAATTTTTGCCTTTTCAATTTTTCTAGGCATTCCACTATGAACAATTTCTTTATCTAAAACAATACCCTTCACAATTGCTGTGTCTTGAATTGAACCACCTGTTTTCTTTTCAACTTTAAGATTGTCAAGATCAATATTATAATCATCACCTTTCTTGATTGCAATGCTAAGAATTGCATCAACTACGATTTTTGATAGAGTGCCACTGTCTTCAGAAATTAATTTTGATTGCATACTAGTCATTGCAATTTTGAGAAGAGATTCTTTATCATCAGGTTGTATTTTTTTAGATAATTCTGAGTAAATTTCAAGGGTTTTATCAGCAGCTGCCTGGTAACCTTCAACAATGATTGAAGAATGAACATCTTTTTTGAGCAAATCCTCTGCTTTGGCTAATAATGCTCCTCCAAAAATAACAGAAGAAGTTGTACCATCACCTACTTCATTATCTACTGTTTTAGCGATTTCAACCATCATTTTGGCTGCTGGGTGCTGAACATCAATTTCTTTTAGAATTGTAGCACCATCATTTGTGATAGTCACATCACCTAAAGAATCAACTAGCATTTTATCAAGACCTCGTGGACCAAGACTACTTCTGACTAACTCTGCAACTAATTTTGCTGCAGCAATATTGTTTTGTTGAGCATCTTTACCTTTTTGCTGTAATGCACTCTCTTTGAGAACGAGAACAGGTCCATTAGGTCCTTGTTGAATTGATGCCATTAGATTCAGAATTCATCCCTAAATCCCCCTTTATAACATTACTTAGTTGATTGGCTGGATGTAACTTCGTTTTTTCACATCAATAATTCCAGCTGAGAGAATTCTAATAGATGGTAAAGCCAAGAATGGCAAGAACAAAGGAATAAGATGAGGTCTAGTAAATTTACATCCTAAATCCACAATAGTGCTTATAATTTTTTGAAAATTTGATGAGACCATTTCAAAAGAATCTGTTGAAATAATACCTGCAAATTGTAAAGGCAAAGAAGCTAGAATTTTTCCAGATTTAACTACAACAAGTCCACCCTGATTCTTGATAAGATGATTAGATGCAATTGCCATATCAGAATCATTTGAACCTATTACTATCATATCATTTTCATGAAAACTCCAAGTTGAAGCAAAGGCACCAATTTCAGCTCCAAAGTTTTCGAGAAATCCAATGGAATGTCGATTTGTTCCATGAATTCGATCAAATGCTGCAACTTTCCATATATCATAATCTAATGAGGCAGAAACAATACCATCTTTTGAATGGAGTTCAGCTGAACCAATCTTAGTAATTATTTCATTTTGCATAAAGATGGTGTTTGCAATAACATTTTTCTTTTTTGATTTAATCAGGAAATCATTTTTTGAGAATTTTTTTAGTTTAACAGTTTTTTTCATCCAAGGTGATATTACTTTTTTCTTGAACTGAGTCACAACACTTCCATGTGAGACTACAAGTTTTCCTCCCACAAAGACTTTAGTTGGTTTGAATGATTTCAAATCATTGAAAATAAGAATGTCTGCTAATTTTCCAGGTGCAATTCCACCAAGATCTTTTCCCATATTGTAATAGTCAAAATTATTCTTGGATGCCATAGTAATTGCATCTAATGGTTTTAGACCAAGTTTGATTGATTCTCTGATGCAGTGATCAATGTGACCAAATTTTGTAATATCTAGTGGATCAAGACCATCAGAGCAAAACATTAAGCGATTGATGTATGTTCCGTGAGATAAAATATGAGGGATGATTTCTTTCAAATCACGTCTTATGGAACCCTCTCTAATCATTACCCACATTCCAAGACGCAATCTTTCTAATACTTGATCAAAATTAATTGGCTCGTGACAAGAGAGTATCCCTGATGAAACGTAAGCGTTGAGTTTTTTTTCACTTATACCTGCAGTATGTCCATTAATTATGCAATCACACTCCAACATTGTTGAAAGTGACTTCATAGTTTTAGGGTCACGTTGAGTAACTTTAGTCCATGAAAAAACTTCTCCCAAACCAAGAACATGGGGATGTTTTACTGCAGATTTTTCTTGTGACAATGAGAGAGTTTTACTGTTACTAAATTTTGCGTCAACAGGAAGACCTCCAGGAACTACTTGGAAAATTCTTATTGGTAAATTTTCTCCAAGTTTTAGAAATTCTTGAAAACCTTTGTAACCTAAAATGCTAACAATATCAATTGGATCAGAAAAAAGAGAAGTTACACCACAAAGAAGTGCCTTTTTTGCAAATTCAGATGGTAATACAAACTGATCAATATGTAAATGGGGATCTGCAAAGCCTGGACTTACGTATTTGTTCTCTACATCAATAACTACAGTTTTTGAACCTAGTGTATGTGCAGCGTTCAGACCAACATAGGCAATTCTATCATTAATTATTGCAATCTGAGTTTTTGAAATGATTTCTTTGGTATAGACTGATAACAAATTACAATTTTTTAAAACAAGATCGGCTTTTTTGTCGCCCATTGCTACAGAATTCAAAGAAGAGATAGAACTTGCTAGACTTGAATTCACGGTTATTAATTGGGTTTTGCATCTATTATAGATTCAATGCTTAAATTACGGTTGAAGAAGTTTTGTTGATATGAACATTCCAAAGGTGATGAGAAAGTATTGTCCGAAATGTAAAATACATACTGAACAAAAGGTCTCCATTTACAAAGCTGGAAAAAGACGTGGTTCTGCTAGAGGTGAACGCCGACATGCAGAACGTAAACATGGATACGGTGGACAGAAATTCCCAAAACTAGCAAAACCAGCCAAAGTTACAAAAAAAGTTACTCCTATTATGACATGTACTGTGTGTAAAAAGAAATACAATAAACCAGGCATTAGAATTAAGAAGTTTGAGTTGGTGGCAGCATGAAAAAAGATCATATTGAAATTCCAGAACCATCTAGCAAATTTCTTAAAGTTAACTGCGATGAATGTGGTGAACCTCAAATAGTTTATTCACATGCATCAACGACAGTTGCATGCAATTCCTGTGGCAACACAATTACGGAACCAACAGGATCAAAAGCCAAGATAAATGGTAAAATTTTAGGTAGTGCTGAGTAAATCATAATCTTGTTTTGTATTTAGATTAAATGCAATTCTTTTATCATCAATTATAATATAATTCTCTTCTAAATTTTCAAGTGAGGAGATTTTTTTTGAATCAACTAAAGAAATTCCAGTATAATGACATATTTGATTATCAAAATTTACAGAATAATCAGATTCAATTCCAAGAGTAGTTAAGAATTTGTTTGTGACAAGAATACTAGTCCAAATATTTTGAGAGTCAAATTGATTTACAATTTTTTGTATAATTTCTTTATCTAATAATGGCAAATCACCAGAAGTAACTAAAACTACATCACTGATAGTTTTAAGTGCTAGATTTAGGTCTTTTACATAACCAATTCCAGGTGTATCAAAAGTTTCAACATTATTTTCTTGCAATAACGTTTTTGTTTTAGGTGAATTAGAACTAGTAACAGCTAAAATTTTTGAAAAACAATTTGAATTTTTTAATGAGTCAATTACATGAAGAATAATGGGTTTTTTGTATTTGAGTAATAGTTTTTCATTATCTAAATTCATGCGAACGCCTTTACCGCCAGCCATCACAAGACCAATCATATCGATACAAATACTATCAGAGAAGCCAATCTTGTAAGTTCATTTGTAGCACCAAGAACATCACCCGTAATTCCACCAAAACTACGATTAGATATTGCTAGAAGAAATAAGGTTAGAGTGACAGTTACTCCAAGCATTACTAGCCCAGTAGTTTCGCCAATAGCAATTACTGGAATTAACATAATGATGAATGCAGCTGAAAGTTTTTTCTTATCTTTCATAATCTTAACAAAAGGAGAATTTGAGCCTAGTGAGGCTGAGTTTCCCAGACTAGCCATTAGCACCATTGAGAATTTTGCCAAAATTTCACTAATCAGAATTGCCCTAAACAAATCAAATCCGCTTGTGAGAGAAATTGTTATTATCAGACCGACAAGATACAAAACAATTGCAACAATTCCTCCGGAACCCGTAGAAAGGTCTTTCATTGCTTTTAGCTTTCTATCTTTGCTTCCTTTTACCATAAGCCCGTCAGCAAAATCAGCCAAACCATCTGCATGATGAATTCCAGTAACAATTGCAATAGAAGCAACTACTAACAAGCTAACTAGTAAAGGATCTAAAAGGAAAGATAATCCAAAACCAAAAGAGCCAACTAAGAGTCCAATTACAATTCCAACAATAGGAAAAAGATACATGTATTTTGCAGTATTTTCCAGGGTTGCATTTGATGATGGAAAGATTGTCAGGAAAGAAAAAACAGAACTAATTTCTTTAAGCATGAATCCACCATCCGACTAGTGATAAAATAGTAATTATTGGAATGATTACCAGACCAAAGAAAAGAATTGAAGTAAGTTTCATCATTGTAAGTGCAGAGTTTACATGTTCTGTTGTTAGTATAATTTCGCCATTGCCTAACTTGTAGTGATTTATCTTTTCAAACTTTGTTTCAAGTGCTCCTGCAAGTGCAGCCATAGGATATCCTGCATTAGGACTTTCAGTTTTTTTACCATCTCTAATCATTATTTTGTATGATTCCTTCCAATTGTTTTGTAAAATAGCTGCTGAAATAATCATTACTAATCCTGTAAGCCTAGACGGAATATAATTTAAAATTGTGTCACAAGTTGCCCCAAACCATCCTACATTTTTGAAAATATCAGTCTTGTATCCAATCATTGAATCTACGGTATTGATTACTCGATACACAAATGCTCCAGGTAATCCAAAAAGAGCAAAATAAAATAGAGGTCCAGTAATCCCGTCTACAGTATTTTCGCTGATGCTTTCAAGTACGCCTGAAATAACGTGATTTTTATCCAAATTTTTGGTATTTCTTTTAACAATCATGGATAGATTTGTTCTAGCCATGTCGAGATTGTTTTGGTCAAGTGACTCCAATACTGCTTTGGCATGTTTTTCCATTCCACGAATAGCAATAGTGGTCTTGAGTAGTATTACTACAACTACACCTGAAACAACAATGGTTACCCAATCAGTTGTAAGTAATGAAATTCCAGTATCTAAAATTGAAAGTAATGTAACTACAACTCCTACAGTTATTGCAACTACAAAGATTCCTCCAAGTTTTTCAACATACGTATTTTGATTTTTAGCTAGTGGTATTAGCTTTGCAATTAGTGTTCCAATCCATGCAGTTGGGTGATATCTATTCTTAGGATCTCCGAATACAAAGTCTATTCCTAGCGCAAACGCAACAATTACAATAGGCTCTAGAATCATTTTATCATACTCTCAATTGTTTTGATATCTAAATTGTTTGTTACAGTTTTTGCTAACTTGTCTAATTCTTTGTCTATTTTAGCAATATTATTTTTGGTCCAAGCAATCTCTTTTGGTTTTGCATCAAGTGAATCCTCTTCAGGTAGATTCATCTTGATCATTGGAATAGTTCCTAAAACAGGAATCTTTGTGATTTGTTTTAGTTTTCTAAATCCGGGCTTAAGTATATCAATATCTCCACGAAACTTGTTAAATACAAATCCCTTGACTAGTTTTTGATATTTTTTCTCAATTAGTGCCATAGTTCCGACAATACTTGCAAAAGATCCTCCCTTATCAATATCGGATACTAACAAAACAGATGCATTTGCTTTCTGAGCAATTTGCATATTTGCAATATCATATTTTTGTAAATTGATTTCAGCCGGGGAACCAGCACCCTCTAAAATTATCAAATCATAATTTTTCTTGAGTCTAGATAAAGAATCAGTTGCGGCTTTGATTCCTTTTGATTTTACAAATTTTGCATAGTATTCCTTTGCATGCATTTTCTTGTAACGCTTACCGTTAAGATAGACTAGACTATAGTAATTTCCCAATGGTTTGAGCATTATAGGATTAAGATCTGGCTCAATTTGGCATCTTGCAGCTATCGCCTGAATTGCCTGAGCGCGAGATATCTCAAAATCAGGCGTGGCATAGCCAAAGTTAGACATATTTTGCGACTTGAATGGAGCCACGCTATAGTTCTTGTCAGAAAATATTCTGCATAGTGCTGCAACTAGAGTAGTTTTACCAGCACCAGAAGTGGTTCCCTGAACCATCAAAGATTTCATGCTTCTGCCACCAATGCTCTTACTAGTTTTAGATTATCTTTGTGAGATTTTATTGCAATTCTAATATAATGATTATTTAAGCCACGGAAGCTTTTACAATCTCGAATCAAAACTTTGTGTTTTAGTAATTTTCTTTGTAGTTTTGTAGAGTCTTGTTTTATTTTAATCAAAATAAAGTTAGTTGAAGAGTTATGACATTGAAAGCCTTGTATATCAGCAATCTTGTTTTTAAGAAAACGAGATTCTTTTTTTATGATAGATTTTGATTCAATAAGATGTGATTTGTTTTGGATTGCAATTATGCCTGCCTCTTGAGCTAAAGCATTAACACTCCAAGGAATTTTTATCTTTTGTAGAATATCTATAATTTGTTTTGAAGCTCCTGCATATCCAATTCTAATACCAGCTAGACCAAATGATTTAGTAAGTGATCTTAGTACAAAGAGATTATCATATGTTTTTACTAAATTTAGTATAGATTGATTTGATTGTGGAACCAGCTCAATAAAGCATTCATCAACAAATACAAGACAAGATTTACGTTTAGCAGATAGCAGAATTTTAATCAGTTGTTTTTTAGATAAAATAGTTCCAGTGGGATTATTTGGGTTACAAACAAAGATACATCCATTTGCAGGAATTTGAGAAATAAAAGAATCAAGATTTTCAGCAAGATTCATTGTTTTAAAAAAAGTAATTTTACAATCAGCAAGTTTTGCTGCAGCCTCATATTCACCAAATGTGGGTGCGGGAATCAAAATACGTTTTTTTGATAAAAACGCACTACAGAAATTATAGATTATCTCAATTGAGCCATTTCCAACAATTAGGTTTGATTCTGGTAATCTAGTGTATTTTTTGAGGCTAGATATTAAATCACTAGAATGTGAATCTGGATAGTATTCCATTTGATCCAGTCTTCTTTTCAAGATTGATTTGACAGAAGTAGGCATTCCAGCAGGACTAATGTTTGAGCTGAAATCTACAATACTAGAATCTAGATTATCTACAGAGAATCTACCTCCGTGAGTTACAGGATTATGTTTTGCAATATTGCGCTTTATCCTTATTTTCACAGTTCCAGTAGAAACAAGGGATATAGTATCTTTTGGTAGTCTGAAAAACGATTATTAATTGAAGGCAATCAACTATTCAATTATGGATAAGAAAAGAGTTGCAATTATAGGAGTAACGGGTTCCGTAGGACAAGAATTTGTCCACACTTTAGAGAATCACCCATGGTTTGAGGTAACTCAAATTGCAGCATCTGAGCGTTCAGCAGGCAAGGACTATCTTGATGCGATCAAAGATGCAAGCGGAATTATTGCATGGGATGTTGACGGAGAAATACCGGAATACATCAAGTCAATGACCGTCAAAAAAATTGATGACCTTGACGTATCACAATTAGATCTAGTATTTTCAGCAGTAGAATCTGTAGCTGCAAGAGATATTGAAACTAAAATGGCAGCAGACTTGCCAGTAATTTCAACTAGTTCTGCATACAGATATGAAGAAGATGTCCCAATTCTTATTCCAGGTATTAACGACGACCAAGCTGAATTACTTGAAACTCAAAAGAAGAACCGTAACTGGAAAGGTTGGGTAGCTCCTCTACCAAACTGTACTACTACAGGTTTAGCAATTACACTAAAACCATTACTTGATAAATATGGGGTAAAAAAGGTCATGATGACCTCAATGCAGGCAATCTCTGGGGGTGGAAGGTCAGGAGTATCTGCAATGGGAATTACCGATAATATCATACCATACATTCCAAAAGAGGAAGAAAAGGTTAGAACTGAGACAAGAAAGATTTTAGGAAAACTCAAGGATGGTAAAATTGAGGATGCAGACATTAAGATCAGCTGTACCTGTACTAGAGTTCCTGTAATTGATGGACATACTGAATCTGTCTTTGTAGAAACTTCAGATGAGATTGATCCTACAAAAGCTAAAGAACTTTACAATTCTTACAATCAGAATATTTCAGTTGAAGGATTGCCTTCAGCTCCGGAAAAATACTATGCATTTCATGAAGATCCAACAAGACCTCAACCAAGAATGGAAAGATCTGTTGGCGGCGGAATGACTACAACAATTGGAAGAGTAGAAAAAGAGGAACTGTTTGATCATGGACTCAAATACATATTGTTCTCACACAACAAAAAAATGGGTTCAGCAAAAGGCGCAGTTTTGCTAGCAGAAATGCTATACAAAAAAGGCAAGATTTAGACTATTTTTTGTAATTTTTACAATAATAACTTTATAAGAACTAGAAATCTACATCGACTCAGGTGTTTTGAACGGTAAAAATAGATAATTTAGATTTACAAATTTTATCAGAATTATCTAATGATGCATCAATTTCGGTTCCACGTTTATCAAAAAAGATCGATGTTAATTCATCAGTAATATATTCAAGAATCAAAAGATTAGTCAAAAGAAAATTAATTGAGCGTTTTACAATTGTTGTTAACGATGCAGAACTTGGCTACAAAGTCAAGGCATTAACTGGAATTAATATGGATACAAAAAAACGTGATCATATAATTAAGGAACTGTTCAAGATTAATGAAGTCAGGGAGGTTGCAGAAGTTACAGGTAGATTTGACATATTGATAACTATGTATTCAAAATCATTAGATCAGATGCATAAAATGGTCTCTGAACAAATTGGTATGATTGAAGGAGTTCAGTCTTCAGAGTCATTTATTGAGATGAAATCACGAACCAAAATAATGCCATATGTGTCATCAAAGGACAGTGACTAATATTGCAAAAAATTAAGTCAGAATCACGTGTTGCTGTATACTACGAATTAACAAAGCCAAAGATCTGGTATTTACTAGTG
>Ga0208064_100220_pt1 | contig 11404 bp, 10 predicted proteins | sample DeeseametaMP0145_FD_184220 | JGI IMG/M metagenome (GOLD analysis project Ga0208064, IMG submission 184220) | Marine microbial communities from the Deep Atlantic Ocean - MP0145 (SPAdes) | ecosystem: Environmental > Aquatic > Marine > Oceanic | place: West of Cape Verde, Atlantic Ocean | collected...
TTCTGCACGTGGGTCAAGTCTAATATATTTGCCAGTAGCTCGGTTGTTTCATACAGAGGTACGTTTAACCTGATCCATATTTTTGAACTAAGATCCAAGCCCAAAAAGATGATCATTATAATCCAGTTGGTCCTGAAAGAAGTTGAAAAAACTGATTCTGAAATAGCCAAAATTTTCACTCCCCAGAAGAAAGTAGATCGGTTATTTTAATTGGATTCTGTTCATGAAGCCGCAAATCCCGGATTACCACCTTGTTTTCAGATAACTCATCCGGAAAGAGAAGGATCGCTTTTGCTGCTCCGGACTCACCAGCCTGCTGCAAAGTTTTTTTCATTTTTTTCATGCTAAAGTTACAGTCGACAGTTGAACCCTGCTGCCGCAGTATTGCTGCAATATTGAGAGCAGTACCCACCTGTTCTCTGGCAAATGGAATAATAGTGTAATCCAGTTTCCGTGGTAATTCAGGAAAGCGCTCCAAATCTTTAAGTACGTCTAAAACCACCACGTCTCCAAACCCAAATCCGACTGCAGGTACAATTTCACCGCCATATGTTGAGAGCAGGGAATCGTAGCGTCCGCCGCCGCAAATAGCCCGGTGTTGTTTTGCTGGACTGTTAACCTCAAAGACTGCACCTGTGTAATAAGATAAACCCCTGACAATGGAAATATCAAATTGCAGATAATCACTGAATCCTGCTGTTTCCATCATATCCATCAAGTTTTGCAATTCGTCAATACCCTGAGTGTCATTCAGGTCTTTTTTCAATTCAATCAAGTCTGATTTTAATAAATATTCATTTAACTGGTCCACCTGAGTTGTGGACATTCCAATATCCTGCAGCAATTTTGACAGTGCTTCTATGGAAATTTTATCGCGCTTATCCATTATGACAAGTACTTCACTGTGCATTTCCTGAGGTACACTAATTTGACTTAGAATCGAGTTCAGAATCCGGCGGTCATTGATAAACACACGGATTTCTTTTGCTGAAAGTCCCATTAATTCGCATGCAGAAATCAACAGCATCAGAATTTCTGCTTCAGCCACAATCTCAGCTTGTCCAATGATGTCTGCATTCCACTGAAAATGCTCACGCCTCCGCCCTTTTGTCATGCGCTCATAGCGGAAACATTGCGGCATTGAAAACCACTTTATTGGAAAGGACAATGATTTTTTGTGCTGAAGCACCAGACGGGCCAATGAAGGGGTCATTTCGGGACGCAAACTTAAACGCCGTCCACCCTTGTCTTCAAAGCTGTAAAGCTGCTTGCTGATTTCGTCTCCGGCCTTGCGAATATAAAGCTCTTCATGTTCCAGCACACAAGTATCATATTCTTCGAAACCTGCCTGAACAGAGACATTGCGCCACACTTCAAATAGCCAGTTGCGTAAACGCATTTCGTCCGGAAAGAAGTCCCTCGTACCCTTGACAGGCTGCAAATCAATCATTATAAATGTTTATCTGTGGACTGTTGTTGAAATTGAATATCTGCTGTTTGAACCGCATCACGAATGAAAAGCCAGTTCTGGTATTTTCTTAAAATCCTCCCATGCCAGAGGCATTGCAGAACGGTTTCGCAAGAGGTAAGAAGGATGAAAGGTGGGCAGCACGGTCCAATTTTCATATTGCATAATTCTACCACGTACCTTGGTGATTCCGGGTAAATTCGGGATCAGTGATTTAGTTGGAATATTCCCAAGAGTGACGATTAATTTTGGATTCAATAATTCAAGTTGCTGTTTGATAATTGGGAGACAGCATGAAATTTCAGCAGGAGTAGGATTCCTGTTTTCCGGAGGGCGGCATTTGACAATATTTGTAATATAAACATCATCGCGTTCAATTCCTATTGTATTGATCATTTTGGTCAGCAGCCTGCCGGCACGTCCTACAAAGGGCTGACCTTGAGCGTCTTCGTCTGCACCGGGGCCTTCTCCTAGAAAAATCACCCTGGAATTAATCGAACCATTACCAAATACCAGATTTGTTCTGGTTTTACCCAATGAACAACGTTGACAGGACTTATACTTATCTGCCAACTCTGAAAGAGAACTTACTTTTATTTCTGCTTCCGGTTCAGGTATTAATTGTTTGAAAGCCTCTAAAACAGTTTGTTGCTTTGCCGCTGACAATTTTTCTTGAAGATCGGTTATGCCTGTTGACGGAGGAAATATTTTGGAATCAGCATTTTCGTGCTTAATTTTGACTGCAGGCTGAGTTGCTGCTGAAACCGAAAAGTTGTATTTGGACTGTTTGTCTACATCTTCAGTTGGGGAATCCAGTATCTCGCCCAAACCGTCAAGCAGACGCCTGAGTTCAACCTTGGGCATAGCTTCAATGTTCAAGTAATGGAAACCTTTTTTATGAAGAGACTGCAACTGATTTTCTAATTTCAGCAGCAAAGTAGGATAATCCAAAGTTTTTCCTCTATAAGTTACAACTTTTTAGGAATTTATTTTATAAAATATAACGACTCAAATCCTGATTTTTCAACAAGTTTGAGAGTCGGCTCTGAATATATTCCGGAGTAACAGATATTTTCTGTCCATTTAAATCCGGGGCAGTAAAACTGACTTCTTCGAGTAATTGTTCCATTACAGTATGCAGCCGGCGTGCACCGATATTTTCCGAATCTTCGTTGATTTGGCAGGCAATTTCCGCAATAGTATCAATGGCGGCTTTTGTAAATTTTAAATCAACACCTTCTGTTTTCATCAAGGCAGTATACTGAACAATCAGCGCGTTTTTTGGTTCTGTTAGAATCTTGACAAAATCGTCTTTACTGAGTGACTGCAGTTCAACACGAATTGGAAAACGACCCTGTAGTTCCGGAATCATGTCAGACGGTTTTGTTAGATGAAATGCACCTGCGGCAATGAACAGAATGTGATCGGTTTGAACAGGTCCGTGTTTGGTGTTTACGGTCGAACCTTCAACAATCGGCAGTAAGTCCCGCTGTACTCCTTCTCTGGAAACATCCGGTCCATGAGAGTGACTTCGGCGTGAAGCAACTTTGTCAATCTCATCCAAAAAAACAATTCCACTCTGTTCAACTCTTGTTAACGCTTCCCGGATGACTTCATCCATGTCGATGAGTTTGCTGACCTCTTCCTGCTGCAATATTTTTCTTGCATCCTCAATGTTGACCCGCCGACGCTTTGATTGTTTGGGCATCATATTTGAGAGCATATCACGGATATTCATATCCATATTGTCATTCATGGAAACAGGCATAAACTCCATAACTGCCCCTGAAGGCCGTTCTGAAACATCCAGTTCAACCATTCGCTCATCTAAAACTCCGGAGCGAAGTTTTTTACGAAATTTTTCACGAGTAGGATTTGTTGAAGCTTTCCCTTCAGAAGCATCTTTCTCACTTTCCAAGGGAGGCAGCAGCAGATCCAGCAAACGCTCTTCAACCATTTCTTTGGCTGCTTCCTGTTTACGTTCCATTTGCTCTTGACGAACCATGTTTACTGAATAATCTGTCAAATCACGAATCATTGATTCAACATCACGTCCCACATAACCCACTTCAGTAAATTTGGATGCTTCAACTTTCACAAAAGGAGCATTCACCAGCTTTGAAATACGTCGTGCAATTTCAGTTTTACCTATGCCGGTTGCACCGATCATGATGATATTTTTAGGCAAAATTTCGTCTTTCAAATCTTCATCCAGCTGCAGGCGTCTCCACCGATTACGCAGAGCTACCGCTACTGCTTTTTTTGCATCAGTCTGACCGATGATATAACGGTCGAGCGCGTCAACGGTCTCTTGCGGTGTCATGTTGAGTTCAGGAGCAGAATCCATGAGCTTAAAATTCCAATTCTTCGTAAGTAATCTGGTTGTTGGTGTAAATACAAATTTCTGAGGCAATTTTCATAGATTTCTCTGCAATTTTTCGTGGACTGAGGTTCGTATCAATGAGCGCACGTGCAGCCGCAAGAGCATACATTCCTCCGGAACCAATTCCGATCAGACCGTCATCGGGTTCAATCACATCTCCATTTCCGGAAATAATCAGAGAGGCTTCCGCACTGGAAACTGCCAGCAGGGCTTCAAGGTTCCTCAGCATTTTATCGGTACGCCATTCTTTAGCCAGTTCAACTGCAGAGCGCAGAAGTTTTCCGTTGTATTGTTCCAGTTTTTCGTCAAATTTTTCAAAGAGGGTAAAAGCATCTGCAGTTGAACCGGCGAATCCGGCAATGACCTTTCCGTCAAAGGTATTGCGTAATTTACGGGCTGAAGGTTTCATGATGGTGTTTTGCATGGAGACTTGTCCGTCTCCAGCCATCACTACACGATTTTTCTTTCGAACACAAAGAATAGTTGTCATAGACTTTTTAGTGATCTTAAAATACTTTTCTGTCTAAATAGCGATTTATCGAAAATATCTTGATCCGGTGCTGATCAATATTTCAATCGTTATAAAATGAATAAAGACTTAGCTGTCAGATTTGTGCTGTTTGCTATAAGTCTGAAAAACGATGTAAAAAACGAATAGCTGACGGATGACAGCTTCGTTTCAAATCTTCGATTTCATAATCGAATTTTCTTACTCTCCAATAAAATTAATTACATCGTTCAGACACATTATATAATATCAGTTGGAAAGTTAATGTCCAGACGAGAGATGATTTCTTCACTGAAACTGAAAATCGGATTGGCAGTTATTTTCCAGGGGAAGCACGAAAATAGGCCACAACATAATTAGATCCGCTCCAAAGTGAAACCGCAGTAGAAATCCAGAGCAGAATGATTCCTACTTCATGGCATGGAATGCTGAATGTGGGATAGTGAATTATGAGGAAGCCTACAGCAAACATCTGAAAAATTGTTTTCAGTTTTCCTCCGGAACTGGCGGAAATCACCACGCCTTCTGCTGCAGCGATGGAGCGTAAACCGCTGATAATAAATTCGCGGGAAATCAGGATGACTGCTAATAACGCTGGTGCTCTGCCCATTCCTACTAATAAAACCAGTAGGGAACCAATCAAAATTTTGTCTGCAACAGGATCCAGTAATTTACCAAGTTTGGTTGTTTGTCCTTGATGTCTGGCCAACACACCATCCCAGTAGTCGGTCAGGCATGCAAATAAAAAGACCAGCCAGGTGCTGAACAAAATCGTCTGATCGTCTTTCCCAAATACCATACCAAGGTAAATAAAAGGTACCAATGCTACCCTTAATGTGGTTAAATGATTGGCAGTAAGCCATTTGGAAAAAAAGGCAACCATGAAAAATTATTCCTTGCTTGAGTTATTTCATCAAGACTGTATGATCCGCTTATTCAGTAAAAAAAGCAATTTGCCTTTCAGTGTAAATTAATTTTATTTAGTCACTTTTTAAGTAAGAAAAATTTAACAACTTTGCAAAAACACTTCTAAACATGCGTTTTACTGTAATTGGTTGGAATTTTAGAAAAACACCTGTTGAAATCCGGGATAGTCTTGCTTTGACTCCAAAGGAGCAAGTGGAGCTTGGACTACAGTTGAGGACCCGTTTTAACCTGGGTGGAGTTGTAATTCTCAGTACTTGCAATCGCACAGAGTTATATCTTGTAAATGCAGAACAGCAGCTTGATCAAATCATTGAGATGCTGGAGTCATATTGGAACCTTTACGAACTAAGGGAAAGAGTCTATACCATTCAAAATTTAGACGGAGTACGTCACCTCTTCCGGGTTGCCTCGAGTTTAGACTCAATGGTTCTGGGAGAACCGCAAATTCTTGGACAACTGAAAGATGCATTTCAGTCATTCAATGAGGCAGACTTGACGGGAAAACTGCTCCATCCTCTTTTTACTAGAGCTTTTTCTACAGCAAAGCGTGTGCGAACGGAAACCAGTGTTGCCAGTAACGCTGTTTCCGTCAGCTATGCAGCAGTGGAACTGGCAAAGCATATTTTTGAGGATCTTTCAAAACAGACTGTAATGGTTATCGGCGCAGGTGAAATGGCAGAACTGGCTGTTCGTCACTTCATGCGCAATGGAATTTCGGAGCTCTTTGTTACCAACCGTACTTTTTTAAGTGCAGCAAAACTTGCAGAAAAATTTCAGGGATTGGCCGTACCATTTGAGCATCTGGAGCGGCATCTTCATCAAGCAGATATTATTCTCAGTTCAACTGGAGCACGTGATTTTATTATCACTAAGGAAATGGTGAAGAACTGCTTACGCCGACGCAGGGGCAGATCAATGTTCTTCATCGATATTGCGGTACCGCGGGATATTGATCCTGAAATAAATGAGTTAAATGGAACTTTTTGTTACGATATCGATGATTTGCAAACTCTTGTTTCTCAAAATCAGGTTGAACGAAAGAAGCAGTCCATTAAGGCTGAAGAAATTATTGAAAATGAATTACTAAAGCTGGAACTCTGGTTTAAGTCTCTTTCTGCAGTTCCAACAATCAGGAGTTTGCGCAAAGCATTCCATTCAATTGCTGAAGAAGAAATGGTGAAATCCTTTAAGAATTTGAAAAACATACCTGAGTCTGAGCGCAAAAAAGTTGAACAACTGGTCCACAGGCTGATTCACAGACTTTTGCATGATCCATCCCGCAATCTGAAAAAAATTGCACACGATGAAGATGCACATCTCTACCTTGAATATGTGTCAAAAATATTTGATCTGAGTCCAACTTCAGTAAAACTGGAAAAGTTACCGGAAAAACATCACAGGCTTAAAATTGTAAAATCCTGACACATGTCTAACGCTTTTTCGACAAGCGACAACAAGCAAACCAATTTAATAATTGCAACTCGTGGAAGTTCACTTGCGCTCTGGCAGGCAGAGTGGGTGAAGCAAAGGATACTTGATGAATATCCTGAAATTTCGGTTGAGTTATTAGTTGTCAAAACTACCGGTGACAAAATACAGGACCGTCCGCTTTCAGAAATAGGAGGAAAGGGTCTGTTCGTCAAAGAATTGGAATATGCTCTACTTGAGGGACGTGCAGATCTGGCTGTGCACAGCATGAAAGATGTGACTAGTTTTTTACCTCAGGGACTTGAGATTTCTGTGATTGCAGAGCGGGAAGATCCTGGAGACGCCTGGATTTGTCCAAAATTCGGAAGTATCGATAACTTTCCAGACGGTGCTGTTGTAGGAACAAGTTCCTTGCGTCGTGCTTCACAATTGCAGCATCATCGACCGGATTTGTCTGTTATGAGTTTGCGTGGAAATGTTGAAACCCGGCTCAGAAAACTGGATCAGGGAGAAGTAGATGCAGTGATTTTAGCAGTTTCAGGATTAAAGCGGATCAAGTTGGAGAAGCGAATCACTGAGATTTTGCCGATTGAATGGATGCTTCCTGCAATTGGTCAAGGCGCTATTGGAATTGAAACACGAGCTGGAGATGAAGCTACGCTGAGTCGGATTCAGCATCTTCATGATCCGCTTACCTGGGACTGCCTGCTTGCAGAGCGCTCTTTGCTGGCAGAACTTGAAGGAAATTGTGAGCTTCCTTTGGCAGGATATTGCATACTGAACGGAGAAGAGTTGTTTTTGAGGGCCTTTATTGGCGATTCTGAAGGAAAAATCCAATTACGTTATGAAGCAAGTGCACCACGACAAAATGCGCTGCAATTGGGAAAAGATGTTGCACAGTGGCTGCTGAAAAATGGCGGTGAGGAAATTTTACTTCGGGCTGTTGATGCAGAAAAATAAAAGCTGAATGAGAGCTTTGTTTGTACCAGTACTCACTGGAAAGATATTTTTTTGAGAATCTTATAAATCTTTTTGATGGTTTCGCAGAAAGTCTGAAATAAAACGGTTTTGGACTTTTCACGACAGTTTCAAATTTAAATTAGGCTATAAAAAAACTTAAGAAATGGATACATCCTGGGAAATTGCAGTAATCGGTTCCGGACCTGCAGGTTTTTATGCAACTGGGGAGTTGTTCCGTCAGCAGTCATGGGAAATAAAAGTTGACATGTTTGACCGACTGCCTACTCCTTTTGGGCTGGTTCGCGGAGGAGTGGCTCCTGATCACCAGAAAATAAAATCTGTTACAAAAATCTACAATCGCATTGCGGAAAACCCAAATTTCAGATTCTTTGGCAATGTTAAATTTGGGAGTGACCTTTACCAGCCGGATTTGCTTAAACACTATGATGCAGTGATTTATTCAGTTGGAAGTTCATCCGATCGTGCACTCGGAATTCCGGGTGAGGATTTGGAGGGCAGTCATTCTGCAACTGAGTTTGTTGGATGGTATAATGGACATCCCGATTTTCGTGAATATAAGTTTGATTTGTCTGTCAAGAATGCATTTGTGATTGGCATGGGAAACGTTGCGCTGGATGTGGCTCGAATTCTGGCAAAAACTCCGGAAGAACTGGCTGCAACTGATATTACCGATTATGCCCTTGAGGCACTGCGTAAAAGTCAAATTGAAAATATCTGGCTGGTAGGGCGTCGTGGTCCTCTGCAGGCTGCATTCACACCTGTTGAAGTCAGAGAGTTTTTAGAATTGGATGATGCCGATGTTATGTTGGAGGGAGGTTCCCTTGAGTTGGACGAAGAAAGCCAGAAGATTCTGGAAACGGAAGCAAGCAAAGATACAAAGAAAAACATTGAAATACTTACACAAATTTCATTGAGGAAACTGTCTGGAAAAAAGAAACGGGTCCATTTCCTCTTTCTTGCTTCACCTCTTGAAATTTCCGGAGACGGCAAGGTTGAAAAAATAAGTATGGTACGAAATCAACTGGTGAAACAGGATGACGGCAGTTTGCGGCCCCAGGCAACTGAAAATAAAATTGAAGAAGATGCAGGCCTGATTTTCCGTTCAATCGGTTATCTAGGAAACCCACTTGCGGACCTGCCTTTTGATCAAAAATCCGGAACGATTCCAAATGAAAGCGGACAAGTCAAAGATCCGGAAAACGGCAATTCTCTCCGGAATCGTGAATATGTTGCCGGCTGGATTAAGCGTGGTCCCAGCGGTGTGATTGGTACCAATAAACAGGATGCAGTTGAAACCGTGCATCGCATGCTGGAAACTTTCCTGGCAGAAAAAATGGAAGCCGGTCAAAATGTGGTGCTTCCGGACATTGTTTCTCTGCTGGAATCAAGAAAAGTAGACCATGTTTCATTTGCAGACTGGAAGCTGCTTGATGCTCATGAAACCGAAGCAGGTGAGGCGCAGGGGCGTCCCAGGCTGAAGCTGACTTCAATTACTGAAATGCTGGAAATAATTCGTCAAAAGAGATAACGCGGCAGTTTCAACTGTCCACTCCTACCGCATCTGAAACAGAAGTGAATCCATCCTCGTTCAATAATTTCGCCAGTTCCCGTTTTACTTTCCGGACCTGTCCGGGACCTTCGTAAATCAGTGCCGTGTAAATTTGTACTGCGGATGCGCCGGCTCTGATTTTGTCATATGCATCTGCTCCACTGAAAATCCCACCCACACCTATAATCGGCATTTCTGTTCCTAATTTCTGAAACACATTTCTTATCATTTCCGTGCTGCGTTTCTGCAGCGGTTTTCCGCTCAGACCTCCGTTTTCGAAGCGATGTTTGCTTTTTAGTTCCGGACGTTTCACAGTCGTGTTGGCGACAATCACGCCTTGAATTGAAAACTCCTTAATCACACGAATACTGTTTTCCAATGCAGTTTCATCCAGGTCCGGAGACAGTTTAACAAGCAGAGGTGTTTCCCGGATATGATTCTGGTCCAGGTTATCACGGTGCGCGCAGACAGAATCAAGTAAAACACGCAGAGCGTCTTTTTCCTGTAATTTTCGCAAATCTTCTGTGTTTGGAGAACTGATATTGAGGGTGAAATAATCTGCAAATGGATGGAGGGTGTTGAGACAAGAAACGTAATCATCAGTGGCTTTTTCCAAAATGGTATCTTTATTTTTTCCAATATTTATGCCGAGCATTCCGTAAGCAATATTTGCCGGAAAGTCATTTTTTCGATCAATAATATCAAAATCTTCCGGCATGATTTTCTTTCGTGCGGAAACAAGTAATTCTGCCATTTCCTGTGCACCAAGATTGTTGAAACCAAGACGGTTTATCAATGTCTCATCTTCAGGGAGACGGAAAAGACGTGGACGTGGATTACCGGATTGAGGATATGGAGTAACCGTTCCAATTTCCACAAAACCAAAACCGAGGGCAAATAACGCGGGATGAATTCGTCCGTCTTTGTCAAATCCTGCTGCAAGTCCAATTGGGTTTTGCAGAGATCTACCAAAAAGTTGGGTCCGCAAAACGGAATGTTCCTCTAGGAATTGCCGTCGTAAAAACGGTATCAGCCCGGGAATTTTTGAAATGCTTTCAACAATCGTCAGCATCCGCTCATGTGCGGTTTCGGCGTCTCCGGAAAAAATAAGCGGGCGCAGCTGACGAAAAATAAAATCAAAGAGCATTTTCAATTTCTTCCCAAGATTCTGATTCAAAGGCCTGAAGTTCAGCGTCAGCATCCCTCCAACTGCCTCTTGGTAAATCTGCTTTACGGCACAGCTCGTCCAGAAAAGTGAGGCGGTCCCAGCCTCGTGAAACTGCTACTTCCGGTAAAAATAGCCCTCTGCATGATCCTTTGCTGAGCAGCAATCCATGTTTTCCAACCACCACATTTTCAGGAGTTATGACGAACATTGGCGTGAGTACATTTATTTCAATCAGCAAATTCGCTAACTCATTCAGTTTCACCTGAGGAAAACGTGAATCATCCATAGCAGCGGAAATTGCCGTCCTGGATACAGCTTCAATTAAAGGGTAGCGCGGTTCTGACTGCCCGATACATCCGCGTAAATCTCCGGAATCTCTTTTCCTCAGCGTCACAAATACTGCCCGCTTTGTTTGCAATTCAGGAGTTTCAGTTGTAAATTCAGTTCGTTTTACATCTTCCAGATAAATTTCCAGAGATTTCCGCGCAACCCGCAATAGTTTGAGTCTGTTTTCCGCGGAGTGATGAGATTTCATATGTTCACGGTTTACAGAGAGTTAACTGGTAATGAATCCATGCTAAAGTGTAGCATGAAATTGAGGATTAAAAAAAACTTCAATTTACATTTTATGCTTGACATTTATATCTGAATTATTATATTAACAAAAATAAATGTTTACCGAGGTATGTTGTCAACTCTGTTTGAACAACAAAGCAGTTTTTTCTTTTCATCAGAGTATGTTTAAAAGAGAACATCATCGTTATGCTGATTTGATTTGGCTGATGATGGAGAACGAAGCATTGGTTTAATGTAAACTAAGGAGGAAAAATGAGATTCACTCATCTATGTATAATTATCAGCATGGCTATGATGTTTGCTGCTTGTGCTAAAAAAAGTGACAGCAGCAGCAGTAGTACCACCACCACCACCACTGACTCAAGCATGGTGACCGCCATGCCGAGCAATCTGTCTGTTTCATCAAATACAGAATC
>Ga0208064_100223_pt1 | contig 11307 bp, 8 predicted proteins | sample DeeseametaMP0145_FD_184220 | JGI IMG/M metagenome (GOLD analysis project Ga0208064, IMG submission 184220) | Marine microbial communities from the Deep Atlantic Ocean - MP0145 (SPAdes) | ecosystem: Environmental > Aquatic > Marine > Oceanic | place: West of Cape Verde, Atlantic Ocean | collected...
TATTTTTTCAGCCATCAAGAGGGGTAAATCATTGAGTGAAGCTGTTTTTAGAAAATAATGCCCGTCAGCGCCTTGTACCTTCTGTTTAGTAATTCGATCGTATGATGGCGAAAGAATAGGATTTTGTTCTATCAGTGGGAGATTCGAAATTACAGCAATTTCTTGTATGAAATTTGCCAAAATTGTTGCGGTTTTTTAAGCCTTTTGTTCTAAGTGTCTGCGCCTGTGTATCGGGCTTGTTTTAGGGATATAACCAAATAAAAAATCCATTTGGTCAGCAAGTATATTGCGACCTTTGAGATAAATATATTCAGCATAGTTCGGCACAAATGGGATAGCTAAAAGTTGAACGCCAGCCTGCTCAGGGGTTCTCCCGCCTTTATGGTGATTACAACGTTTGCATGCTGTCACGACATTGTTCCAAGCATCTGAACCACCTTGACTCATGGGTCTAACGTGATCCCTGGTTAATGATCTTCTGCTAAAACGACGACCGCAATACAAACAAAGATGGGAGTCACGCTTGAATAATGTTTGGTTGTTTAACGGCGGGATGTATTGTTTTATTTTGTCTTGGAAGTGTTTCGAACGACCTTTGGTTGCAATGATTGAATTGACGTTAATTTGGCTTCTTTTCCCAGAAATGGAATTGATTCCACCGAATACCGTATATATATCAACACCAAGTGTGTAAACAACTTGATCAACTGCATACAGGCTCGCAGCATCCTTGTAATCAATCCACTCCAATGGCAAACCCGTTGTGTCGATTCTTAAAGCCTCTTGGCCAAGATGTCTCATTTGTTCAAACTCTTGTCTTTGTTAAAGTCATTCATGTTGTGAATTATGACGAAACTCTGAATATTTATCACCCAAAAATTTAATTATTTCCCCAAAGCTAAGAATTTTATTGTTAGCTACAGACTAATTTTTTTGGGCTTGTGCACATAACAAGCTGTGATTTTTGAACCCTTACCGCTGTTCTAGGTTTTAAATTCTGAAACCAAGGAAGTGATTGAATCTTTGGCATCACCAAAGAGCATTCGTGTGTTTGGTTTAAAAAATAAAGGGTTTTCTATGCCGGCAAACCCTGGGGCCATTGATCTTTTTAAAACAAATGTTGTTTTTGCTTTATCAACATTGATAATGGGCATGCCATATATAGGGCTTTGTGGATCCTCTCTGGCTGCTGGATTTACAACATCATTGGCACCAATCACGAGACACACATCCGTTGTTTCGATTGTGGGATTAATATCATCAGGTTCCATTAATTGATCATAAGAAACATTGGCTTCAGCTAGAAGTACATTCATGTGTCCTGGCATCCTGCCAGCTACTGGGTGGATTGCGTATTGTACTTCACTGCCATTTTCCTCTAAGAGTTCTCCAAGCTCTCTGACAGAATGTTGGGCTTGTGCAACCGCCATGCCATAACCGGGCACAATAACAACTGAAGAAGCTGCCTCGAGGATCAAATAAGCATCTGCAACATTAATTGGTCTTACCTCACCTTGTTGCTCAGTAGATGAGCCACCAACGCTGATGACTGATCCAAAACCACTAAATAAGACGTTCGCCAAAGACCGATTCATCGCTTTACACATAATATTAGTTAGAATCAACCCGCTAGCGCCTACCAAAGCGCCTGCAACAATAAGGACGTTGTTGAGAATAACAAAACCAGCCGCGCACGCTGCCAAACCTGAGTAACTGTTGAGAAGGGCTATAACCACAGGCATATCGGCACCACCAATAGGCATAACAATCAAAACCCCCAACAAAAAGGACAATGCCACAGCGGCAATCAGTATCTGCCAATCCATGGTTATGAGTAAGCCTTGGAGCGCAATCATTTCAATTCCCAGAAATAATAAAGCGACCATTAAAATTCCGTTGATCCATTGTTGCCCTTTATAGATCACCGGGTTGCCGGTGATGGTTCCCGACAACTTGCCATAAGCAATTAAGCTGCCTGTAAAAGTCAACCCTCCGATAACCACCGTTAGAAATATTGGTATTAGTATTCCTATGTTGTGTTGGGCAGACAACAGATATTCAGCAGATCCAACGAGCAAACTGGCAATTCCACCAAACCCATTGAATATAGCGACCATTTCTGGCATTGCTGTCATTTTCACTTTCATGGCAGCAATCACCCCGACCAAAGATCCCAAAACCAACCCAACAAAAATCCACTTGTAGTCAATAATGCTTTGGTCAAGCAAGGTTACCACCACAGCAATAAGCATTCCCATAGCTGAAACAAGATTTCCTTTTCTTGCTGTTTCTGGGGAACCAAGCATTTTTAGCCCAAAAATAAATAACACAGAAGCTAAGATATAAACAACATTGACCAATGCTTTGTTGGTGGCTTCAGAAAAGATTGTGTTTAAGATTTCCATTTACTTCTTTTTGAACATACCGAGCATACGATTGGTAACCAAATACCCCCCAACGACATTAACTGTGGCGAAAAAAACAGCAACCATACCAAGTGCGAAGGATAATTCAGATTCAATATTTTCACCTCTTGAAGTAAGAATTGCCCCAACGATTGTGATACCTGAAATTGCATTGGCGCCTGACATTAAAGGAGTGTGTAAAATTGATGGAACTTTAGAAATTAATTCAACCCCTAAGAAAATAGAAAGCACCAACACAAACAACAGTAAAACAAGCACAGCATCCATCTCTTTAATCTCCTTTTTTGACAAATGTATTTACCAATTCACCAGCATAGGTAACTATGCAGCCTGATAAAATTTCATCCTTTAAATCAATGTTAACGACCGTATTTTCCTGATCCCAGTATTCATCAATCATGTTGTAAATATTGTTGGCATAAACCTGACTAGCGTTTTCAGCAACTTGGGCCGGTAAATTATTCATTCCTACTATTTGTACACCATTTGAGATTACGGTTTCCCCGGATACAGAACCCTCAACATTGCCCCCGGTGCTTACAGCCATATCTATAATGACGCTCCCGGGTTTCATTACAGCTATCATGTCTTGGGTAATTATAAGGGGAGCTGGACGTCCAAACACCTGTGCTGTGGTAATAATTACATCCGAATTACTGCAAGCTTTAATCATGCCCTGTCTCTGTAATTCAAGTTGCTCTGTCGTTAATTCTTTTGCGTAACCTTGTTGGGTTTGTTCTGCTTCTCCAATATCAATTTTAATAAACTTAGCGCCCAATGAGAGGACTTGCTCTTCAACAACTGGGCGAGTGTCGAATGCTTCTACTCTGGCGCCAAGCCTTTTTGCTGTTGCAATTGCCTGCAATCCCGCCACGCCGACTCCAACGATAAAAACTTTGGAAGGAGAGATTGTTCCTGCTGGAGTCATCATCATTGGAAAAACTTTGGCAAGTCGTCTAGCCGCTTCGATAACAGCACTGTAGCCGCCCAAGCTAGCCTGAGAGCTTAATGCATCCATTTTCTGTGCCCGGGTAATGCGAGGGACCAATTCCATGCTAATGGCGGTAACAGATGCTTTTATGAAAGCATCAACCAATTTTTTCTCTTTGAATGGATCTAAAAAACTAATGTGAATGCAGCCTTTCTTTAGTGGTGGTATTTCTTTTATAGGGGGGGCGTTTAATCGGCAAATTATGTCTGCATTGGACAATGCGTCAAAACGATCCTTGGTAACAATACCTCCAGCATCCGTGTAGTCTGTATCGTTGACTCCAATTGATTTGCCGGCACCAGACTCTATTAATACTTCGGCGCCCAATTCAACATATTTTTCTACCACTGGTGGGACAATGGCTGTTCTAATTTCATCGTCTTGTTCTTTAGGAAAGAATATATTCATTTTTGTGCTTTCAGCAGCCTATCCGATATTTGTTGTGGGACGATATCTTGGGCTGATAAATATGTCAAGATACAAAAAACTATTGGGAGATTATGCTATTCTGCCAATCATGTTTTTTGAATTTGAAATGGAGCGATTTCAGTCTCTATATGAAAATGAGGTTGACTTCAATTTAAGTGATAGTGGTGTTCATCCTTTAACCATTAACGACTTACTCAATGAGGAAGAAATGCGAAATTTCTTGAATATGGAAATTGGTTATGGGTACTCTCAGGGAGATCCAACACTTCGAAATAGCATATCAGTTTGGTATCGAGAGAAAAATGCTTCTAATATACTGGTTACCAACGGTTCAGCAGAAGCAAATTTTATAATGGCATGGTCTCTGGTGAATCCGGGTGATGAAGTAATTTTGATGCTCCCAAATTACATGCAAGTACCTGGTTTGGCTAAAATAATTGGTGCCGACATTAAATACATTTACCTGCAAGAACAAAGCGGTTGGCATCTGGATATGAACGAACTTCGGTCACTGCTTACAAACCGAACAAAACTCATCTCAATCTGCAATCCCAGCAATCCCACAGGAGCTGTTATGTCAGCTGAAGAAATGAAGGAACTGGCTGATCTAGCCCGGCAATTTGATGTGTATGTCCATTCGGATGAAGTCTATCGTGGCTCAGAGCTGGATGGGAACGAAACAAAGAGTTTTAATGAATTTTATGAAAAGACAATCGTCACCTGTGGGTTATCAAAGTCCTTTGCCCATCCTGGCCTTAGGATAGGATGGTTGGTAGCTGATCAGGCTTTGATTACAGAGATGTGGGCTCATAAAGACTATTCATCCATTTGTGCTTCAGTCTTGTCTCAAGAAATTGCAAAGAAAATAATGCAGCCAGAGACTCGTAAACAAATCCTGTCAAGATCAACCAAGATGCTGTCTTCGAATTTACAGTTGTTTCAAGATTGGTTGAATTCACACCCGGGTCTTTTTAGTTTTGCCCCTCCACAAGCGGGGGGAATGGCATTTGTTGGTTATCAAATGGACATCAACAGTACTGAACTTGCCCACAAATTGAGAACGGAACAGAGTGTTTTAATTGTGCCTGGTGACTGCTATGGCATGGATAAGTATTTACGTTTTGGTATAGGTTCACCAAGTGATTATCTTTCTCAAGGTCTCAATCTTGTCAGTGAGTGTATTCAACAACTAGGCTATTGAAAAATTTGATCCTCCAAGTAGCTCTTAACGTTCCTATTGATAATCTGTTTGATTATAAGATTCCCTCAAACAACTCGATCCAACCCAAACAAGGCCAACGGATTAGGGTACCGTTTGGGAAGCAAGAAAAAATAGGATTCATTCATGGCATTGGGTCACAAACTAAAGTGCCTGCAAGCAAACTTAAGCCAGCATTAAAAATCATCGACGATGAACCCTTGGTCAACAACGAACTTCTTGATCTAATTTCCTGGGTTGCAAATTACTATCACTACCCAATTGGGGAAGTTTATGCAACGGCTGTACCTTTGTATTTGCGTCAAGAAAAAACTCCAAAAATAGATGCAATGCCAACAGAGTCTTTTCAGTGTGCATCACACAAAAAGCTCACGGAAGAGCAAGAGCAAGGGTTTAAGAAATTATTGTCTTTTTTTAACCAACGCCAGATTGTTCTCCTAGATGGTGTTACAGGAAGTGGCAAAACAGAGCTTTACTTACAATCGGTTGACCGCAACCTCAAAAAAAATCAACAGGTGTTGCTTCTGGTCCCAGAAATTGGTCTAACCCCTCAAATTTTTGAGCGCTTTCAAAAAAGATTTGGCAACACAGTAAGCGTGGTACATTCTGGCAACACTTACAAGCAAAGAGCGGAAATCTGGCTGAAAGCAAAACAAGGTGATGTGTGTGTTGTCATTGGTACAAGATCTGCTGTTTTTACCCCATTTAAAAATTTGGGTATGATCATAGTGGACGAAGAGCATGATCCATCTTTCAAACAACAAAGTGGATTGTGCTATTCGGGCAGAAACGTTGCGATAATCAGAGCAAAACAAAGCAAAATTCCCATACTCCTTGGGTCTGCTACCCCTTCGTTTGAATCTTTAATGAATGCCAAAAAAGGCAAGTATAAAAAAATTACCCTCAAACAACGAGTTTTTGCTACCCCACTTCCACAAACAAACATCATAGATTTACGGGTCCATTCTCAAGAACAAGGACTGACTAAGTTTCTGTTAAAAGCCATAAAAAAACACATAGAGAACGACAACCAAGTCTTACTCTATCTGAACCGAAGGGGGTTTTCTCCCGCTACAGTTTGTTCAGGCTGTGGGTATATTGAAGAATGCCCACGTTGCGACACAAGCATGGTTCTACACAAAAGAAATAACCGGTTAGTGTGCCACCATTGCAACCATAACAAGCCATGGGAAAAAATTTGTACTGAGTGTGGTTCACCATCAAGTCCTTTGGGGGAAGGCACAGAACAGATTGAGCTTGCATTAAAGAAAGAGTTTCCCAGAGCCTCCATTGTAAGGATGGACAGGGATACCGTTAATTCCAAAAAACAAAGAACTCACTTACTTGAACAAGCTAAATCAGGAACGGGACAAATTTTATTAGGTACACAAATGTTAACCAAAGGTCATGATTTTCCTAACTTATCTATGGTTGCAATAGTCAATGCAGATCAAGGCATGTTTGGCAGTGATTTCAGGAGCAGCGAAAGGTTTGCACAAACATTCGTTCAGGTCTCAGGAAGGGCTGGCCGACGGAAAACAGTCGGTGAAGTGTTTCTGCAAACATACAACCCAAAAAACCCTTTGCTAAATAAAATTATATCTCAGGGCTACAATGCGTTTTTTTCAGAAGCTGTTTTGGATAGAAAAGTCCCTCAATGGCCTCCTTACTCCCATTTGGCATTACTTCACGCACAGTCAACACAAAAAAACTCTGTATTCGACTTTTTGAACACTGTCAGAAAAAAAGGTGATGCTATCAACTTAGGCAATACGATGCTTCTTGGTCCAGTCCCATCACCAATTGAAAAAAAAGCTGGAAAATTTAGAGGCCAGTTACTGCTATTAAACACAAACAGAAAGGAATTACATCGAGTTCTGGATAAACTCTGTTGGATGATCAAAAACACAAAAAAGACCAGCAAGGTCAAATGGTCACTTGATGTGGACCCAATTGATCTGTCATAAAAAAATCAGACTCAAGTAAAGACTCAGGTAAAATAAAAAAATTGAGTGTCATAATATTGTGAAAAAAGAAATTCAAAAACTGATATGCCAGTCCATAGAAGCTGCAAAATTAGTTACACCTGATGAATTGTCTGATATCCAAATTGAAATCAGCAGAACTAAAAACCCAGACTATGGCCAATTTTCTTGCAATATTGCTCTGCGTCTTTCAAAAAAACTAGGGCTGAATGCACTAGACCTTGCTCATCAAATTACTGACAACATCAAAAATCAAGAAGGCCTTGAAAAAGTTGAGGCGGTTCCACCTGGATTTATAAATTTCTTTCTCAGCGAAAATATGAAAGCAGAGGTTGTCAAACAAATACTGCAACAGGGTGCAAAATACGGCTCCCAAACAACGCAAGAACCCAAAAATATTATTTTGGAATTTGTTTCTTCAAATCCTACTGGACCACTGCATGTAGGTCATGGCAGGCAAGCAGCATATGGGGACTCGTTGGCGAAACTTCTCCGAAAAGCAGGACATCAAGTCTATACAGAATATTACGTTAACGATTCCGGTAGACAAATGAACATTTTAGCTCTAAGTGTTTTAATCAAAATATTAAACCTAAAAGGTGCTTCTTTGACATTACCAAGGATCTCCTATCAAGGCTCTTACCTTGAACAAATTGCAAAAGAAATTCAAAACTCCACAGAGGTAAATATTGACAATCTACTGGAACAGGGGGGGTTGAGAGACTCATATCCTTCCTGTTCAGCGGATGAAGAAATTGACAAACTTATTGCTGATTTCCAACATCAATTAGGCATAGAAAATTTTGACCGCTTAACTGATTCTGTTTCCAGTCTAATGGTTACAGGTATCAAGAAAGACCTCGAACAGTTTGGAGTAGTCTACAACAACTGGTTTTCAGAAAGAGAAATGATCAAGAAAGGCTTGGTCCAAAAATCCATACAACAGCTAAATGACAACAATCTCACCTACAAAAAAGGTGGCGCTTTGTGGCTCAAAACCACGAATTTCGGCGATGATAAAGATCGGGTTGTTATCAGGGAAGATGGCAGGTCCACTTATTTTGCCTCTGATATTGCCTACCATTTTGATAAGAGGTTTCGTGGGTTTGATTTGTTGTTGGATGTTTTAGGCTCTGATCATCACGGTTATCTTGCCAGACTTGGAGCTGGTCTTGCGGCAATGAATGAGCCTCAAGAGAGCTTGGAAATTAGCTTGGTACAGTTTGTTTCTCTGTTTAAGGGAAACAAAAAAGTACAGATGTCTACTCGTTCTGGTGAGTTTATTACATTGAGTGAACTTTGTGAGGAAGTTGGCAAAGATGCCGCAAGGTTTTTCTACGTTTCTAGATCTCACGATCAACATTTAGACTTCAATCTTGACCTGGCAAAATCAAAAAATAACGAAAACCCGGTTTACTATATTCAATACGCTCACGCACGCATTCATAGAGTGCTTGAAGAATTAAAAAATAATGGCCTCACATTTGATAAGCAATCTGGTATTGACAATCTGGTAAAACTGTCTACGCAACACGAAACTGAGATCATCACAAAACTGTCTGACTATCCCAGTGTTATTAAACAATCAGCAAAAAAGAAATCGGTCCATTCTTTGGCAAATTATTTGGTCGAACTTGCTCAACATGTTCATTCCTATTACAACGCGCATCGGTTTATAGTGGATAATCTAGAGCTCAGAAATGCTCGCCTTGCTTTAATTACTGCTGCTTCATTTGTGATCAATGATGGATTATCGATATTAGGAGTATCTGCTCCTAAAAAAATGTAAAAAATTTCTTTGCCAAGAATAGTTACTGTTTTTTCTTGTACTCTATATTGAGGGAGTTGAGCTTTCTATATAAATTCGTTCGTTCCATATTAACGCGCCTGGCAAGTTCGGTAACTTTTCCACCAACAAGCTCAAGCTGCCTAGATAAAAATGCTTTTTCAAATTGTTCTTTTGCTTCCACCATAGTCATAGACAAAATATCTTTCTGGACCAACAAATCTCCACTTGGCCCTTGCAACGTAAGTGTTTCCTCAATTTCCTCAATATTTACAATTTCCTTCCCAGGTCTCAATAAAGTTGCATGCACCATGTTCTTAAGCTGTTTTAAATTTCCTGGCCACGCATATTTTGTGAGTATATTTTGTGCCGCCAAACTAAACCTTCTTGGCGCCAGTCCCTCGGTTATAGCGAAATAATCAATAACACTTTTAAGAAGTTCTGGTATGTCTTGCAAACATTCCCTCAAGGGAGGTAAATTTATAAAAGTGCTGTCTGAAAACATTGCGCCTAGTTCCTTGTTTTGCTCAAGTGATTTGTTTTTTGTGCTGGGGTTGACTCCGACAACAACTTTAATACCTTGTCCCAAGGACTGCTTTTGCAATAAATTACACGCTTGTGTTTGGTGTTCTGGCATCAACTCGGAATAGCCAGAAAGATAAATTGTGCCTCTCTCGATGCTGCCTATAATTTTTATTAGCCCGCTGGTAATGGATTCATTTACCTGTAGGCCAGAAACTAATAAATTCAACTGTGAGGTTACGAAATTATCTTCTTCCTTGTGTTTTTTGTGGTGCATGTATTTCGCAAGTTCTTCCTTTTCAGTGCCAGCTTCTCCATTCAGAAACACAATTTGATTCCTGTTTACTTCAGCATCCAAGGCTAAAAAAGTATTTCTATAAGCGCTGCAATTATTTTTTAAAAGCAATGCAACGTCTTTCCCGGCCTTTTTTGTTGATGCGCTTAAAGCTTTTTCAGCCGACGCTACAAGTTTTTCAATTGAGAGAGGCTTCTCAATAAAATCAAAAGCTCCCAACCTGGTTGCTTCGACCGCTGTTTCAATCGTTGCATGCCCAGAAATCATAATTACTGGAAAATTCAATTGGTTGGTCTCTGACCATTTTTTCAATAGAGTAATGCCATCGATCTCAGGCATCCAAATATCCAAATAAACCAAATCAGGTGGGTTGTCAGCAATGCTTGTTTGTGCTTCCTTTGCGTTTTTAACAACAAGGGTCAGATAGCCTTCTTCGTTGAAGATTTCTTGCATCAACCCTCTGATTTCAGGTTCATCATCAATAATTAGAATAGTATTTCGTTTTTTATTCACGTTTGATTTTTGATTCCTTTTTTTTGTTTTGTTGGCAATAGAATTGTCAAACAGGCTCCTTGATCTGGGTTGTTTTCTGCTGCAATAAAACCAAAATGTTCCTGGACTAATTTTTTCACAATAGCCAATCCCAAACCAGTGCCTTTTGATTTTGTGGTGACATATGGTTGAAAGGCGTCCTGCAAAAATGTTGGATCAAACCCATGTCCATTGTCGATGATTTTGAGCTCAAAATAACCCTTACGTTCATCGGTTAAGAGTTTGGAGGTGACTGTTATTTGTGGATTAGAGCAATCTTTTGTTGCATCAATAGCATTTTTAAAGACGTTGTTCAAAATTTGGCGCACACGCTTAACATCCCCTTCGACAAATGTAATACGCTCGTCCAATAATACGGTGAAATATTTGACGTTTTTTTCTTCCTCAAACAAATCTACTGATTCCATCAACAGCTGATTAAAATCAAAACGCTCAAACTTCAGCTGGGGATCTTTGGCAAACTCGCCAAACGCATTGACCATATCACGCAATACCTCCACTTGGTTAATGATGGTTCTAGTGGAGCTTGATAAAAACGCTTGATCTTCCTTTCCAAGCTTAGAAAGATAGCGGTTCCTAATACGTTCAGCTGAAAGTTGAATTGGTGTAAGGGGGTTATTGATTTCATGTGCCATTCGTCTAGCAACATCACTCCATGCGGCTTCTTTTTGTGCGTGCATAAATGAACTCACCAATAGGCTAATTTCGTCTTCTCCTGCTTTAGGGATTTGAAAAGCATCTTTACCAGCTGCAACGGAACGTGTGCTCTTTTCAAGTGACTCAATGGGCTTGACTAGTCGCTCTGCAAATTCGATGGATCCATAAATGGCGAGCAATAAAGCCAACATCACAACCAAAGCAAGAGTAAAAATATAACTGTACTGAAGGGGCGTTTTGAGAAAGGTTAAACGCCCGTATCTCGCATAAGTTTCCTCGACCGAAGCAGCCATCTTGCTTAAATTTGGGTCAACACTAAATAGGCTGTGTAAATACAACAGTGTTTCGTTTGATGAAAAGCCCAAAATTGGCACCAGAACCCTGATCAAGTATTCACCCTCAACGGAAGAATCAAGGCTCGCCCACGATTGTTTTGTTATGGCTT
>Ga0208064_100243_pt1 | contig 10654 bp, 10 predicted proteins | sample DeeseametaMP0145_FD_184220 | JGI IMG/M metagenome (GOLD analysis project Ga0208064, IMG submission 184220) | Marine microbial communities from the Deep Atlantic Ocean - MP0145 (SPAdes) | ecosystem: Environmental > Aquatic > Marine > Oceanic | place: West of Cape Verde, Atlantic Ocean | collected...
ACCAGTACCTTTCCTCCTGGACGTAAAATACGTGCGGCTTCCTGAAAACCTCTTTGCGGGTTATCAAGATGATGAAGTGACTGTGAAAAGAAAACTACATCTAAGGATTCAGCAGCCAAAGACAAATTACCTACGTCTTCAGCCAGCAATTTTACGTTTTGGAGTCCAAGGCGATCTATACGCTGTCGAGCTGAGGCAAGCATGTCAGGATTAAAATCAACACCTATTACTCGAGTAGCAAATTTAGCCATTTCCACTGTAAGCGTTCCGTCTCCGCAGCCAAGGTCTATAATTTCCAGTTCTGAGGTACCAGAGGAAAATCCGGACTTGTTTTCTCCATTCTGACCCAGAAGTATTCCGAGGAGGCACGACCAGGCAAACCAAGATTGTCCAGGTTCAAGAAGACGCTCATTTAAACCACCACCGCTTATTTCTCGTTGACGCAATACCTCATGTAATCGTACCCTATCGTTGTTGTGGTCTTTTATGTTTGAAAGTTGCTCCTGTAAATAATTCCAAAGCAGGTGGAGTTCACTATCGAGGGATTCTTTTTGTGCAAATTGATAATATGTCCAAATGCCCTCTTTTCGTTCCTGCAACAACTTCATTTTTCGCAAATGACTCAAATGCCTGGAAATACCCGATTGTGCCATTCCTAATATTGTTGTAAGTTCGCTGACATTCAACGGCGTCTGTGAGACCAATATCAAAATTCTGAGACGTGTTTCGTCTCCCAGTAATCTTAAAACTTGTGCAATGTTTGTCATGTATTTCTTGCTTTAAAAGGTCAGAATGTCTTGTTGTTTCTCTTAAATCATCATATATCAATACAATGATTTATATCTTAAAGCAAGCAATAAATTGCCCTTTTCTGCTTTGAAGGTCTATTATTTGGGAGGAATAGAAATTGAAGTTGATTCAAAATGATTTAAATTCCAGTGATGACAGTGGAATTTAGTAGAATGAAGGGGGAAGTTGTTAGACCTAATAAAGAGAGGTAATTTTTCTCCAACGAATTATGACTCAGCAGTCTCATGTTGTAAAAAAACAGGAGTCAAATTTTCAGCCTCTGCTGAAAACCCATTTATCTGCCCGACTTAGTTCAAGGTTGAAATGGTAACCATCATAATCAAAATTTTGTAATACTTTTGCTTTCTGTATATTGTGATCTATGGCATATCGCACCATTAAACCTCGAGCTTTTTTTGCAAAAAAACTTATCATTTTATATTTGCCGTTTTTCCAGTCTTTAAACTCAGGTGTAATTAGACGACCGTCCAAGTTCTTCTTTTGTACTGATTTAAAGTATTCATTTGAAGCAAGGTTGATTAAAACCGGCTCATCTTGTTTTGCCAATAAAACATTTAATGCATCAGTAATCTTCTCACCCCAAAATTGATACAAATTTTCACCTTTTTTCGTTGTCAGCTTCAGCCGCATTTCCAGGCGATAGGGCTGCATCAGGTCAAGTGGCCGCAGCAAACCGTAAAGTCCTGACAAAATGCGCAGATGCGACTGGGTATAAGCCAAACGGTTTTCAGAAAGTGCAGGTGCGTCAAGACCCGTATAAACATCTCCTTTGAAAGCTAGAACGGCTTGTTTGGCATTTTCGGTGGAAAAAGGTAATTTCCATTGATTAAAACGTTCAACATTAAGCTCAGCAATTTTCTGACTGACCTGCATCAGTTCCATCAAATCCAGAAAAGACTTCTGCTTCAGAACTTTAACCAGTTCAGAAGATTTTTCCAGATAGTCCGGAATACTGAAGCTGTCAGTAGTCGCAGGAGTTTCATAATCCAGCGTTTTAGCCGGTGAAAGGAGCATTAGCATTGAATTGCCTTTATATGATTATTTCCTTTGATGATATAATTATATACGTGCATTGAAATTTAAACAATTGCAGTTTACTCAGTATAGCAAACGTGTTCAAATTCAAAACGATTATTTTTGGAGTGAGCTTCAGATTATCTGCTGTTTTTATGAGCAAATCAAATCAAATCACAAAATCCCCAAATATCGCAAACCTTTACGGTATGCCTTGCGCTTGAAAGGAACAACTTTCTTTAATCCCAGGCGGGGTGAGATCCATTGGAAGGCATCGAATTCAATGGGTTGATGGGAAAAATTAATTTTCTCAGTGTCACAATTCAACTGTAGAAGAAACCAGCGTTGCTGTTGGCCGCGGAAAGGTTTCCATTCAGGTTGTTTATGAAGAATATGCAGCATTTTGAGAGGATAGTAGTAACGGACTCTTTTTTCAGCAACCCGGATGATTGTAACATCATTGGTGCCAATTTCTTCTTCAAGTTCACGAAAAAGTGTCTCTTCTTCGGATTCCCCTGGGTCAATCCCTCCTTGGGGGAATTGCCAATTCCATCTTAACTGTCCTCCATCTGACAATAGTTCTGATTTTTCATTTCTTTTGGCAATTCGCCTGAACATCAGGACTTTTTTATTTGATGGATGCATTATCACCGCCGCAACATTTGGTCTGAAACTTTTTGCTGTCATTACTTTATTTCAAGAAAATATTGATGTTCGCGGATTTTATTAACCACATCATGAACAGGAATATCCGGAAAGTTTTTCCATTCCATCAGTTTAAATAAATATTTTTTCAGGCGTCCACGGGACAATCCGCGATTTTCCCATTGTGAATATATTCCTTCGTATCCAACCGGTAATGGTTTACCGTCCAAATTTTTACGCATCAGGAACTTAAGAGTACTGTCAGGATAATGAGCTACAAAATTGCTCATTGATTTTTGATCAATGCGTCCATCTCCAAAGACGACATCGTTTTCCTCACTATTGTCTCCTTGCAATCCTTCTTCTTCAAGTTCATGCTCTTCATCATGTTCTTCATCATCAATACCTTCAAATAATGAAGCAGTAGAAACTGCCGATTCGCCGTTGGTAGATTCTTCTGATTCTTCAGAACTTTTCTCAGTTTCTATTATCAGACTATTTTCTTTCGAAATATCCTCAGACACACTGACCGAAACCTTATCTTCCACTTCAGCTGATTCAGTGTTTATTTCAGGCATCAGAGCATCTTCTTCTGTAACAGGACTTTCCGATGATTCCTGCTCTGTAGTTTCACTTTCCGGGGCCATCTGAGTGTGGTCGCTTACAAGTGGAAACGCTGGTGCAGGAATTTCAGGTACATAAGCAGGTACAACAAAACGGCCGGCACGACCCTGCTGCACATTATCTACAACAGGATCGTAAGAAGAAATGTCTTCGACCAGTCCCCTAATATCTTTGGGAGTAACCCAGTTCAGGGGACTGCGTTTCAGTGGGCGCAAGTATTGACGTGCGTCCTGAATCGCATCAGCAGAAAGACTTAGAGTTTCGCTGTCAGATTTGCCTGCTGGAGAGTCTGTCTGTTGAAATTCGGCTAACAGGGACTCAATTTGGTAAGCAGAAAAAAGCATTGTTCACTATGAATAATGTTGTGTTTAAGTTGTCATGTTTTTAATTTGAGGCCTTTGCCTAGTAGTATCTTTTCGATACTGCATTTGATTGCTTATTTGAGAAATTTGTAATGAGACAGCATTTTTTTCACGGCCTACTATTTTTTCAAAATCCTGTTCTGAGAGCAGTAGTTTTTCAAGTAAATCCTGAATATTATCATCAAGTTTTTGTTCTTCCTGCCCTAAGGGACGGTTGTATTTCTTGTGCCACTTTTCCCGCAAAGGATCTAACTTTTGCAGTTCATCAAAGTAGCTATCTTTTTGTTTCAAGAGCTCGTCCAGTGCGACCGCATCCGATTCTGCAAATTGGCGCTGCGATAATTCCAGAAGCTTCTTTAAAAGTAACTCTTGTTTTCCAAGCAGTAGTTTCAATTCGCTGTCTGTCATTTGTTTATTTTCCAATACAAAAATCCGAAAATATTTGCCCAAGCAAATCATCGGGCGTAGTTTCGCCAACTATTTCACCCAGGGCGTTTAAACAAGAGCGTAAATCAACTGCAAGAAACTCTTCTCCACTTGACTGATTCAAACTTTTTCGCGCTGAGAACAAAGCAGACAGAGCATTATTTGCAGCCTGTTGCTGCCTGCGGTTTGTGATCCAGATTTCATCTTCCTGAGGCAAACCGCCGAGTGTAGCTTTTTTATATAAGCTGGATTCCAACTCATCACAACCTTCACCTGTTTTTGCTGAAATCAAAACAGATTCCAAACGTGATATTTTTTCATACCAACGCGAGGTAGTGTCGTCCATGAGATCTTTTTTATTGAGAACTACAATTGTCCGCTCTTTTTCAACTTCACTGATTAAACTCAAATCTTCGTCCATAAGTTTTTCACTGGCATCAAGAATCAACAAGACGAGGTCGGCTTTTTCGCGGACATTTTGTGTACGCCGAATACCTTCTGATTCGATCAGGTCTTCTGTTTTTCTAATGCCGGCTGTGTCCGTTAAGCGAAAAGCTAGACCCTGAATTTGTACAGACTCCTCAATTGAATCTCTGGTTGTACCGGGAATGGTGGTTACAATCGCTCTTTGCTCGCGAAGCAAGGTATTTAGAAGCGAAGATTTTCCTACATTCGGCCGGCCAATCAATACTACACTAAACCCATCACGTATTTGTCTTCCACGGTCAGCATGAGAAAGTAAGCTTTCCAGATCAGCACTAGCCTGATCCAGACGCTGCAGACAATCTTCCTGATGAGTGAATTCATGGTCCTCTTCCGGAAACTCGATGCTGGCCTCAACTAGTGAAGCAATGGAGACCACTTGTTTTTTTACAGCATCAATGGCGTGAAAAAGTTTTCCACGAAGTTGTTGTGCAGCCAGTCTTGCCCCAATTTCAGAACTGGCTTGAATCAAGTCTGAAATTGCTTCCACTTGTGTCAGGTCCAGGCGCCCATGCAAAAAAGCTCTTTGGGTGAACTCCCCTGCACCTGCCAAACGCACTCCTTGCCGTAAAACCAAATCCAGGATGATTCGCAACACAAAAGGGCTTCCGTGACACTGAATTTCAACCACATCCTCAGTGGTGTATGAATGAGGAGCACGCATGACGACTACTAAAACTTTGTCAATAAGTTTTCCGTCGTCTTTTATCCAGCCGTGTACCAGCTTGTGTGTTTCCGTCTTTTTCAGCGGTTTCCCATTTGTCTTGAACAGAGCCTCTACTGCAGAAACTGCCTGCTCTCCGCTTACTCTGATCACTCCAAGTCCGGATGGCTGCAAAGGTGTTGCTATTGCAGCAATTGTATCGTCAAGGCGCATTATTTGATCAACGATCAGTGGTCTCTAAAAAATGACCAGTGTCCATGTGGATTATTGTTGAACAACAGCCGCAAAACTCTGGTAGCAGTCTGATTTGACTGTGCGACTGCAGCTGCTGCGGCTTCCGTAATGATTTGGTTTTTCGTAAAATTAACCATTTCCAAAGCCATGTCTGTATCTCGGATGCTGGATTCTGCCGCAGTCAAATTTTCTACTGTGTTGCGGAGAACTGAAATATTTGTTTCCAGTGTATGTTTTTGTACAGAACCAAGCTGGCTGCGCATTGATAATAGTTGATCAAGAGCCTCATCTACAAGGCGAATTGCATCAATGGCTTCTTGAGTAGACTTGAGACTGATTTGGGACAAATTTTCAAATCCGCTTGTATTATCCACACCTCTTCCCAGGACAGTAGAATGGGTACTGTTCAGAGCAATTACAATTTTTTCATCTGCACTTGCTCCAGCTTGAAACTTAAGAGAATTTTGCGCAACAGTCACTGATCCGGCATTGCCGGTACCATCACCTAAAAAAGCTACACTCAAACCGCTGGTTTTCTCATTATTGTATTCGCCGGTAAGGATCAGTCCATCACCATCAGCAGGCTCATCATTAATTGTTCCTTCTATATCACGTCCTAAAAGCAATTCCGGCTCAAAAGCGTTGTCAACAATTACATCATCTTTTGTTCCGGTTACAGTGAATCCTTTGGTGAGTCCATATTCCCGATGTTCAATTGTAAGTTCTTCATCATCAGCATCAAAGCGAATGTTCAAATTCATGTTCGCTTCTAAGACAGCTATTTGCAGACGTTTTGCAAATCCGACTGCAGTGGCTCCTTCCGGATTACTGACTCTAATTATAGCACCATCTTCTTCTTCTAAAGTAATTTGCAGACCGGAAGCATCATCGTCATCAAGGTCTGCTGTCAAAGTTGCCCGTAGCGGTAATTCGGTAATATCCACATCATATCCGCTAACGGGTGAAGCGACTGTTTTGGAAGATGCTTTAAGAAAAACAAGTTCTTCATTTCCTCCCATTCCTGTTGCACCATGGCTTCCGTCTAGCAGAGTTTTATTCCCAAAGCTAGTAAAGCGGGAAACACGGTCAATTCCCTCAATTGCTTTACGAATCTGAAACTGCAATGCTAACAGCGCATTGTAATCGGTGGCACCCTCATTTGCTGCAGTTGTAGCCAACTGACGCATTTCAATCAACAAGTTGTTTACTTCAACCAAAGCACCTTCGGCAGTCTGGACAAGAGACAGAGAAAACTCCGAATTTTGCAGCGCCTGTTGCGCACTGGCAACCTGAGCGCGTAAACCTTCTGAAAGAATCAGACCCGAAGGATCATCTGCTCCACTGTTGACTCTTTGTCCTGAAGATAATCGTTTCAGCGAATCGGACAGTTCATTTTGCGCTTCGGCCAGATGATTTATTGCGTTGATAGATGCAATGTTGTGTTTCATCCCCAACGGCATAGTTCCTCGTTATATTTAAGTTTCAAGTTTTTTGATCCCGTTAACCGGAATATAAACTCCAGTCATCGACAAATCTTTGAATAATGATTATAGATAAACGTTCATTTAAATAATATAAACAGCCATTCCGGACTCCAATAAATGGAGCCGGAATAGTGTTATGTCTGGGGGATAAACTGCCCCTGAACCCTGCTAGCCGTTTAACAATCGCAAGACGTGTTGCGGCATTGCATTTGCCTGAGCCAACTGTGCTGTTGCTGATTGAGTCATGATCTGGTTACGTGTAAATGTAGCCAGTTCCTGAGCCATGTCAGTATCACGAATAGTAGACTCTGCAGCAGTCATATTTTCTGCTGCGACCTGCAAGCTGGTGAGATTAGATTCCAGGGTATGTTTCTGGAAAGCACCTAATTCTCCACGAACTGAAGCAACCTCTGTAAGAGCCTGATCAATTATAGCAAGTGCATCCTGAGCACCCTGCTCATTACGCACATCAATGTCAGCGAGTGACATGAAGTTGCTTTTGTTTGGCATTTCACCTTCTGGAACTATAGCCCGACCAAGCTGACTTGTGCTCATGTCTCTAATGGAGGTTGAAGCCATATGTTCAGCATTTGGTCCAACATGGAAACGCAGTCCTTCTTGAGTGGAAATGCTGCCGTCTTCATTTGTCACTGTCTTCGCAGCATTTGTTCCGTCCAGAAGTTTGTAATGTCCGAACTGAGTGGTTGAAACAACACGGTCAATTGAAGCAAGCGCATTTTCAATCTCAGCCTGATTGGCGTCAATCATATCCTGGTCACTGGCACCAACGTTTGCAGCAGAAATTGCTCGCTGGCGAAGACTTACCAGAATGGACGAGATTTCATTCATGGAACCTTCAGCAGTTTGTACGAGCGAAATAGCAACTTCGTTATTCCTGATTGCCTGTTTCATCCCGCTGACCTGTGCCCTCATGTGTTCAGAAATAACCAAAGCTGCCGGATCATCGGCTGCCCGATTGATTTTCTGTCCTGAAGCCAGTCTTTCAAGAGACTTCGAAAGCGCACGGTCATTCATTAACAGGTTGCGATGAGCATTCATCGACTCAATATTATTATTGATTCTTAATGACATATTATCTCCTTAACCTTTTAAGTGAGAAAGTTAACTCCTAGCCATGGAATAAATGTATTCCCTTCCAATAGAATACTTTGGGCAAACAAGTCCGGATTCAATCCGCACTCATTCAAACAGGTTCAGCTTTCACCATGAAAGCAAAGCCCTACCCCCTCAGCCTTCAACATGCACGGCATGTGAAGGTTTTAAAACACCACTACACAAAAGTCCGGTGGTATTTCGAAACTCTGTGCCAGCTGAATTCATAGTCTTGAGCCTCGTATTCTGGGCCTCAAGCTTTGTTTCCAGACAGTCCTCTCCATACTACAATTGAAGAGACAAATGCAGCCGGAAAATCCAATCGATTTTCCGGTATTCTATTTCAATAAAATATTATTTTTATTAATAAAAATATCAAATATTATTCTTGATCTCAGGCCAAGAAATTAATAAAAATTAACGACGTATGTTTTCAGCAATCCTTTGTATCAAGTAATTTCCGCAATTTTTGTTCGGCACGTTTAAATTTTTCATATTCTTTCTTTTGCTGCTCTTTCGTCAGAGAACCCTCACTTGAAATGGCCTCCGGAATTCGTTTTTTAATCTCAGTCTTCAAGTAATCCAAATTTTTTTCAAGACGCAGATTTTTTAACAGAGCTGGAGTCTTGAATGACATTTTACGGAGTACCCCTAATCCGGAATCCCTTGCAGCTACATCAATCAAAACCAAGGCTCTATTTATATTAGCTTCATCAACCACTAAGGGGGATGATACTGCAGAAGAAAATGTTTGCGCATGTTTACGCATCTGACTTAAGAGATTTGATTTATCCACCATTTTCGATTTTTCCCTTTCGCTAATTTGGAATTACACAATGAACATTCATCTAATTTTATAGACATCTGTCGATATTCTTTAAAATCGGCTTGATGTTAAACGTTAAAACTTTTTTATTTCATTTTTTCCTGCTATCAAACTCATATTCTCTTTCGACCTGTGCAATGCGGACATGATAATCACTGTACCAGCCAGACCGGCCTTTATGTCGTGCTACCAGGTGTTTTTCATGATTCTTCCAATTCCTGATAGACTCCTCGGTCTCCCAATAAGACACAGTTATCCCGATACCATTACTTCGAGCTGAGTCTACCCCGAAGAATCCATGCTGTTTTTTTGCTAATGAGATTATCAGTTCAGCCATTTCCTCATAATCCTTGTTCACTTCACTTTGTATTGAAGTAAAAATCACGGCATAATACGACTTGTCGTTCAGCAAAGCCTTTCTCTCTATTTCCACTATTCTCCTGTCTATAATAAAAACATGGCACTTCCCGGCGAGACAGTAATACTCATCCGTGCTGTCTCACCGGAAAGTGACCAAGGAGGATCGGTTAACGCACCACCAAATCCAAAGGGTGACACGAAAGGCGTTCGCAACTGGAATCCGTTACCAGGACGGTATGTCCAAAACACATGGCAATCCCGGAGTCACTGTCCATCAAAATCATGTGAAGAAAAAACACCATATTCTTTTCAGCAATCACTTGATTGCCGTGATAAAACATAGGCCAGTCCATCCAGTTCGGCGAAAAAGTTGTCCCCATACTGTATCCGGTTGCATTCAGCCGGTGCGCTCTCATTCCCAAGTTATCGCAAGTTCTGGCGTAAGCATCAAAAACCTCACCGATGGCCTTTCCCGGCCTTAAAACAGATTCACAAGCCGCCATTGATTCAAGACAAACTTCGTGCATTTTTCGCTGCTGTTCTGTCACTCTTCCGACAGGAATTGTGCGCATCATCGCAGCGTGATAATGGCGAAACACTCCGGCCCATTCCAAAGTAATCTGGTCTTCCGGATCCAGTTTCCGTCTTCCGGAAAAATATCGGCAAAGCAAAGCGTTTTCACCGGAACCGATAATAAATTCGTTTCCCGGGTAATCTCCACCACCTCTGAAAACTGCACCCTGCATGGCCGCCAGTAGTTCTCCCTCATCACATCCATCCTTCACTAAGCGGTGTGCTTCATCCAGAGCATCATCTGCCAATTCTGCAGCCTTCCGGACATAGACCAATTCTTCCGGGCTTTTCACGACCCGCAGGCGATTCACCATTCCAGAGGCATCTATCAATTCACAAAATCCGTCCAGAGCGGAATCCAGCATTTTTCCATTTTTAGCAGTCAAGCCATAAGAGTCGTATTCCACTCCAAGTCTTTTTCCAGCACAACCATATTCCCGCAGAATTTCCTTGAGCTGCAAAGCCGGATTTACTTCGGGTCCATCCACCCAGATCCGGATATCTTCTACGATGGACGTGTTCTGTGCCTGCCGCAAATCCGGTACGCGGGTCAGCAAAATCAGTTTTCCGTCTCCTCCCAGAAATAGACATTGGAAAAAAACATAGCCGAATGTGTCATATCCAGTTAGATAAAACATGCTTTCCTGCCTGAAAATAAGCATCCCATCCAATTCACTACCGGCCATCAACTCCAGTAAGCGATTGCGCCGGTTTCCGAATTCTTTGCTGTCAAAATGTAGTGGCATATTTCCTCACTGTAATTGGATAAAATTTCGCAATATTCAGGTACATAGAAAAAATGACAGACCTTCATTCTGATTTTTTCAACTCACAAAAACAACGGACCTCTCCTAACATTAGGGATTACTACAGATCCAATTCACCATAAAAAATCTACGGACCACTCCAGTCCTCACGGATTACTGCAGATCCAATTCGCCATAAAAAATCTACGGACTACTCCAAACATTACGGATTACTGCAGATCCAATTCGCCATAAAAAATCTACGGACTACTCCAGTCCATACGGATTAC